>JAEEGF011556487.1_pt1 | contig 22071 bp, 19 predicted proteins | sample 9134171 | NCBI WGS metagenome assembly JAEEGF01 (sample SAMN16246542, study PRJNA631951) | gut metagenome | biome: gut microbiome; feature: rumen; material: AP-attached | host: Bos | place: Iran: Karaj | collected 2018-10 | reverse complement strand
TCCGTAAGATAATTTGAAGTAAAAAGAGTTTTGTTTCCTGTATCAGCCGCAACCACCCTTTTTGTATAATTTTTATTATCAGCAAATTTAGCATAAACGATCAACCCGCACATAATAAGTGCTGCGACCGTAACCCATACCGCGATCCAGCGTTTTTTTCTGCCTTTACATAGATCTTTAAGTTTTGCCATAATGTCGCAGCTCCTTTCTTTATTGATCTCTATATGCCGACAAATATAACATATCAGTCTCTTTATTTTTATTTATCATCTCATCGGGATCCCAAGACACTTCAATAATAAATGTTTTAAAGAAGGGATGTGAACCCCACGAGGATGAGTCCGGAACACTTGGTATTCCACTTTTCTGCCAATATAATGGTTCTGCATATTTATTAACATTGTTGTATGTTGTATAAGTATCCGAATGATAGGTGTTATTTGCTATAAATCTACCATCTGTATCAACAACTGCATTTAAATAGTCGGATACTAAAGTCCCATCTTTGATGCATTCCCCTTTAAGAATATATACTGTGTCATCAGCGGCAAGTTCATAATTAATGTCTCTGTCAAAATCTTCTATCTCACTCCACGCTTCTTTCACTTCATATTCGATAACATCGGTATCAAAATTAACCTGAGTGGCACCCTGAATACTATTACGTCTTATTATTTCATTTCGAGCATCAGTTTCAGTTTTGCATATATCTCCATTCTCATCAGCTATTATTTCACCATAATATATGCTGTAAAGAAAGGGAGCATTTGTGGTATGTGCAAACTGAAGTGTAAAACTTGTAACATACTCACCTGCTACCGCAAATGGAAACATTTGCGATGTTGGCGCCCCTACCTTATCACTAACCTTGATCGTTGATATGTCAAAATATTTAACATCTTCAGCACAAGCCGCACTTATATACAATAAATTCGGAGACTTGATTCTTTGAACTTCGGCAATTTGGCGTTGATGATTAAACCATGCTAATGTCGGTATAGTTATAATAAGCAAGATTGAAAGAAAAGCAACCGTGATGAGCATTATTTTTTCTTTCAATGCCATATTATTGATTTTTCTAATAACGTTCATCATCGGCATACCTCCTTTCCCTTTTCTATATATCATTCTATATCATTTCAATTCACTTCCGCATTGGCTACCATTTCGATCATTATGTAGTCTACGTTATTTCCAATAAATGAATCCGCATTGTTATACGCATCTGTAAGGGCTTTTGTTGCCGCATCTATCGACCCGGAAACATTATTTTGAATAGCGCTAATGTTAGTCATGACAGTCGGAACCGAAAGATCCTTAAAAACTTTGTTTTTCATTTCGCTGCCTTCAATACTACTCAGATACGTATAAATAGCGGACCTGTCAGCAGTATTCACGGATTCGAACAAAGGATAATCTTTTTTAGGAGAGTTTTCATCAAAAACCATCTGTTCAAAAGTATTCGCCCATTTCCAATAGATCGTAACCTGATATTTTTCTCCTTTAGTCACGGAAACAGGATTTCCGGCATTGTACTTTGATTTAGGATCGGTAACCGACAAAGGATCAATGCAATCCCCAAATCTTATGGAGCGGCCTGTTCCAAGAAAGCCGGAATAATATGTGCCATCAAAGTCTGCAAAAAACAAGATATGACCTTGGATATACTCTAGTGCTTCTTTTTTTTCGGCAAGTTGTGTAGAACTGGTTATCAGTCCACCGGAATTTGCAATTGTAAGATCATCGTTGATCTCAAAAAGTGAAATAAGCTCGGGTTCTTCATCCTCGTCTTCCGGTTCCGTGAAAGAGCCTATAAAGCCCCTTATGTTAAAACTAAACTCAATATCCAAGGTGCCGGTTTCATTCGGCACCACCCAAAACGTCAGCTTACCGTGAGAGTTTGGTTCTAGGCCTTTATTGTAATGTCCGTCATCCGCAGTATTGGTTGCTTTTCTCCAGATAATTCTATCGTATTGCCCTGAAGTCCTATAGGTATTTGCCTCAAGTTGAGCCTCGCCATTTGCATAACTGCTATCTGCTTTTGAAAAATCCGAATCATTCTCTACATACAAGCCGGAAACTTCAAGTTCAAAAGGAGATCCTCCCACTTTTATTGACATTCCCCCAGCCCCAACTTCTTTGTTCATAGTGAACCAGGCTATGCCGGCAAAGACAGCGATCAGCAGCGCGAAGATCATCATTATAGCGATTTTTATAAGTGTTTTTTTGCTTTTCATGATCTGTTGGTTCCTCTGTGTGGGGCGGCAAAATCTGCCAAAAGGGTATAGTAACCCTAGCCTACATATTTATACAATGGTATCATACCATATTCGAGTAAATGAAATCAAATAAATTATAGTTTATAAACATTTTTACGACGGATTTTGCGTAAAAAAAGCAGGTGACAAAATGAAAATTGTGCGTTTATTTCAGCTGTGGCAAGGCTGGACAAGGTGACAAAAAACACGTCCCCTCGTCAGATCTTCGCGAGCCCTTATGTCAGCATAAAAAAAAGTGGCTTACGATATACGTAGCCACCATAGTACACTCGTCTTGATTAAGATAAGCATACCCAGCTTCAAAGTCCACTTATCGGCAGGACGCTCCATCTGCAGTGTATACTAATTTGCTTTTTATTGTTTGTCAGTTCTTTGCGTACCTCCCTTTAACGGAAAATCAGAAAGTTGTCTGACTGATTCAGTTATAGCCTTTATTCCCTTTGTAGCGACAATAGTTCCAAATTGTTCCGTAAGATTCTGTTTCAGAGTCTTTAGCTTTCGTCTGACAATCTGTGAATATTCGATCTTATACTTCATAGATTTATACTCCCAGCTTCCTCTCAAGATCGTCCGCCGAAATTGTACCTTCTTCCTTTACAGAAATCTTCGTTTCACCCAGCTTTCCCATAAGTTTAAGCAGTGCCCTGTCTTTATCAAGTTCGTCAAGCTCACTCATATCAATCAACGCACAATTACCGTGTCCGTTCTTAGTTAGGTATACCCTATTTCCATAAGAAACCTGATTAACTACTGATGTATAATTCTTCAAATCTGATATCGGTATGATAGTTGGCATTCCAGTCACCATCCTTCTTTTATAATCTGTGCCTATATTATACACCACCATATAACAGTTTTATTGCATTTCCTTTACAAGCTGACGCGGGGACATGTTATTTGTCAGCTCTTCGCATCTTACAGTATCTGTTCCCCGCTGTGCAGGGCGATGAGCTTATCGCCCATTATTTCTTTCATCATCTCGAATGCGGGTGTTCCGGTGCAGTGGCCGCTGTAAAAAACGGTATTCATCTGCGAAAGTTCGCGGGCGGTCTGAATGATAACGGCTTTTTCTTCATCGGTGTAGTTGCCGTCACGTTTCATCATGTGGAAGCCGCTGATCACATAGTCGGGATCGGCGCCGAAGTGTTCTTTGTATTTATCGAGGATATTTAGAATGCCATTGTGGGCGCAGCCCGAAAGGAGCCAGCGTTTGCCGTTTTGCGTGATGACAAGGCACTGTTCGTGCGCAAAATCGTCCTCTTGTTTTACTCCGTCTTTCAGGCAGGAAAGCTTCCTGTTGCCCTGCGGATAACAGCGCCTGCCTGTGATGCCGCTAAACAAAAACAGCTCATCATCAAGCTGCAAATCGCCGCCCAGTAGACGTATATTGGGCAGTTTCAGGATATCCGTATCGATACCGATATAGCGTTCACCGTTAAAATGCGGCTCGGCGGCCGTTCTTTGCATCACGATCTGCGCGGTATGATTCAGCTTTGAAAACGGCAGGATGCCGCCGGAGTGGTCGTAATGGCCGTGGCTGAGGATGACCGTGTCGACAGCGGTAAGATCTATGCCGAGCGCTTCGGCGTTTTTTACTACCACGTCGGTCTGTCCGGTATCAAGCAGAAGTTTATGCTTTTGGGTTTCGATATAGATGCTCAGTCCGTGTTCCGCAATGCATTCTTCCTTTTCGGAAGTGTTTTCGACAAGTGTTATTATTCTCATTATTTTTCACCATAAGCTGACGAGGGGTGTCCCCGGTTTTTAAGGATTGAGCTCTGAACTATACTCCCAGCTCCTTCTCAAGATCGTCCGCCGAAATTGTGCCTTCTTCATTTACAGAAATTTTCGCTTCACCTAGCTTACCCATAAGTTTAAGCAGCGCTCTGTCTTTATCCAGCTCGTCAAGCTCACTTTTGGATTTTCCTTCTTTTTCGGCAGCGGCAATAAACTCCGCATACTTTAGAAGATGCTTTCTTTGTGCAGGGTCAAGGGCATTAAAGCAGGTAATAAGCTCTCCCATTTCGGTATGCTTTTCGACCGTATAAAAATCCCTGCCTTCCGATCTGCTGCCTGCGCCATCTATTCCCGAAAGGAGCCATTCGGGGGTGACATTAAGAAAATCGCAGATGGACATTATCTTTTCTGACGAGGGGTTTGTCTTTCTCTTCTTCCACTCGCTTATTGCGCTGGGCTTGATTCCGGTCTTATCGGAAAATTCCTTCTGTGTTATGTTTTTTAATGCAAGTGTTTCAAATATTCTATCGCTGATGGTCACTTTAAAATCCTCTACTATTATCTTTCACAAAATCAATAATATGCCAAGCACCGATACTCATTCTTTCAAGCCCTTTCGTGCCATCGCCTTAGCCATAATAGCTTTGATTCGTTCCGGATCTGTAACGACCCCCGACTTTTGATCTTCCGTTCTGGGTTTATAATTTTTTGCGGAATTCTCCATGGCCTCGACATATTCTTCGAGAACCTTTGGATTGTTCACACGGATGTTTTCTATAATACTTGAAGTAGCCATTTGAAGTTCCCCCTTTCTTTGTTCTATTATTGAAATATCAATTTGATAATGGTACATGTTACATGTTACCCTTGCATGCATTCTTCACTTATGTGAATTATACATTCGAAAAAACAGGATGTCAACTGCAATTTGGGACATCCTGGAAACTACAATTGGGGACATTCTGGAAAGCCTTACAACAAACTAAAATCCGAACTGTCGCTTTTGTGCCAGCCGAGGCTCTTTGCCCACTCTTTCAGCTGCGTTTTTGTCATTCCGTTTGCATCGCGTTCGCCGCGTTTCATTGTGTTGATATCCTTGATAAACTCGGCAAAGCCTCTTGGGCCGCCGACATCATCGATAAGCATCTCGCCATCCCTTGCAAGCAAAACGGGTCTGTAAGTCACACGCGCCTTAATGTTGCTCTTATCAAGCATGTCCTGCGTGATCTTCCCGCTTTCCACAAGGTCGGCACAGTTACGGCTTCCGGTGATCTTTATCTTCCAGCTGTCGCCAAAATCATACTCATAGAGCAATTCATCTGTGAAGCTGTATACAAAAGGCCGGTCCATCGGAGAATCACTGCCACTTTCCAAAATCTCGTCGATTTCATCCTGCATGCCATCATCAAGCATCTCCTGATAGGTGCTGATCTCATCTCCGTTCTGAAAATCATCTTTGCAGTGCATATTGCGCACAGCAAGGACTTCACCTATGGTAAGTCTTTCCAAAATATCAAAAGCGCCTCTTTCAAAAACCATGTTCAAAAGTGATACCGGAAGATCTCGAGCCTTCACCACCTCAACTCTGTGGTTGCGGACATACTTGTTTGCTTTTGGCCTTGGAATTCTATTTCCATGCGCGTCAAACACGGGGTTGCATAACAAAGGTCTGACTTCTCCGTCACCAAATCCGCCATATTCAACATAGTATTCTTCATCGGCATCAAACCGTTTTAAACTTGTCCTTGAACTGATCAAGCCCTCCTCAGAGCAATTTGACACGCAAGGGCCTGTGTACTTTTTTCGCAGCCAGTTTTTGAAGCTCCCATATTCATAATCATCTGCCCAGAACTCCGCATACTCATTCATGTATGGGGACCTGTAGACCACGCCTACCTGCTTCATCCATAAATCAACCGATTTTGTTAATTTTTCCACCATTTCAACAGGCATAGAAAAACAATGCATATGGGAGTTTTCCCATCCGAAAGCACGCTGGATGACGTAGTGAAGTGCGTAAAGAGGCAGATCATCGGAAACAAGGATGTCCCTGCTTATGGTGTCTCCTTCCATTGATCCGTACTTATGCATGATCTCCTTTTCATCTTCCGAAAAATTGGCATCAAGCTCCAAATGCAGACGGATCATCTCCCTAGGTTCATAGGGGAGCTTTTGTCCGTAGATCTCTTCCAGATCCAAAATGTTCCTGTCATAAAGTGCCCCCGGAAACTCGCCAAGATCCAGCATTTCATCCGGCGTTAGACTGCCATGCTCTTTTAGTTTTTTCCTCAGGGCTTCCCGTTCTGCAACCAGATCGATGATTGGCAGTTCGATACCATTTTCCTTTAGGAAAGCTCTCCTCTGCTCATCCTCTTCGGAGTCCTCTATCATCTCATAGGTCACCCTTTGTCTGCGCGAATCCGTCTCTGTAAAAGACAGCTTGCTGTCAAGATCCTTTTTCCAGTCATCCTTTGTTGGCTTTGTGTTGAATGTCTTATCCTTGCTCATTTCTTTTGCTCCTTTGTTTTCGTTGGTTTTATTCTTTTTATTTTGAATCTGGCGTTCCCGCAGCTGTTTTTCATAAGCACGGTATTCACGCATGGCCATTGCGTGATCTGATGCGCCATCATTTCCATGGATCTCTGTTTCATATGGCAGATTGGACGACACGGTGCCGACAGATACGCCCAGCTCCGTTGCAATCTCTTTTATACTCTTTCCCTCATCTCTAAGCCGCTGTACATCACCGGAAAGCTGCGTGGCATACACGCCCATCGTGATAAGCATCTTCATCGCCTTGGCACGGGTGATGCCAAAATGTGCCGCCGTGTCATTTAATGACCTGGTGTCATCACGCTTCAGCTTGTATTTTCGTTTTTTGTCATTTGCATTCTCTTTTGCAGTGCTCTCGAAATACCGGGCTACTTGCTCCATCAGAGTGCGGTCTTTATCTGTTATTGACATTTGGGTGACCTCCAATTTATTTTTCACGTTTCATCACTTTTCTACATTGTACTGATGTGGATAAAAAAAGTCAATGGTTTTTGTACATTTTCACGTTTCAGCATTTTTGTAACTATTTTCCCGCTACTACAAAACCGACTTGCCGGCTTTTCTACTACAGCTTGATTGGTAATTTCTTGGTTTTCGCTGTTAGTGATGGGTTACTGCAAGCTGACAAAGCGCTACAGTGTGTCAAGGTTTGTCCCTCGGACACACTCTAGCGCCTTTTCTAATTTTTATAAAATTTTCTCCGCGCCTTCTATAACCTCGGCCTTTGCTTTCTTTTGCAAAAGATCCCAGTTGGGTTTGCGGTCTGTGAGGTTATGGGCGTCGCTGCCAAAAAGGTAGGGATAGCCTTCCTTGATGAGTTTTTTCACAAATTTCTTTTCCCTGTGGTTTTCGAAGGCCTCGTTGTTGATCTGGAAAATGGCGTCGAGGGAAAGGACTTGTTCGTAGTCTTTGTCGCTGTAGTAGTCTAGATAGCGGTGGACGTGCGCGATGATGGGGTACAGGTTATGCTCGTAGCAGAGGTCGGTTATCTCTTCTATGTACCAGTGGGAAAAAGAGTTGTACGGGAGCTCTAAGAGGATGTAGTCGGTGCCGGCAAGGCGGAGTTTTTCTATACCCTCTATGCGGCTGATGCCGCGTTCGATGGCGACTTCGGCGCCGAGTTTGATATCTGCGTTTGCAGGGTCGGCCTGAACAAGGCTCTCGTATGCACGGGTGCGTTTTTCAAGATATCTTTCTATGCTCTCCTCGCGGTGAGCGTAAAAGTGCGGAGTGGCGATAATACTTGAAACGCCCTGCTGACGCATCATTTTGATCATCTGCAGGGACATTTCAACATTCTTAGAACCGTCATCCACTCCCGGAAGTATGTGGCAGTGATGTTCAGTCATTTTTTATTCTACTTTCAGGCTTTTTTACTTGCGTTCTTCTTTTCTACGGTTTTTTCTACCGGCTTTTCTTCAGCTTTTTCTTCATTATCGTCATCTGCATCCTGACTGGGATTGTTGCCGTATCTGTAACCATAGCCATAGCCATATCCATAGCCGCCGTATCCGTACTTCTTGTACTTATACTTGTAATTGTTGTAATATGCGGCGCTGCGTCTGTGATGAACATCGTTCATAACAAAACCGAGGACATTAGCCTGCGCAAGGTTGATCTGCTTCATGCAGGCTGAAAGCTCATCATAGGTCGTAAGAGCATAACGAACGACAAGCATGATACCTGTAACGGCATCCTTTATTACCATCGCATCGCTGACCACGTTTACGGGCGGCGTATCGATGATAACATATTCGTACTTCTTTGAAAGCATCTCGATGAGATTCTTAAAGCTTGCCGAAGCCAAAAGCTCTGAAGGGTTTGGCGGCAGTGGGCCCGAAGGCAGGATGTCAAGCTTCGGAACTGCGCAAGGCTTTATTGAATTCTCAAGGGTCGATTTCTTAATGATGAGAGTCGAAAGGCCCTCGTCGTTTTTAACTTTGAACGTACGATGCATAACCGGCTTACGCATATCGGCATCTACCACAAGAACGGTGCTACCTGTCTGCGCAAGAGCTATGGCAAGGTTTGCGGCAGATGTGGACTTTCCTTCACCGGGGTTTGAAGATGAAACCGCGATAACTTTCTTTTCCGAATCTGCAGCGGTGAACAAAATGTTGGTTCTTATAGTCTTGTAGCTTTCAACAACGTTGAACGGAACGTCCTTGTCTGTAAGAAGGCCACGGGGCTCTGTGGAACGTCTGCCGCCCTTTTTCTTTTTCTTTGTCTCACCGAACTGCATGATCTCGCCGATGATAGCCTTCTTGTACTTTTTGCTTATTGTATTGGAATCCTTGATCGTGTTATCGAGCATGTCGATTACGATGATTATCATACAGATGATAACGAATGCTGCCAACGCGCCAAGAATAGCGTTCTTTGTATTGTTGGGCGAAACGACGCTCGGATAAACCTTTGCAACGTCGATGGTGTTTATGGCACCGACGCCAACGGCCTCTTCCACGTACTTGGGCGCAACTGCTGTAAGGGAGTTGCAGATATCTGCGGCGAGCTCTGCGTTAAGCGTAGTTGCCGTCACCTTAACTGCGGATGTATCCGTAACGGTGCTTATGGAAAGACAGCTTCTGATGGACGCAGGTGTTATCTTCCCGTTACTTACAGTCAGATACTTCTTGACCTCATCTACACTATACTTTTCAAGGAGCAATTCACCGACCGCATTCATAACTGCGTCGTCCTTCATTACCTCTATATAGGTGTTAACAAGCTGCTTTGAACCCGAAATGGTCTGCTGCGCATTAAGGTTTACACTTTCGGACACATCCTTGTAGCTCTGCACGTACATCGAAATGTGTGAAGAATATTTCTTCGGAATGGTAAACTTTGAAAACGCAAATGCGCCTGCGCCGCCTATGGCCGTGATGAGGAGAATGAGCCAGATCTTGCTCCAAAGGAGCTTCGCAACGTCAACCAGATCGATCGTTTTTTCATTACTGTTCATTTTTCGCTACTTCCTTAAAAAAAATGATAAACACACAAATTGCATTATATAATGAATACCGGCATTTTGCAAGGGGGTAAAAGTGTACAAATAAGAAGAAAAAAAATGCGCCCCTTGTCATCAAAGTGACAAGGGGACATGTTACTTGTCAGCTCTTCGCTCCGGTATAGCTGTCGCGGACGGCCTCGTATGATTTCATGTCGCCGATGTCGTGGCGGCTGCCGGTCATGCGCCAGGCGTGCATGGGGGTGCGGGCGGAAAGCCATGCCGCAAAGGAGCCGGGGGCGTCTGCGTTGCAGCCGTTTTCGATGGCTTCGGGGATGCGGGCTGCGTCCTCTGCGCGGTAGAAATAAAACGGGGGAACGGCGAGGGTGCCCTTGGGTTCCTTGGGTTTTTCTTCGTATGAGGTGATGAGGTCATCTTGATCCACGGTTATAACGGCTGTCTTTTGAAGCGCGGGAAGGGATGTCTCTTCGTGGCACATGATGCAGCTTGTGCCGGACTTTTTCGCGTAATCTATAAAGGGGAGAAGGGAAAAATCCAAAACATTGTCACCGGCCATGACAAGATAGCCGTCAGGTGAGGGATGCTTTTCCACTGCCAAACAGATGTCTTTTACCGCGCCGAGACGCGTTTCATTTGTCGATGTGCCATCGTCTATAACGGTGGTCTTTTCTTTTGTCTGCGCCCAAGCCTCAAAATGCGCGGCAAACTTGTGGTTGCTTACAACTATTATTTCGTCCACGGCGGGTGAGATGTCGGCCAAAAGCCAGTCGAGTATGGGCCTTCCGCCTACGGGGAGGAGGGGCTTGGGGAAGTTTTCTGTTAAGGGGTAGAGCCTGGTGGCGTAGCCGGCGGCGAGGATTATAGCTTTCATTTAAGAATCCTTTCTGTTATTTACAATGTGTCAGTTCTTCGCATTCCTATCACTTTGCTTTTCCGACTCCGTCGGCGGTCTCGCAGATGTACGCCTTATACTTCCCGAGCATGTCGGGGAATTCGGCGAGGTATTCTTTTTCAACTACTTCCCGGATCATGTCGACTTTGGCGGGGTCAAGGAGGGCCATACAGCAGCCTTTGAAACCGGCGCCGGAGAAGCGGCAGCCGTAGACGCCGTCGAGTTTGCTTAAGATGTCGTATAGTTTTATGAGTTCGGGGCTGCCGCACTCGTAATTGACGATGGAGCTCATGCCGGATTCATTGACGAGTTTGCCGTAGCCGGCAAGGTCACCGTTTTTCCAGCATTCAAGGCCGCGCTTTACGCGGTCCATTTCGGTGTAGTAATGACGGGCGCGCTTTTGCCAGTCGTGGGGAAGGCGGACGCCGTATTCCTTAAAGGTGCCTTCGGGGACCATGCGGAGATACATATCCTTGAACTTGAGGCCCATGTCGAGATCGCCGTGGTCATAGGCGTAAAGGGCAAACGCGGCTGCCTTGCATTCGTCAACGCGGCTGTTGTATGCAGAGTTTGCAAGCGAGCGGGGAACGCCGGAGAAGAAGATGCCTATGCGGTAGTCGGGCATGTCCGGGCCGGGGGCAACGTTTTCATATGAGTCGTCGAGGCAGTCAAGAGCAAGGAGCTTGCCCTTGCGGCAGAGGGTCTCGCAGCTTTGGTCGAGCTTACCGGTGGACACGCCGACATAGTCGTTTTCGGCCTTTTTTGACATATAAATAAAGTCATTGTCTTCAAGCTCTATGCCGTTTGCCTGGGCGATGGCGCGGAGATAGCAGATGGTAAGGGCCGCGGATGAGGAAATGCCGCCGGAAGGCAGCGCGCCTCTTATAACGCCGGCGATACCGTACTTGAGGCGGTATTTCTTGCCGAGTTCTTTTGTGACTCCGCGGAGGTAATCGCCCCAGTCACCACTCTTCTCTTCCGGCACGTCATTCACATGAAACTGAACTCGCTTGGGAAAGTTGAGGGACTGAAGCTCTATGATACCATTCTGCTTTATGCCGTATGCCATGTGCACTCCGTAGTTGAGCGCGAGGCCGTGGATGCAGCCGAATTGGTGGTCGATGTGCGCGCCGAGGGGCGCGATGCGGTATGGGGAGAAGGATGTCTCGGGCTCGCGGCCGTAGACTTCCCGGAATTTGTCTTCGCAGTACATGGGGTCTCCTGTTATTTACATTTATTATACTCCGCAAACCACTGCGCGAAAGCCCTAAGTCCTTCCCGTATTCCGATATGCGGTGTGAAGCCGTAATCTTCTTCAAGAGCGGCAGCGTCGGCGTAGGTGGCGGGGACGTCGCCGGGCTGCATGCCGACGAGCTCGCGGTGTGACTCAAAGTCGTAATCTGCGGGGAGAACGCCGGCAGAGACGAGCTCTTCTTGAAGGGTGGCGATGTAGGTCAAAAGGTTTTCGGGGGTGCCGCCGCCGATGTTGTAAACGGCGTATGGCGGGAGGGGGAGGCCGTCCTCGCCGGTTTCTTTAAGAGGGGCGCCTTGCATAACGCGGAAAACGCCTTCGATAATGTCGTCTATATAGGTGAAGTCGCGCTTCATGTTGCCGTAGTTAAAGATCTTTATGGTGTCGCCCTTAACAAGCTTTTGGGTCGCGGAAAAGTAGAACATGTCGGGTCTGCCGGCGGGGCCGTAAACGGTAAAGAAGCGGAGGCCGGTGGACGGGATGTTGTAAAGCTTTGAATAGGCGTGGGCCAAAAGCTCGTTGCTTTTCTTGGTTGCGGCGTAGAGAGAAACGGGGTTATCGACCTTGTCATCTGTTGAAAAGGGGACCTTCTTGTTTCCGCCGTATACGGAGGATGAGGAAGCATAAACGAGATGCTCGACGGGGTTATGCCTGCATGCCTCTAAGATGTTGTAAAAACCGATGATGTTGCTTTCTATATAGACATCCGGGTGGTCGATTGAATAACGGACGCCGGCCTGTGCGGCAAGGTTAACCACGATGTCAAAGTGATATTTTTCAAAAAGGCTGTCCACTAATGCCTTGTCGCCTATGGAGCCTTTTACAAAGATATGCTCTACCGGGCTTTCATCTGCGGCCTTACCAACAAGCGCGAGCCTGTATTCTTTAAGAGCCGGGTCATAGTAGTCGTTCATGTTGTCTAGGCTGACTATGGTGCCGGAAGACATCTCCTTTAAAAGTCTTAAAACGAGGTTTGCGCCGATAAAACCGGGGCAGCCGGTCACAAGGATCTTCTTGCCGTCAAGCTCTATTTTCTGTTTATTTACTGCCATACTAATCCCTCCTGAACAGGTCGCGGGTGTAGACCTTCTCTTCCACATCATCCAAAACGGAATCATAGCGGTTTGCGATAATGCAGCCGCACATCTTCTTAAACTTCTTAAGGTTATTCACAACGACGGAGCCGAAGAATGTCGAGCCGTCCTCTAAGGTGGGCTCGTAGATGACAACGGTCGCGCCTTTGGCCTTGATACGCTTCATGACGCCCTGGATGGACGACTGGCGGAAATTGTCGGAATTGCTCTTCATGGTGAGGCGGTAAACGCCGACCACGGTGTCCTTGTGTTTCTTTTCCATTGCGGCGTTGTAGCCGGCAGATGCGGTGTATGCGCCTGCGATCTCAAGCACACGGTCTGCAATGAAATCCTTTCTGGTGCGGTTTGATTCGACGATAGCCGTCATCATGTTCTGGGGCACATCGGCATAGTTTGCAAGAAGCTGCTTTGTGTCCTTGGGCAGGCAGTAGCCGCCGTAACCAAACGAAGGGTTATTGTAGTAATCTCCCACTCTGGGGTCAAGGCAGACGCCCTTGATTATGGAAGATGTCTTAAGCCCCTTGACCTCGGCATAGGTGTCAAGCTCGTTGAAATATGAAACTCGGAGCGCAAGATATGTGTTTACAAAAAGCTTTGTCGCCTCGGCCTCGGTGGTGGGCATAAAAAGCACGGGAATGTCGGTCTTAACTGCGCCCTGCACCAAAAGGGATGCGAAAACTTTTGCAGCAGGCTCGTTTGCTTCGTCGGAACCCACTATGATACGCGAAGGATAAAGGTTATCGTAGAGGGCCTTTGACTCGCGCAGGAATTCCGGGCTGAAGATGATGTTGTCCATGCCCGTCTTCCCTCGAACAGATGCGGTGTAGCCTACAGGGACGGTGGACTTTATAACCACTGTGGGTTTTGTTTTGCGGTCTGCGGTAGATTCTTTTATAAGGGCGAGCACCGATTCAACGGCCGAGCAGTCAAAGAAATTTGTCTTCGGGTCGTAATTGGTAGGCGCCGCAACTATTATGTAATCTGCATCCTTATAGGCAGATGCGCCGTCAGTTGTGGCGGTAAGGGAAAGGCCCCTATCCTCGTGCTCTGCCATGTATTTTTCTATATATTCATCCTGTATGGGCGACTTCCAGTTATTCAGCTTTTCAACCTTTTCCGGAACGATATCCACCGCCGTCACGTCGTTGTGCTGCGAAAGAAGCACCGCGAGCGAAAGGCCTACATAGCCTGTCCCCGCAACCGCAATCTTTCTGCGCCCGGCAGCGGCCGGCTTTTCGGATGCATCCTCTGTAAGGACATCTTCTGTTTTAAAGCCAAGCACCGAAGACAGCGCAAGAAGCTGGTCGACGGAAGGGACATAGTCCTGAGCTTCGAGTCTTGAAAGGATGGAACGGTTGATGCCCGTTCGCTTTGAAAGCTCTGACTGGGAGAGTTTTTGTTTTTTGCGGCCGGAGGTTACGGCCTCGGATAAGAGTTTGATCGATAGATGTTTCATGGTGGAAAAATGCCTCCTTGGTGATTTGTTGCTATCAGCAACAAATGTTATGCGAATTACCGAGGCATTTATAACATTTTTGTGAGTAGTTGTCAACAAAAAAAAACAAGCTGACGATTTTATAGTGTAAGCCACCGTGAAGAACTTTATTTTAAACAGGCCATATTTGCAGTAATAATGTTACAAATAATTAAAAAAATAACAATCTTTTTTGTTGCATGTTGCACAACACTTATGTTATCCTTTAAAAGGAATAATTTTTGGTTTGGCAATAATAAGTCAAACCGGTAAAAAAGGAGGGATACAAAAATGAGCAACACAGGACGAAAGCGAATGATCGCATGGTTTCTGGCCGCAGTCATGGTACTTGCCTTTGGTCTTATGCCGGGCGGACTTCCCCGGCTCAAAGTACGGACTGTTATCGGAGACGACGCTGTTTATTCGCTGAACCCTTCCGCAGAGATCGCATCTGTCGAGAAAAAAGCAGAGATCGCTGCAGGAAATTACGGCACGGACGGGTTCTTTACCCTGACAGGTAATGCTACCCGCGGAAACAGCGACACCTACTCTTTTGAGCTTGCAAAGGCGTCAGGCGGTAGTCTTACCTTCACACTTGATACTCAGGCAGATATAACTGTCACCGCATCAAGTACAGGTCAGTCAAATGACTCGTGGTTCACGCTTAAATGTGACGGCGAGGCACTTATTCCCAAGGACGGCGCCACGGGTGATGTCACCGTAAGCGGGTCTAGCGCGACTGACATTTCTTATGAAGCCGCTCCCGCCGGCAGCTATACTCTGACATCCTCGGCCGATTCTTCAAGAGGAGTCCGCATTATCGATGTGACCGTACAGAAGCTTTCTTCTGCTTCTACGACCGTCTATGTTCTTGATCCTGAAGAATGGTTATCAGGCATCGAGAAAAAGGCTACTGTCGACCCCGGAACATACGGAGATGATAACTACTTTACTCTTTCCGGCAGCGCGACCCGCGGAAACAGCGACACCTGCTCTTTCGAACTTGCTAAAGATGCCGGCGGAAAGATCTCTTTCACCGTTACAGGCACTGCCGATGTTACAGTGACTGCAACAAGCACCGGAAAGACTAATGATTCAAGTCTTTCGCTTATAAATTCTGAAGGCAGCATAAAGCCCGATTCAGCGGATGATGCAGCCGTATCCGTTATCGGCACCGATCCTGTAACAACAGTCAAGTATTCAGGCCTCACGGCAGGTGAATACAGTGTTGTATCCACTGCCGGATTTACCGCACGCGGAGTCAGGATCCTTGGTATTACCGTTGAACAGACCGCATCAGGAACACGTCCTCCGAGACTTGACTGGAGTCAGGTGGCAGATCCTGTTATTACCGGTATCGAAACATCTTCATCAGGCAAAATAGTCGTTAATTATGATATGGTTACCGGCTATGACGGAGCTGACAGTGTTCAGGTCGTATTTACCGGTTACAAAACGGATGTAAAGGCACCTGTTAACGGTACTGACGGTAAAGCCGAATATGCTCCTTTGAATTCTGACAGATTTACTGTTCAGGTCGTAGCATCAAGAGGCGAAGAAACTCCCAAGACATCCGAATCTGTTGATTATGAATACACTCTTCCCCTTGGCACGGCTTCCATAATGAGCGTATACAACAAGGGAAACGGTGTTGCGGCAGTCGAATGGACAGCCGTAAAGGAAGTTACCGGATATGAGGTCTCATATTCATGTGACGATCAGGATCATGACGGTAAGATAAGTGTTTCTGCAGATACCACAGCACTTGATATACCCGGACTTCATTCAGGCCACACATATGTGATAACCGTAAAGGCAGTAAGAAGCGAAACAGATTTCACCACATCTGCCCCTGAAGACATCAAGGTAACAGAAGAAGCCCAGACCAAGTGGGGCTATATCGTTTACGGTAACGGCGCAAACACAAACAATGCAGCTTATTCCGGTGATGTCAACGAAGACGGCAAGGTCACTCTTCGTTCAGGTAAGATCGGTGAAGACGGAAAGCTTCTGGGTTCCGGAAACAACGGTAAGTGGATGCCCGATTCAAACGATGGTATCAACTTCTACTACACCGAGGTTCCCTCTTCCCTTAACTTTACTTTAAGAGCTCTGGTACATGTTGACCAGTGGTATTTAAGCAATGCACAGGAAGCTTTCGGCCTTATGGCAAACGATGCTCTTGGCGGAAACGGCTGGAACAATTCGGTCGCTGCCGCAGCTACCAAGGTGGAATACAGCGTTGTCGATGTGACTGACGAAGACGGCAAGGTCGTTTCACAGAAATTCCTTCCCAAAACAAGCGGCCTTACATCTTATTCACAAAAGCTGGGTATCTACTCACAGGCAAAGACAGGTCTCACAAAGGATATGTTCACCGCAACAGGCGAACCCTCAAGCGATACCGCAAAGATCCTTTCAGAAGGCTATGCTCTTGACAGATATGTACTTGAACAGCGTTTCAACGAAAGCGGAAATGTTATAGGCAACAGCGTAAACAATGTTGCTGCTATAGAAGGTTCGAATATCGTCGATATGTATCTTACCATCCAGAAGAACAATACCGGCTATTTCGTGACCTATGAAACTCCCGACGGAAAGTTTTCCGCCACAAAGAAATATTATGATCCTTCCGCACTTTCCGTGCTTGATCCCGAAAGCGTGTATGTAGGCTTCTTCACATCACGCTATGCACAGGCTACCTTCTCTGATATCACCTTTAAGGTCGTAGATCCTTCCGATGATGCACCTGCAGAAGAACGCCCCGTTGAAAAGATTCCTGTAACCGCCAACTTTGTTTCACCCAAGGCTACAGGTATTGCCGATTACACATTCCGTTTCAATGCAAACTGCGATGGAAAGCTCGTTATTTCCTCAGAATACGGCCTTGTAATGGCAGAAAAAGAGATCAGCGCAAATACCGTCACTGAGATCTGCACCACTGTTCTTTCAGACGGCGACAACAATTATCGTTACGCATTCACACCTGATGCCTCATATGTTCCCGGCGAATTCCAGATCATGGAAAGCTACGCCGTTATCGAAGGCATGTTTACCGTAAAATATGAATTATTCGGTGCCGAAGGCTCATCCCTTTATGTTGCTCCGGATGCAAACGGTTCAGGAAGCAAGGAAGACCCCATGAGTATATATGATGCCGTTCGTTTCGTACGTCCCGGCCAGTACATAATCATCATGGAAGGCACCTACAACCTCACTTCCACCGTTGTTGTAGACAGGGGTATAGACGGAACCAAAGAAGATCCCATCTACATGATCGCAGATCCTGAAGCATCGACACGTCCCGTATTTGATTTTGGAAAGAACTGCGCCGGAATGATATTTGCAGGAAATTACTGGGTGGCTCAAGGCTTTGACGTTACCAATTCTGCTGACGGTCAAAAAGGTCTTCAGGTATCCGGAAGCAACAACATTTTTGCCAACATCAATACCTACCATAACGGTAATACCGGTTTCCAGATATCTCGTTATCGCGGCTTTGATGAATACGATATGTGGCCTTCAAGAAACGTGGTCCTCAACTGTACATCATATGGAAATGCAGATTCCGGTTATGAAGATGCCGATGGTTTTGCAGCAAAGCTTACAGTCGGCGACGCCAACATGTTTTTCGGTTGTATCGCTTATAACAATGCCGATGACGGATGGGATCTGTACGCAAAGATACAGACCGGAAGGATCGGTGCAGTTGTGATCTCCAATTGTGTTGCATACGGAAACGGATATCTTGAAGACGGTACCGATGCCGGCAACGGCAACGGCTTCAAGCTTGGCGGAGACTCAATGCCCGGCGGACATCTGATCGAAGACTCCGTAGCATTCAACAATAAAGCAAAAGGTATCGATTCCAATTCCTGCCCTGACATTGCAGTCATAAACTGCACATCCTTCAATAACGGTTCATACAATGTGGCTATGTACACAAATACAGCAGTCGACACGGCATACTCATTGAGCGGAGTATTGTCATATCGCAATTCTGCTCTTGAAAGCGCCCTTGCAACAGTTGAAAATCTTAAAGGAAAAGGTACTCAGCTCGAAAGTGATATCTATGGAACAACAAACTACTATTGGGACGGAACGTCAAGCAAAAATACCGAGGGAAAGGAAGTTGCCGAAAACTGGTTTGTTTCCACAGAAACATTCTTTGATGCTGTGACCCATACCTTCAGCAAAGCTCCCGTCACAAGAAATGCAGACTATTCAATAAACATGAACGGTCTTCTTGTTCTTACCGAAGCAGCTCCCGAAGACACCGGTGCCGTTGTAAAAGGCCTTTCCACAGATCCCATTACCGATATCCCTGATTTTGTATACTCATATAAGATTCTTGAAGGAGCAGATCAGGTAATAGGCGCTGACAGCGACAAGAATGTACGTATCCGCATCGATGCTCCTTTGACACAGCTTGTATGTGTAAAGGTCGATGATATTGTCACTTCTGAAAACGACTATTCTGCTGTCGAAGGTTCTACCATCATAACCTTCAAGGAAGCATTTATTGAAAGTCTTGCAGAAGGATCGCACATCATACGCGCAGAGTTTTCCGATGACAAATATGCTGAGACCACTCTCACCATAACAAAGGATAATGTCCCGACCGATGATGATTCACTGCCTGCCGGAGATACCGGAAGGATGCTTATTTACATTCTGACGGCAATATCAGCTCTGACCGCAACAGGAATGATAGTTTTCAGGAAAAAAGAAAACTGATAAGAACCAAAAAGTAACACAAAAGACTGCCACGAAATGTGGCAGTCTCAGAGTGAAGACAAAGTCCGGGGCGATCTAGCCCCGGACTTTTTTATTTTTTGCTAGGACCATTTTATAGTGTCAGGTACCGATTTCATGGTGTAGATCAAATTTTAAAGGGTCAGGCACCGATTTCTCGCTTCGCCTAAAGAGCCAAACGGTGCGAACAGATCCTTTAACGTTTGTGATTGCGACCAATCGATTTTTGAGATAAATACAGCAAAAGATCTCAGTGCATGCTTGGGCTGGCTGACGCTAAAATAAGTGCCGACAATCGCCTTGTTTGCATTGTTTGTCTGTTGCAGGTTCGGAGCAACTTCCAACTTCAAATAGTCGACAAATCCGATCACTTCCTCTATCAATTTGCTCTCTTTCGGGATGTCCTTAAGAGCATCTATAATGACACTCTCAAGTGCCCCTTTTTTATCCGAGGGAACGATCAGGAGGTATGTTCTGATATCTTTTTGCTGGCCAAAAGAGTCGGTTATCCGGTTATCGTTCCACTTTCCGGCTTCAAACGAAATGTTTTTAAACGAATTATTGATAGCTGCTGTGATATCTGAAACAGATCCTTCGTCGTGGTCGGTTACTGTCATCACAGATGCAATATCACGCTCGATAAGCATACTGTTGATGCGGTGCTCCTTGATAAAATGTTCAAATTTTCCATTTCCGCCGACGCCGCATAAAACGAGCTGGTTGTCTTCTTTGGAAAGGCTTTCTATATGGTCGTGCACATCCATTTGAACGATACCGAGCGAGTTGCTTTTTTCATGCTTCCAGCCATACACATTCTGGAGATAGTAGCTTATCAGCTGCACATCCGATACGCCCTCAACAAGTATTAATTCAGTCATCATAGACGCACCTCAAATGCATACGCTTTTCTGTTTTCAAACACATATCTTCCCGTAACGTTTCTGGCAACCACATTGCCTCCTTTTCCCTCGGATGAAATAACCTTTTTTAATGTTATTACCTTTATCGGGTCACTGTCTTCCGGGGAATCGTCATATTGAGCATAGGCCAGTATCGCATCTATTGCCTCGAGACTATGTGTGGCTATGAAGAGCTGTACATTGAGTTTTTTTGCCAGTTCAAAGACTACGGGAAACAGTTTGTCATAGCATTTCCTGTGGAGTCCGGTCTCGATTTCATCGATCAGCAACACAGAATCGGCTGAGTCGAATAATTTATTAAGGATATAGAGTATTTTTTTTATACCGTCGCCGTAAACAGAAAACGGCATGGTAGTACCGTCCCCGGTAATAACAGTCTCCAGGAAGGCACCGTCATCAGCCTTTGTATAGCATATATCCGTTATGGAGCCGTCGAATTGTTGCAGGATACTGATAGACAGTTTCTTATATTCCGGATTTTCGACAATGTTCTGTAAAAGATCATATCTCAAATGACCGAAGGAAGGGGCATATTGTACTTTTTTCCTGATAGTTATTGCAGGGAGTTCATTGTCTATTGATGAAATGGTTATTTCTTTATCCGCCGGCTTTTTCCCGCTTTGACTGATCATGCTGCCCGTAAAAACCTTTGCTGTTTCAGGAAGCAAAGGCAAAGACTTTTTATAGGCGTTTTTTTGCCGTGTAGACATTGATGAAACTCGAAGAGCCTCTTCTCCGGAGACGGTCTTTTCATTTCCCGTTATCCCGAAACGGATCGGACCGTCACTGCCTGAAGCAGAAATATCAAAGCTCAGCGCCTTCTTCTTTTGTGCAGCATTAAACAGATTGATGAAGGACACATAGAAGCTGTCGTTGGGATTTAATACGGTCCTCTGTCTGACGATGCTTTTCACGGAACTGAGGTTAGATTCAGCGAACAGCAACTGAATGGCCTCAAGAAATGTGGTCTTCCCGCAGTTGTTATCACCTACAATGAGATTAATGCGTGAAAAACCGGACACCTCTAACTGCTTTATTCCTCTAAACTGATTGATCGTTATCGATTTGATTCTTGACATCGTTAATTATCTCCCTCCATACCTTCAAAACTGATCGTAAGCTTCGTGTGTGTAGCTTCGGCTATTTTCTCTAATGTCTCTATTTTAGGAATGACCTTGCAATTCAGTATCTTGCTGATGTTTGACTGAGACATATTGGTGATCTTACAAAGATCTTCCTGGGTGAAATCATTTTCTGTCATTATTCTCTTTATCTCTGCAGACACATCTTCAAGTACATCTCTGAGGGAATCGTTCTTCATATCTCCTTTTTCGGTTTCCTTTGCCGGCCTCTTTAGATTGTTGATCTGTTCAAAAATGGAACTTAAGTCTTCGTTTTGCATATGGCTGATCTCCTTTATGTCATGTATAGCATATATGTGCGCGCTGCTGATAAAATATGTCATAAAGAGCATGTGCTCATTCTTGCCACGCATATGTTATGTATAGCATATTTTTGCAATAAATGCAAGAAAATTGTTTTTAATAACATATTTTTGAGGAAATGTTTATAGTTCCCGGAATGTCAGCGCTCCGCTGTTTCGCGCCTTTTTTCGTGCTTTTTTTCGTGCCTTTTCCCAAAAGGACCAAGTTTACATCATCGCTCACAAAAGGAAGTGTCAATATCGTCCGATCAGGATTTCCATCACCGAAATTTTCCTCTACCACAGGTTCACTTAATCCTGCATCATGCCACGCTTTATAGATGTCAGGAACACCGGAACCTGCGTGCTCACCAAGACCAATAAGGTTGAACATTTTAAACAAAGCCTTGTTTCTCGGCATGTGTTTTTTCTTTTTCGATATTATTCGCTTTTACGGATTTAGTGTTTTGTTCTACGGGGAGGTCGCAGGCTACCCTCCCCGTATGTGCTATGTATTCTGCTTTTTACTTTCTTTGCCTTAGCTTTTCCTTTTATCTCTTCTTTACACTTGCCTCTTTTAGGGCTGCAATATACCCTAACAGTCTTTCTCTCTGCCGGGTATCCATGGAGGCAATGTCCACCATGATCTGTCCAAACTCAGATCCTTTATCTATAATGAGAACAGATGATGGGTTGCTCCTGCTTCCGTTTTCAGTGGTACCGC
>JAEEGF012177933.1_pt1 | contig 22077 bp, 20 predicted proteins | sample 9134171 | NCBI WGS metagenome assembly JAEEGF01 (sample SAMN16246542, study PRJNA631951) | gut metagenome | biome: gut microbiome; feature: rumen; material: AP-attached | host: Bos | place: Iran: Karaj | collected 2018-10 | reverse complement strand
CTAATTTAGGGTATTATGCAGCAATGGCCGGTTTACGCCTCGTCCGCAACATCGGCAACAACGTCAAGTGGAGCGAAGTTAAGGATTAAGTATTTCTATGAAACTGATTTTTCTATTAATCGCCGCCTGCTTTGCGTTTGCCTTGGCCGACAAAAAAGTTGATTTAACATCTGATTCTTTAAATCAAGAAATTTGGATTGAGGCTGAAAAAACTGAAACGATTAGAATTTGTTTGAATCGCCGGGTGCAAACTTGGGAAACCTCTCTTAAAACCGTGATTTTAAATGATTCTTGTGTCGCGTTTCAAGCTCCAACGCTTGTTGGAACTGAATCGATTAACGTGTATTTGCCAGAACCGGATAGTTCTTATAAAATTAATATAGCAGTCGGAATGAAGTATCTCAATTTCAAAAACGAAAATATACTATTGGGATTTAATGAAAATTTAGATGGAGAAGAAGAAGATCCTGAAAGGTTTGTTTCCGTTACCGGTACGTACTTAGTAGATAAATACCCCGTCACAAACTGCGAGTTTACACAATTGATGTGGGATAGCATTCCAGAAAAAGCAACATATGAATATTGGGATTTTCAAAAGCACCATAAAAAGTGGTTGTCAAGAAAAAAACGCAGTATGCGAAATGAAAATTGTATAGTACACGACACCGCTGCTAATATGCTATCCGTACAGCAGGCAATGAAATATGCTAATGCACGCAGTATTAAAGAAGGGCTTAAGCCATATTATCATTTTTCGAAAATCGATGCCGATGGTCCAGCAATTTTATCCGATGGATATATAATTACCTATTGGGACTTTAAAGACTACGGAACGAGATTTTTTGACGGAGAAGAATATCACTACCCAAACCCATTCATAAAGGTTACAGAAGATAAGACATCCGATGGATATAGACTCCCTTATTACGATGAATGGATGATGTTCGCCCGAGGAGGGGACACAAAAAAGAAAGCTCCTTGGGGAGACACTACCGCAACTTTTGAAGAAGCCCTAAAGTACGCCAAATTCTCTGATTTTACCCAAAATAAGAACAATTACGAAGATACAGAACCTGTTGGTCAATTATTACCAAACGGATATGGTCTTTATGATATGATAGGCTTAGTTCAAGAAAATGTTTTATTAAAAAAACTACTCAGATACAACTTTAGCAATATAAGTTGTATGAAAGGGGGTGGTTATCGCATTGTTTTAGACCCCTCTAAAAGTCAATCAATCCGTTATTGGAAAAGATTCAATTATGGATATTACCAAACAGGAAGCTCACTCTTAGCCGGTTTCCGTCTAATTCGCAACATTGGCAATAACGCTAAATGGAGCGAAATTAAAACAGTTGACAATGAGTAGCAACTAGTAACACCACAACAAAATTCTATCTTATCTCTCGTGAATAAGAAATACATTATCCCTGTCGTTATTTTTTCGATTTTGTTGTTGCTCCCGTTTGGCGTGCAAGCGGTTGCCGATTTGCGTGGCGAAAAGCGCTTCCAGCCGTTTGACATTTTCAAGGATGTGGTTTACACTCCGATTGTGCGCGAGAAAAATGTCGCTGCGGCTGCTGACTCGCTCGATGTGAAGTGGCGTGCGGCGCGTGAATCTATTGCTGCAGGTGTAGAAGTGACAGATGCTTTGGAACCTGTAATTTCGTCGCTTTCGGACTTGGAAGCGGCGGTGCTTTCGGTGAATACGTATGCGGAACTCGATACATCTGAAGCTCGTTACAAGAGTCTCAAGTTGGCGGATACGCTCATCTCGAAGTTGGAGGACGAACCGGAATCGTTCCCGCAGGCGGATTCTTGCATCAAGTCGCTCGTGGCTGACCTTGGTCATGTGTCGCTATGGCGTGCGTTCTTGGACGTGAAGCATTACGGTGTGTGGACGAGCCGCTATTTGCGTGCTTTTGAAAATAAGATTGATGACGAGAGCGCAATTGTGTTGGCGTTGCGTCCGAAGTACCAGCTTGCGGTTTGGAATCTCTTTAGTGATCCGGGCGAGAAGGTGGTGCTTGGCGCTGCTGGCGATTGCATCGGTGCTGGCTGTGGACGCGATACCGCCGCGGCTTCCGACCGTTGGCTATTCTACCGCCAGGATGTGGAATTCCTGGTGCAGCCGTCTCCGCTGGATGTGCGCAGTGCTAAGCTAGACAATCCGGTGAAGGCGATTGAAAGGTTCCGCGACCAGCTCAAGGCGAAGGGCGTGGAACTCTTGGTGGTGGTGACTCCGGGCAAGCCGAGCATTTACCCGGAACGATTGACGGGCAAGAATTCGGATGCTGCGGAAAATGGGAATGCCGCCGGAACTGCCGCGGGGGAAAATGCCGCCGCGGTTGGAAATGCTGCCGCCGTCGGGAATGCCGCGAGTCTCTCAAATGCCGTCGGGCTCCAATCGCATGGCAAAAAAATTCTTGATTCCCTCACGCGTGCTGGCTTTAATACTGTAGATTTATATACGCCGCTTTTGGCCGCAAAGTCCCGCGATGCTGCCGAAGGTCCGCTTTACCTGAACGACGACACGCACTGGACCCCGCGCGGTGCTGAACTTGCCGCTGCAGAAATCGCCGCTGCCGTGAACCGCTTGGAATCCGAGGGTAAAATTAAGTTGAAAAAACTCCAGAAGCATGAGGATGGTAGTTTTCCTTTGAGCTTTGTAGCGAAGGATTCCGTTGCAGATCGCATGGGTGACGTGGGTGAAATGAGCGGCCTCAATAAGTTCGGAGCTTTCAAAGTTCAGCAGGTGACGGGGCATGTGGTTTCGCAACAGAATATCAAGGAACGCACCGAAAAGCTCCCGGTGGATTCGACTTGTGTCGAAGCGGCAAAGAACGCTTGCAAAAAGAACGATTCTTGTTTCACGGTTCAGTCCGCACTTTGCGAGCGAGACACTGTCCTTTATGACACGACTGTTACTCCGTTCAAAGACGATTTCCGTAAGTCCGAAATCTTGATTCTCGGTGACAGCTTCAGCCGTATTTACCAGACCGATTCGCCGGTGAATGCCGGATGGATTGCGCACTTCGCGAAGAATATGAACCGCCCGGTTGCATCCATCGTAAGCGATGGCGGTGCCTCGACGCTCGTGCGTGAAAAGCTTGCCCGCAAGGCGAGCGTGCTCAAGGGCAAAAAGCTCCTCATCTGGGAATTTGTCGAACGCGACCTCCGCTTTGGCGCCGAAGGCTGGAAGAATGTGGAGTTTTAGAGGTGGGGGGGGGCTACAATTTACATAACTTTAACAAACTTAGTCTTGCCAAAATAGGGGCTTATTCTACATTTCCTCTTGCGGTTTCGAAAAGTGCACCGAGACATCCATGAATTTGGATGTTTTTCTTTTTTCTGGAGAAAAGTGCATGGAGAGCGAACAAATTATAATTCCTGATGTTTTGAAGGGGAAGACGTTTCTGGATCCCGGCTACGGTCCTGCATTCCGCAAGATGTTGGAGCCCAAAGAAGTGATGGCGGATTTCATCAACAGCATTTTGCATTTGAATGGCTGCGAAGAAGTTGTTGATTTGGCTAGCCAATTCGAACGCCCGATTGACACGTTCTATCCAGAAAATAAAACGCTTTACTTCGATGCCCACGTTACCACGCGAGGCTGCCAGTATCTGAACATTGAACTTCAGAATGCTCATCATGCGTTTTTCGTTGACAGGTCGTTGATCTATAACGCCCATCACGTTATTCATAGCAAACGGGATTTTGAAATAGCCCGCAAAAACGAAAAGATTGTGAAAAATGAAATCATGGCTCGCCGCTACGAGTTGCCTCAAATCATTTCCGTGTGGATTTGTAAATTCTCTCCTCGCCCAGAAGTGGAGCACGATGATTTTCGTGATTACTGGGGCATCTATAGCGGCAACGACCTCGCAAAAGGACGAACCCTACCCGTTTCCGAAAAAATAAAGTATCTTATTATAGACTTGCCCAAGTTCATCAAGACGCACCCGGCGATTGATACTCGAGAATCGTTCTGGTTGCATCTGATAGCGTGCGGCGTGGAGGCTATGCCCCCGACAAACGACCCGATTTTTCGACAAGCAATCGAAAATCTTCGAATCGTCAACGCAAGTCAAGAACTTTTGAACAGGCAGGAAAAGGCTATGACATACAATTATGAACATGAAGTCGATGATTATGAAGCTATAATAAAGGACCTTGTAAGTGAGGCCTCGCAAGCGGCGGCTGAAAAAAGAGAGGATGAAATTGCTCGTGAAATGCTAGCTGATAACGAACCGTTGGAAAAAATTGTACGATATTTGCATCTTTCTAAAGAACGGATTATGGAACTCAAGGCAGAACTTGAGTCTGTCGGTGTGTAAAGAATTACAGCGAATAACTCCTACAACCTAACCCTTAACCCCTAATCCCTAACACATACAACCTAACCACTAACCACTGCTTACCAACCACTAACCACTGCTTATGCCAAGACATGGAACCCCGACGCCGGGACAGGCGATTCTCGAAGGAATTGAATGGCTTAAAATCGACAAACCCGAATTTGCTCGTAGGGTGGGCGTTTCTGTAGAAATGCTCGACCAGCTCATTGCGGGTGAAATCAGCATCTCGACCGAGATGGCGAACGCTCTCGAATCCGTGACGGGCAGCCCCGCCGCCTATTGGAAAATGCTCGAACGTAAAAGTCGCGCTTCTCGTTAAAGCGTTGCTTTTCGTTAAAGCGTTGCTTTTCGATAAAGCCGCGCATCTCGGTAAGCCGCGCTTCTCAAAACCGTGCATTAATGTCATGCCGCACTTGTTGCGGCATCGGTTATTTTTGCGGTAATGTCCAACAGCCCCCGGAACTAAGTCCAGGGTGACTTTTCGTGCTGTCATTCCCAGTTTGACCGGGAATCTCCATTCTCTATTTTTTTATACTTGACTTGTAAATATTTAAAAGCTTGATTTTACGATATGAATATTAAAGACGCTGTTTCTTTCATGTGTGACCTCGCCAAGGGCGAAGCCGAACAGTTTGATGTAATCGCTTCCAACTCGCATTCTGAAGGGCTTTCGGTTTTTCAGGGGCAGGTGCAGAACATGGAAATTTCTGATTCCGTGGGGCTTGGTGTCCGCGTAATCAAGGATGGCCGTCCGGGGTATGCTCATACGGAACGCCTCACTGACGAAGCTCTCCGCCAGACGCTCAAGGATGCTCTTTGCCATACGCAGTGGACCGAAAAAATAGACATTACGCTCCCCAAGGCGGTAGAACTCCCGAAGGGAGAGCCGAACTACAATCCCGCTCTTGAATCGCTTGACCTCTCGATGTTGAAGGATTTTTGCATCGAACTCGAAAAGGCGACGTTCGCAAAATCGAAGGAAATTGAGAATATCCCGTACCTCGGCGGCGACATTGAGCGCGATTTTTCCATCGTTGCGAACAATACGGGCCTTTTTTACGAAACTCGCTCAAATTGTGCGTCCGTGGGGGCTGGTGCGGTTGCGAGCCGTGATGGCATTAAGAAACTTGGAAATTTTGTGAAAAATGGCCGCAACTGGAACGAGTTTTCGGTCGAAGAAATTGCAGGTCGTACCGCAGAATACGCTACGGAACTCTTTGGCGCAAAAAAAATCGAAGGCGGCAAGATTCCGGTCATCCTTTCGGAACGTATTACGGCTCGGTTCCTCGGCATGTACAGCTTGCCGTTTATGGCAGAAACGATGCAGAAGGGCCAGTCCCGCCTCGACGGCAAAGAGGGCGAAAAGATTGCAAGTGACGCGTTCTCGCTTTGGAACGATCCGCAGGGCGAATTGTTCGAGCACAAGTTTTACTTTGATTCCGAAGGCTGCACGACGAAGCGCGTGAAGGTTGTCGAAAACGGCGTGTTCAACTCCGCTCTTTACAATCTCGAAACAGCTTCGAAGGCCCACCGCGAAACGACCGGCAACGGCGAACGCGGTTTTGGCAGCAAAATGTCCACGAGTTTCTACAATTTGCTTGTCCCGCCAGGATCAATGACGACAGCGGAACTCCTCAAGCTGTTCCCGAAATGCTTGCTGGTCGTACGCTTGGAAGGCAATTCCGGTTGCAATCCTGTGAGCGGTGAACTTAGCATCGGGGCGCATGGTTTCTGGTGCGAAAACGGCGTGGTGCAGCACCCGGTCGATGGCGTGACGCTTAGCGGCAACTTCTTCGATATCATCAAGAACATCGTGGCGGTAGGCAACGAATATCGCGACCCGTTCTCGACGTACAAAGTGCCGGCACTCGCCGTAAGCGAACTTAGCGTGAGCGCTTAATTTTTTTCGCGTGCGGTTTTTGCTGCCGTCGCAGTTCTTGTTGCGACCGAGCGGTCCCTTTTGCCGCGCAGTACTCATCGCGACGTGCTGTTCCCATTACCGCCGCGCGGTACTCATTGCCGTGCGGTTCTCGTTACAGCGCGGTTCCCGTTGCGACGCAGTTCTCATTGCCACGCGGTTCCCGTTACAGCGCAGTTCCTGTTGCGACGCTGTTCTCATTACAGTACGGCTTGCCGTCGCGGTACCCGTTACAATAGCTGAACCGCGTTTTTTGGCGTGTGCCTCAAAACGAAAATGCTGCAAGAACTTCCGGTCTAAACCTTTGGTACTTGCAGCATTACTTGGATGTTTGAGGTGTTTTTGAGTTATTGAGTATTTTAAATTCTGCTACGGGTTGTAAATATCCCCGTTTCTATCGAGCGGAACCTTGCCTACGCTGACCGTATTTGTGGTGTGGCAGTACAAGTCGTTCGGCGTGACGAACAAGGCCTGCTGCATTTTTGCGTTTTCAATCAATTCCTCGACGCTGTTGACCACGATTCCAGCCGCTTTCAGGAGTGCCTTCAAAAATTCTTCGATAGCGTTGCTCAAAGCGTTGCTCTTAATCAAGTTGACGTGATTCTTGTTTTCTTTATCGACCAAATTCTTTAGAATTTCTTCGATGGATTCCTTGACCGGCTCGGTTTTCGCTTCGGCAAAACTTTTGGTGTTGTAGTTGTATTCGGCGGCATGTTCTGCGTACAGGTCGAACAGAGTCGCAGAACGTTTCGCTTTTTGCGGAGCCTGCGCATCGCCATTTTCGATATGGAGCTTCAGGTCCGGATTGTCCTTGGACGCATCGAGGAAGCACTGGTAAACGAACGAAGAGCAGACCATCGTATGCTTGCCGTCGTGGATTTTTTCGTCGATGAGCGTCTTGAGTTCTGCCGCGACCACTTGCAAAAGCTTGATGACGTTGGGGTAGGTGAGCGCTATGTTGGAAACGTCCTTGAAAATGATAATCATTGCAAGCAGTACGAGGTCGGAATAAGGGTAGGGGAGTCCCTGTCTGGCATAATCGCGGGCTATTTCAACAACCGGTGCCACGATTTTGTCGTAATCGTCGCCAAATCCTCCTTCTTTGGTTAGGCGGCGGACATGGACTCCGCGTGCCTCGGGAACGCTCGTGACCAAATGCATGTTGATTCCACACTCTCCAGAATCTGCAAGTGCCGCTTCGTCCCCGTTCTGCACGAAAAGTGCTCCATGGGTAACTTTGGAGTGGGTAAAGAGCATAATCAAGTCTGATATGATGCTGCCTTCCTCTCCGTCAAAAATGAGAATATCCCCAGGTTTCAAATCCTTGAGTTCAATGTTCTTTTCTTCTTCTTGAAAAATTTGGTTGTTTTGTTCTGTCATAGGTTATCCTTCTCCTGATGTATAAACAAAGATAACTTGAACAGAACACATTTACAATAGCCCATTTGGGTTATTTTTATGTGAAAAAGGTATTAGAGACAAATTAATTTTCGGAAAAAATGTTCTGGAGGCAGTTCCAGAGGAATGCTTTTTTCTGTTCGTCAACGCCTTTCAGCATCCATTCTACGTCTTTTTTGGTGATGTTGGGGTTGTATGTGTAGAGTTGCTTGCGGTGTTCTTCGCTTTCGGCGGTTTCGCCCTTGAGGTTACAGCAGGCGATGATGCATAGGCGGATAGCCATGGCCTTGGGGTTGAACAGTAATATTTGGTTTGCGAATTTTTTGCATTCGTCAAACTTGCCCTGCAACAGCAAAATGAACGTTTTTGCCTGGAATGTAGGCTGTAGGGCCGATTCCGGTATGCATCGCATGTTGTCGTCAATCAGTTCCATCGCGAGCTTGTCTTGACCGGTCAGCATATAAATTTGCGTGAGGATGGTGCGCGCTATGACAAATTGCGGGTTCGCCTCGATGACTTGCTTCAAGTACGCGATGGCTTCGTTCTTGTTGCCGATGGCTATGTTGTACATCGCCATAATCATCTGCGAATAGAAGGAATAGGGGGCGTTGTACATGGCCTTGCGTGCAAATTCACCTAATTCCTTTACATTTTCTTGAACGTTCCCCCAATTCTCAAAAATGGCGATGTAGTACGATGTGGCGAGCGTGTAAAATGCAAATTCGTTATATGTGTTGTCCTCGGTAAGCGGAGTAAGCATCTCTTTGCTGATTTCGAACGATTCCTCGCTGCGATTTTCAAGTTTGGCGTAGGAATATGCCGAAGCGTACCACCAGTAGGGAACAGGACTCCTTGAACTGAAATCCAGCTTGGCGGAGGCGAGGAGCATGTTTCTAAACAAGAGAATGGCGGACTTCCGTGCCAAGATGTTGATTTCGTCGGAGTCTATTTTTAATGATGTCGTCCAAAGAAATTCATGCGAACTGCCAATCTTGATTGAAATGTGCAACGTGTCGTTGTTGTTTTCTGCTGTGGATGCCTCTATTTGAAAACTTGCCTTGTTGTATTTATCGGATGCGTCCGTGATGCGGAATATGTGGTATTGGTGGAGGGCTTCGATAATGGAGAGGTAAAGGCTGTGCGCTTGGGTATGTTCAGGAACGTTGGACTGGAATACCAGGTTTACGTCTTTGACGCTCCTCTTTACTCTGGACGTTGTTTTTGATTCTGTTTCGTTTTCCGGCGAATCTTCGTTGGAAACTGCTTCGGTCCTATTTGAAACTTCTAGAATCTTGTAAATGTTGGTAAGGTGGACTTTGACCGTGTTCGAGGATATGTTCAATGCCTTGCATATCTCGATATTCGTAAGTCCTTTGCGCAATAAAGAGAGTATTTCTTGTTGGCGCGATGTCAGTTCCTGTATTTTTTTTTGCTCAAGCATATGCGGGAAATTTAATAAAAATGGGCCGTTTTCTGTCATTTTTGAACAAATCCCCTTTGATTTCTTGCAATCTTTTACTAAATTTGGGACTCCAATAGCAACCTAAAAAGGATTACAAAAATGTATTCTATTGTTGAAACAGGTGGTTTCCAGTATAAAGTCGAACTCGGCAAGGCCTACAAGCTCCCGACAATCGACGCCGCTGTTGGTTCTGAACTGGAGCTCAAGTCCGTTCTTCTTTTCGCAGGAAAAGAAGTGCAAGTCGGCACCCCTGTCCTGAATGACGCCTCTGTCAAGGTCGAAGTTCTCGCCCATGGCAAGTATGACACGATCATCGTGTTCAAGAAGAAGCGTCGTACCCGTTACGAACGTCGTAACGGCCATCGTCAGGGCTATACCGAGGTGCTCGTCACGGAACTCCGCTCCGGCGCTGAATCTGCAGTCGTTGACCCTCAAGTTATTACCCGCAACCGCGCTCGCGTGGCTGCCCTTGCTAAGCAGAAGGTTCAGAACAAGCCGCTCACTCGCAAGGAAAAGATCGCTCAGGGCCTTCCGAAGCCAGCCAAGGTCAAGAAGAACTCTCTGCGTAAGGCTAAGGAGGCTTAATCCATGGCACATAAGAAAGGTCAAGGTTCAGTACGTAACGGCCGCGACAGTAACGCCAAGTACCTTGGTGTTAAGAAGTACGCAGGCGAAGTCGTCAAGGCTGGCAACATCATCGTTCGTCAGCGCGGCTCTCACTTCCACAAAGGCAACAATGTCGGTATGGGCAGGGACTTTACCTTGTTCTCCCTTGTTGACGGCAAGGTGAAGTTTGAACGCCTCGATGCAAAGCGCCAGAAGGTCTCCGTTTATCCGGAAGAAGCCAACTAATTTCGCTTTGGACGAATTTAAAAGCCGGACGTTTTTACGTCCGGTTTTTTTTGTTAGATATTTAGCCTATTCCGACTCTGTGGCGGTTCCGTAGCCCGTTCGCGGCGTACGGATTGATAGGACAAAGCCGTGGCTATTTTTTGCAATATTTTAGGTGAATCGCTCGGAAAAAATGGTTTGACTTGACAAAATCTGACGAAATAGTATATTTTTGTGCAGTGTGAACAATAATTACGGAATTATGCTGTATTATCAAACAGAATACGGGAAAAGCAATTGGGCAACCAAGGGCTTGCTCGAAAATCTCATAAAAGTTCGCTCTAAACGACTTTTTTTTAAAGTTTTCGGTCAAGGCTCTACCGAACCATGCAGGCGGGATATCCAACGAGGTTGCCAAGACGAACGCCAACAGCGCATACACAAAATTCAGCAAGCGAACGGTAATGAGACTTTCTCCTGTAGAAAAAAAACAGAAAGTCGCCGCTTCGGCTATTTTCGATAGTTCACTCCATTGACGGGCCTGCTGCAAGACGCTGGCGGTACACCCCGAAAGACAAATTGCTCTGTCGGGCCATTCTGTACGCCCACCCTCAGCCAGCAAACTTTTGAGATCCCATAAGCTTTTTTCTGGCTGTTTTATCTGCTGCACAACCGCGGCTTTCTGTTTTTGCCAGTTCTGACTCCACTGTGTTTCCGTAGCTTGTTCGCAGCAGTACGGATTAGTTGGGGTAGAACAACAGAATATTCGGACTTTGGCCGCAGACAATGCGACAGGAATGGACAACATTCAAGGAACTTGTTTTGATAGGATTTGAATGAAAAGTTGTTTTGAAGCAAGCTATACGTCATCTCTTAAATTTTTCAAAAAATGTTTTTTCTAAAAAAAGGAAACTATTGTTTGCACTAAATTTTAAACAATCTTCATAAAATTAAAAAATGCGTTATGATATGGAAGTCCTTCAGAAAGCCGAAATAGAACTGTTGGCTCAAATGCTTGGAGATACGCAGACGACCAAGAAAAAGCTCGCTTTAGAAAGCGGGATTAGTCGCCAGCATATCGGTCTTGTAGCAAAGGGCAAACGAAGCCTATCTCTCAAATCATTTTGCGACCTCGCAGATGCATTCGGATGCAGTGCTACAGAACTCATGGAAAAACTCGAAACGTTGATGAAAGATGAGTTGCAGAGGCGACAAATGCAGGTGGCTGCTGAGAAATCAAAAGGCCTAAACTACGTCCACAAATCGTATCTTGGAAGGAGCGTCCGGAAAAATCCTAATCAGAAATAAACGCCTGTAAACCCGCCGTATTTGAAGAGCCGTGCTGTCATCCCCGCTTCCGTGGGGGATGGTTTTTCGAGATCGCCGGGTATAAAGGGTCCGTGTGATTTTTTTATTAAAGTTCAATTTTGGTCCATTTTCCGCAAAAAACAGTCAAATATACCGAGCTTTCTGAAGCTGATGCTCTCGCTATCAAGGCGACTCTCAGCAAATTGTAAATGACTGAATTCTTTGATTATTGATTGGAACAAGTACAAAGCTCTTCGGCACAGAGACACGAACTCATACCAACTAAACCCCTATAACCAACAATCCGAAATCCGTAGGTTGTGGTAATTGCTTCAAAAATGGGTCCCATTATACGTAGTTTGCAAACATTCCTTTTTACATGTGATGCAAGTCAAAAAGGACCGAGAAATACCTTTTTTTTACAAATCCCCCTACAATGTGATGCTTTTATTACTATATTTCCATGTGCAAGTTAAACATTTCCGGCTTATTTTTTTATGTCAGAATCCGCAAACGGCGGCTGATTGCATACAGAAAATGCCCGGAGTAACACCGAGGTTGCGGTAAGCCACCCAGATGGGGGACTGCACCTCACGGCAGGGTATGACGCGTTTCGATAATAAAGTTTGGCTCTCTAGCCCCACGATGCATGGCGACGAAATCAAGTACGTGACAGAGGCTTACGAGACCAACTGGATGAGTACCGTGGGTGCGAACATCAACGAGGTTGAACGCTTGGTTGCCGAAAAAGTCGGCTGTAAGTACGCTGTAGCTCTTTCAGCAGGAACTGCCGCATTGCACCTCTGCGCCAAGCTCGCTGGCGAAGCTTTGTATGGCATGCCCAAGGTTGGCGAAGGCTCGCTCCGCGGACACAAGGTGTTCTGCAGCGACATGACGTTCGACGCTACCGTAAATCCGATTGCTTACGAGAACGGCGAAGCCGTGTTCATCGATACCGAATACAAGACGTGGAACATGGATCCCGAAGCCCTTGAAAAGGCCTTCGAAATTTACCCCGACGTACGTCTTGTCGTGCTTGTGCATCTCTACGGAACACCGGCTAGAGTTGACGAAATCCGTGCCGTGTGCAAAAAACACAATGCGCTGCTTATCGAAGATGCCGCCGAAAGTTTCGGTGCTACCTACAAGGGCAAGCAGACCGGCTGCTTAGGCGACTACAGCGCCATCAGTTTTAACGGAAACAAGATTATTACAGGCTCCAGCGGCGGAATGTTCTTGACCGATTCCAAGGAAGACGCCGAGAAAGTTCGTAAATGGAGCACTCAGAGCCGCGAAGCCGCCGCATGGTACCAGCATGAGGAAATAGGCTACAACTACCGCATGAGCAACGTAATTGCCGGCGTGGTCCGCGGCCAGATACCCTACCTCGAAGAGCATATCGCCCAGAAAAAGGCGATTTACATGCGCTACAAGGAGGGTTTGAAAGGCATCCCGGTACAGATGAACCCCTACGACGAAAAAAACTCCGTGCCGAACTTCTGGCTGAGCTGCTTGATTGTGGACCGGAACGCCATGTGCAAGCAGGTTCGCAGCGGTTCTGACGCTCTTTATATCCATGAAAAAGGCAAGAGCTGCCCCACAGAAATCCTTGAAAAGATTTTTGCAATGAACGCCGAAGGCCGCCCCATCTGGAAACCCATGCACATGCAGCCCATGTACATGAGCCATGCTTTTATTACCGCTCAAGGTAATGGGCGTGCCCGTACCAACGCCTACATCGCTGGCGGTTATGCCGACGTGGGTGCCGACATATTCGCTCGCGGTCTCTGCTTGCCCAGCGATAACAAGATGACTCCCGAACAGCAAGACGCAATCATTCAAGTGATCAAGGAATGCTTCGAATGATTGGAAAGATGAACGCATGCCTCCATTTTTGTCATCCTGGAGCCGAAGGCGATAGGATCCATTGCATAGTCATTCCCGACCTGATCGGGAATCTCCCTGCATTGTGTCATCCTGAGCGGAGCGTCGTAAGACACGAAGTCGAAGGATCTTGGGAGGTTGCCTAATGTACGCTAAATACATCAAACGCCCTTTGGATTTCTTCTGTGCGCTCTCGGCGATATGTGTTTTGAGTCCGCTGTTGATCGCGCTGACCGTTGTCGGTGCTGTCAAGATGCGCGGCAACCCGGTCTTTACGCAACCGCGTCCGGGCAAAGATGAGAAAATCTTCAAGCTGATAAAGTTCCGCACCATGACAAATCAGCGCGATGCTAACGGAAACTTGCTTCCCGATGACAAGCGGTTGACTGCTTATGGCAAGTTTCTCCGCAGCACTAGCCTCGACGAACTCCCGGAACTTTTCAACATCCTCAAGGGTGACATGGCTGTCATTGGTCCAAGACCGCAACTTGTTCGTGATATGGTGTTCATGACTCCAGAACAACGTCGTCGTCACACCGTGCGTCAGGGGCTCAGTGGTTTGGCTCAAGTGAATGGCAGAAACGCCATAACTTGGGAAAATAAAATTGCTTTTGATCTAGAATATATTGATCACATATCCTTTATTGGCGATGTGATTATCATCCTTGCAACACTAGGTAAGGTGTTTCGACGTGATGGAATCACTGAACAGGATTGCGACACAGCCACTGATTTGGCAGATTACCTGCTTGCGGAAGGTCGCATTACTCGCGAAGAATATGATCGCGGACTGGACTTCGCCAAAGAACTCATTGCGGAGGCAGTGTAGTGTCCGGTCTTGTTTCCATAATCATGCCTAGCTACAATACTGGCAAATTTATCGCGGATTCAATCAAATCCGTGATAGCCCAGACCTACACCGACTGGGAATTGATTATTGTTGACGATGCCAGCACCGACAATACCGACGAAGTCGTTGCCTACTTCTGTCATCCCCGCGAAGGCGGGGATCTCGTTTCTAAAATCCGCTACCTCAAAAACGAAAAAAACAGCGGTGCCGCCGTCAGTCGCAACCGCGCCCTCCGCGAAGCCCGCGGAAAATGGATAGCCTTCCTCGACAGCGACGACCTCTGGGTCCCAGAAAAACTCGAAAAACAAGTTTCTTTCATGGAAAAGAACGGCTATGCGTTCTCCTATACTCGCTACGCAGAAATTGACGAAAATGGGGATCAGACTGGTGTAACCGTCGGTGGTCCCGCGCATATCTCGAAAACGGGCATGTACAACTATTGTTGGCCCGGATGTCTCACCGTGATGTATGACCGTGAAATTGTGGGTGACATCCTGATTGCGGACATCAAGAAGAATAATGATTACGCAATGTGGCTAAAGGTATGCAGAAAGGCCTATTGTCATCTGCACCCCGAAACGCTTGCTTATTACCGAAAAAGAGGCGGCTCCATTAGCCGACATGGCTATGTTACCCTCGTAAAATGGCATTACAAGCTTTACCGCGAGGCGGAGGGGTTAAGCCCTATTGAAGCCCTTTGGATTACATGCAGAAATCTGTTTTTTGGAGTTTGGAAAAAGTTTTGGTATGTAAGATGACTATAAAAAAGAAGAAAATTTGCGTTATAGGTCACTTTGGTTTTGGGCATGATTTGCTTAATGGGCAAACCATTAAAACGAAAATTGTTACAAACGAGATTGAAAAAAATTTTGGCAAAGATGAAGTTGTCAGAATCGATACTCACGGTGGACTTGCAACTATACTAAAACTTCCGTTTGTATTACTTTACGCGGTTATTTTTTTTAAGAATCTTGTTGTAATGCCAGCCCATAATGGTTTGCGTATTATTGCTCCTTTGCTGGTGTTTTACAATCAAATTTTAAAAAAAGAACTGCATTATGTTGTTGTTGGTGGATGGTTGCCTGATTTCTTGAAAAATAAGCCTTTTTTGTCGAAAATATTAAAACATTTTCAATTCATTTATGTAGAAACAAGGGCTATGAAATCAAGCCTTATGCAAGTGGGTTTTTACAATGTTCTTGTAATGCCTAATTTCAAAGACCTGAAAATACTTAATGGACAAGATATGCCTCAGTTTCCTTTAGATGAATTTCGGTTCTGCACTTTTTCTAGAGTGATGAAAGAAAAAGGAATAGAAGAAGCAATTTCCGCAATAAAAAAAGTTAACGAGAATATTGGTAAAGATATTTGTAGCCTTGATATTTATGGTCAGATTGAAGAAAATCAAATTCAATGGTTTGAACAATTGCAAAAAAAATTTCCGCCATTTGTACAATACAAAGGATGCGTTCCCTTTGATAAAAGCGTAGAAACTCTAAAGAATTACTATGCCTTGCTTTTTCCGACATATTACAGTGGTGAGGGCTTTGCTGGCACATTGTTGGATTCTTTTGCTGCTGGAGTTCCTGTTATTGCGAGCGATTGGCATTATAATGCTGACATCGTTGACAATGGTGAAAACGGTTTAATTGTACCTGCAATGGATGTCGAAAGCCTTGCCTCTAAAATTGAATGGTGTGTTCAAAATAAAGACCTTTTTCCAGGCATGAAGAAAAAATGCCTGGAAAAAGCCAAAATTTTTCTGCCTGAAAACGGTATAAAACCACTTATTATGTCATTGGTATAAAGAGAAAAAAAATGAAAAGATTACTTTGTATTGTTAGTGGAATGAATGCTGGTGGCGCTGAAACGTTTTTGATGAAACTATATCGGCGATTGGATAAAAAAAGTTATCAGATGGATTTTGCTGTAAATATAGATACAAAGGGATTTTATGATGATGAAATTATTCGTATGGGTGGAAAAATCTTAAGATTTCCTGCCAAAAGTGATTCTCTATTCTGCTATGTAACGGGCTTGAGTAAAATTATAAAAGATGGCAAATATGATTCTGTACTAAGAATATCTTCAAATGCTATGGGATTCTTGGATTTGGCAATAGCCAAATTGGCAGGAGTTAATGTTTGCGTAGCTCGCTCCAGTAATTCAAGCGATGGAAACCATATTAGCGCAAAAATTTCCCACTGGCTTGGGAAAAGACTACTTAAGGGTTTTATTGATGTAAAAATAGCGCCATCAAGCGAAGCTGCAATTTATACATTCGGGAAAAGAGATTTTGAAAAAAAGCGTGTTCATATTTTGCCAAACGGATTAGATTTGGATTACTTTAAATATTCAGAGAATGGTCGAAATAAAGTACGAAGCGAATTTGGCATTGCTCCCGCTCAAAAAGTTATTGGTCATGTAGGTCGTTTTTCTAAGCAAAAAAATCATTCCTTCTTATTAGATGTATTTTATGAATATCACAGAGTTTATCCTAATTCGGTATTATTGCTAGTTGGCGAAGGAGAGCTGAAAGATGATATACAAAAAAAAATTTCTGAATTAGGGATAGAAAATAGTGTGATATTTGCAGGAGTTAGATCTGATATGCCATTTATATACTCTGCAATGGATGTTTTTGTTTTTCCGTCTTTGTATGAAGGGATGCCGAATGCCGTTATTGAGGCTCAAGCTTGTGGGCTGCCATGTATTATTTCTGATACAATCACCAAAGATGCGAATGTGTCTAGTTTTATTGAGTATGAATCTATAAAAAATAATTTAGGATGTTGGATGAAAAAAATTTCAGAATGTGTTAATAAAGGTCATATAGAATCGGTTAAGGCATTGAAAAATGCGGGATATGATATTGATAGTGTTTTAAAAAAATTTTGCTACCTTATTAATAAATGTGAATAGGGGGCAATACTCTCCCATAGATTATAAATTTAGGATTGCCTTATAAAATGATAATTTTCTTTTTTGGAGACTTTTTCGCATTATCCAGATTGTAAAAAAATAAGTTTTCTTGAGTGATAATTATGATATTTGCCGTTTTTTTTATGCTGCTTTTTTTTGTTGTTTCCATAATATGGGAATGCTATAATATTAAACAAAAGACGCATATCCTAATCATTAATTTCTTTGGCTTAATGTACGGATTGACGTATGGGCTTCTTCCAGCGTTGGTAATTATTTGTTTTTACTCGTTAAATCTAGATATCTCTCATTATTATTATGGTATTGATTATTCTGATTCTGGCTTATATCGAATAATAATTTGGTTTATTTGTGCTGTGGTGGGATATTTCTTTATACAATTATTTTATTATCGATTGCCTTTTTTTAAACAGAGCGAAAATTACTTCTTTCAAACTCACATGCTAACAAATGAAATTTTTTTTAAAAAATTTCAAATGCTACTTATATATTGCATACCAATAGCAATTATATCTATGTATTTATGGACTAAAGCGTATGGTGGAATTTTCAATTTAATTATGATAGCCTCAACAGTTCGAGATAATGCTGCAGATATTGATAATCCTATTGCCTTTTTTATGAGACCTGCTAAATTGATTCTTGCTACGACCTACATGTCTTTATTTCTCATAAAAAAAGGATATAACGTTTATTTGAATTCTGTGTTTTTTGTTATTTCATTTATAGCTTCTATTTTATTATTACTCGCTTTAGATGGGAGGTTAACAATGGCTACATTCATTGTTGCTGTAGTTATGATTGCTGTTGGTTTTTTTGAACGCGATGCTATATCAAAAAAAAAGATTTGTTTTTTGTGTATCATAGCCTGTTTGGCACTTTTATTAATAGTAAAAATGGATGATATTACATTTTTTTTAAGAACATCGACATGGAAAGCATCCTCTTCATATCACATACCTTTTTATGAAAAGATTTTGAGCGAGTTTACTTATATTATAACAGGAGCTCAAAAAATAGTAGAACTTTATGAAAATGACAACCTCCCATATTTAATTTGGGATGATTTAAAAACGGGTATTTTTGCTTGGTTACCATCATCTTTAAAACCAAACGATTTGATAAATATATGGAATTATAATACATTACTTTGTACAACTACAAGAATGATATATGGACAGATTCCTTGCGACTTTATAACGACATCTCTTTATGATTTTGGTCTTGGAGGACCAATAATATTTGCTCTTTTTTGGGGGAAAATAATGAAATTTTTTGATAAGTTATACATGAAAAGTCACGATTTGATGTATGATGTTGCTTACGTCACTTTGATTTTATCATTTGTTCGAAGAGTAAATTATTGTTTACTTTATGATTTTATTTTGGGTAGTTTTTTTATTTGTTTTGCTTATGCAATTTGGATTATTTCTAAGAAAAATTTTGTTTGAGGAGCGTTAAAATGTTTTGCTTAAAAAGAGCTTTTTTGTATTTGTTGCACGACCAAGCAACATTCTTAGATTCTTTAATAAAAAGAATAAATTTTTTGTTTTCGGATAAAATATATCTCTCGTTACGATATCGTTTAAAAATGGGGTCCTGGATTGATTGGGAAAATCCTAGATTGTTTACAGAAAAAATCCAATGGTTAAAACTTTATGGGTTTAGAAGTGATTACACATCTTTAGTAGATAAGTTGGCTGTAAAGAACTTTGTTGCAAAAAAAATTGGGACGGAATACGTAATCCCGTTGTTAAATGTATGGGATGATCTAGACAAAATTGATTGGGATTCGTTGCCAAATCAATTTGTTTTAAAAACAACGCATGGTGGAGGCAATGGCGGCGTTGTAATTTGCAAAGATAAGTCTTCTTTTTCTGTTGACAAGGCGAAAAAGAAACTTTCTGTATCCCTCAAAACAGATGTAGGCTCCTTGTATAGAGAAAAACCTTATAACGGCATCCCTAAAAAAATAATAGCGGAAAAATTTATTGATGATTCTGAAAACAAAGAATTAAATGATTATAAATTTTTTTGCTTTAATGGCTCTCCCTTATACTGTCAGGTTATTCGCGACAGAACGACGAAAGAAACCATTGATTTTTATGATATGCAATGGAACCACATGCCGTTTACAGGCCTAAATCCGGATGTGGGCATGGGGGACTCGCCTGTGTGTCGTCCAGAAAAATTCGAGAAAATGATTGAATTATGTAAGATTCTTGCTGAAAATATGCCGTTTGTTCGTGTCGATCTCTATAATCTTCATGGGCAAATCTATTTTGGTGAATTGACGTTTTATCCTGCAAGTGGATTTGGACGCTTTTCTCCAACCGAATGGAATAACAAATTTGGCGAACTTTTAAAACTTCCTTCCAAGCAAATATAGGTGCTAAAATGAGAAAAATCCTACAGATGTTATATAGGGTTGTGGGCTTGTTTAAACATCAGTCCTATGTTAGTGTAAAAATACTCAGAAAATGGGGGGCTATCATAGGAGAAGATGTTGAACTGATTTGTTGCGAATGTGGGAGAAAAGATGCGACTTGCCTTGAAATAGGCAATCACGTTACCTTGACATACACCATGTTATTGACGCACGATGCTTCTCCACAGCGTTTTGTTGGTCAGGGGATTAATCGGATTGGACGAATTGTTATTGGCGATAATGTGTTTGTTGGACGCCAATCGATTATATTGCCAAATGTGAAAATAGGGAACAACGTAATTATCGGTGCGGGAAGTATCGTGAATAAGAACATTCCCGACAATGTTGTTGCTGCGGGAAACCCGTGTAGAGTTATATCCTCTATTAATGATTATGTAAAAAAAACGAAACAAAATATGGCGGACAATACATTTTGGAATGTTAATCGGGATAAATTATCAAAAAGTGAACTGGAAAAATGTAACCAAGCCATTGATGGACGGATTGTTTATCTCGGTCGTAAGTGAAATTAAATAAGTCGTTTTAGAGTATGCTAACGCAAAAAAGAAAACTCCACCTGACATCAGGATTTGCTTTGTTCCTGCAAATCTTTACGATGGTGTATGGGTTCATACTGCCCAGGCTTTTTCTTGAGTATTACGGTTCGGCAGTTAACGGGCTGGTTTCTTCAATTGCCCAGTTTTTAGGTTTTATTGCCTTGGCGGAATGCGGTGTCGGCGCTGTTGTGCAATCGGCACTATATAAGCCCTTGGCAAAAAAAGATTCCTCGGAACTTTCTCGGATTGTCATATCTGCGGAACACTTCTTCAGGAACATTGCCAAACTTCTGCTGGTTTATACGGCGGTTCTCTTTGTCGTTTTCCCGAACATCATCAGCGGGAACTTTGATTTCCTGTATACGGCAAGCCTAGTCGTCATTATTGCAATAAGTTCCTTTGCCCAGTATTATTTCGGGATTACGTACCGTCTGCTTCTCATGTCGGATCAATTCGGCTTTGTTCCGATAATCATCCAGATTGCCGCCCTTTCGCTGAATCTCGTCGCGAGCGTTGTCTTGATGAAATCCGGCTGTTCTGTGCACATTGTCAAGTTGGCCTCATCAATAGTGTTCCTGCTCCAGCCTCTGGCTGTTTCGTTTATTGCGCACAGATGGTATAAAATTGACAGAACTATAAAGTACGATAAGGCAGCCATTCCGCAAAAATGGAACGGCCTCGCACAGCATATTTCTTCAGTTGTTTTGCAAAGTTCCGGCGTTTTTGTCTTGACGGTGTTTTCGACTCTGGAAAACGTTTCCGTCTATGCCATCTATTATTTGGTGGTGGGCGGGGTGCGATCGCTGACCATGTCCGTAACAAACGGAATGCAGGCTTTTTTGGGCAACATATTTGCTAAGGGAGATTTGCCCACATTCAAGGAAAAATTCGAGGCCTTTGAATGGCGCTTGCATTTTGTCGTCTCGGTTGTCTTTGCTGTGACTGCGGTGTTAATTGTTCCCTTTGTCGGCGTTTATACGAAAGGAATCACCGATGTAAACTACATTGTCCCTGTTTTTGGAATCATATTGACCGCGGCATGGGGCTTGTATTGCATTCGCCTTCCGTATAATATCGTTGTTTTGGCAGTAGGTCATTATAAACAGACGCAATGGAGCGCTATTATTGAAGCCGTTTTGAATCTTCTGACTGCCATAATCCTTGTGCTGAAATTTGGCCTTGTCGGCGTCGCAATCGGCACGCTGGTGGCCATGATATACAGAACATGCTATTTGGCTTGGTACATATCCAGGAATGTGATTGATCGGAGCCTATTGCCTTTTGTAAAACACCTATTCGTTGATGCTGTGTCGGTAGCCGTCTTTGTTTGGATCGTCAGTTCTGTCCATGGAGACACCTTCGTAATTAGCGCCTCGACATACTTGGAATGGTTCATCCTCGCCGCTAAGATCCTCGCATTAGCGTTGCCTACTGTTGGTCTAGTGAACGTTGTGTTTTATTGGCGACGGATTGGGAAGATGATTACGATTATTGGGGGGTGAATTTCAAGCGGGGTATTGCAGGTCGGCGTGTGAGGCCCAGTCCAAAAGGGTCGCGATCAACGGAGTGCGATCGAGGGGTTGCTTTCATCTTTTAACAAATAAGGATTTTTATATGAACATTGCAATTGTTGGAACTGGTTACGTTGGTCTCGTAAGTGGCACATGCTTTGCCGAAATGGGCGTGAATGTTACATGTGTCGATGTAAACCAGGCAAAAATCGAATCCCTCCAGAAGGGTGAAATTCCCATATACGAACCGGGTCTCGATGAAATGGTGTTGCGCAACCAGCGCGAAGGCCGCCTCAAGTTCACGACCGACCTCGCCAGCATCCTCGACGATGTCGAAATGGTCTTTAGCGCCGTGGGTACGCCTCCTGACGAAGACGGTTCCGCCGACTTGCAGTATGTGCTCGCCGTCGCCCGCACCTTCGGCCAGAACATCAAAAAATACACAGTTCTCGTAACGAAATCTACGGTTCCGGTCGGAACGGCAAAGAAGGTCAAGGATGTCATCCTGGAAGAGCTCGACAAGCGCGGCGTAAACGTCCCGTTCGACGTGGCCAGCAATCCGGAATACTTAAAGGAAGGCTCCGCCATCACGGACTTCATGAAGCCGGACCGCGTTGTCGTGGGTGTTG
>JAEEGF011207175.1_pt1 | contig 22094 bp, 18 predicted proteins | sample 9134171 | NCBI WGS metagenome assembly JAEEGF01 (sample SAMN16246542, study PRJNA631951) | gut metagenome | biome: gut microbiome; feature: rumen; material: AP-attached | host: Bos | place: Iran: Karaj | collected 2018-10 | reverse complement strand
TTTTTGGAGCTGTTGCAACTACAAGACTAAAAGCATCCGCTATTGATGATGGATATCCTAATTCATCTATGGAATATAAGTGGACAGTAAAGAGCAAGCCAGATAATGCAGCAGTTGCTATCGATAAGGATAATCAGGCAATCACTGATGTAAGCTTTAATCAAGCTGGTAACTATGTACTTACACTTACAGTCTCAGATGGAGAGCTTTCATCATCTGATGATATCAAGATTAAGGTGGCAAAAGCAGATAAGCTTCCAGAAAAGCTTTGCGAATATGATTTCGCTGAAAAATCATTAGACAAGAAAGCTAGATTAGTAAAGGATATCAATGATACTGGATATGATTCAAGCTACAGCTACAATCCAAATCCTGTATTTGCAGCAGTGGATGGAATAAGCTTTGTTGACATGACAGGCGGCTTCTGCGGATATGTTAAGCTTACAGATGAGTTAACAAAGGGTAAGATAAAAGAAGCCAAAACGAAGGAGCCTATCATTAATCCTGTTAATCCTTTCAAGCCATCGCAAGGTGGAAGCACAGGTACCACACCAGTTAATCATAAGGTAAACAAAGCTGTAAGCCCAGCAAAGGACATCACAGTAATGGATATTCCTAAGGTGCCTGCTGCTGGAAACAATAAAGTTGCTAAAACAACTGATAAGGTAAAGGTAGCTAATAGCTCCAATCAAAAGCCCGAAGCTGAAAGCAGTGTAGATGAGAAATTAGAAAATAGTAAAGATTCTACATTGGAAGATTCGGCTGAGAGCACATTAGTAGAGAATAATGAGCAATCAGAAGAAACCATATCTGATGAAGAAACACCTACTACAGGCGAGAAAAAAGATAGTAATGCAATTCTGATATTAATACTCATTGCACTGGCACTAATTCTTGTAAGTGGCGGATATGTAGTTTTTACAAAAGCATTGAAAAAGGGCAATAAGTAATATAGAAAGACCTATTTGGTGATAAATGCCAAATAGGTCTTTTTCAGAGGGATAAATTTATTTTATAGCAAAAAATAATTAACATTACTTAGGTTGACATGCCTAACCGGAAAACTTAAAATTAAAGAAGTTTTTAAGTAGATGAAAACGAGGAGATGAAGATTATGTATATGAAAGAGTATGAGCGTTGGCTTGCAGCAGACCTTGAGGATTGCGATCTTAAGCCTGAGCTTACAAAAATCAATGGTAATGAAGAAGAAATCAAAGATAGATTCGCTGTAGCACTTGCTTTTGGTACAGCTGGTCTTCGTGGGGTTCTTGGTGCAGGTACTAACAGAATGAACATCTATGTTGTTCGTCAGGCTACACAGGGACTTGCAAACTGGGTTAAGACTCAGGGTGGCAATCAGACAGTAGCAATCAGCTATGACTCTCGTCTTAAGAGTGATGTTTTCGCCAAGACAGCAGCTGGTGTACTTGCAGCAAACGGCATTAATGTTCGTATTTACGATGCTCTTATGCCAGTTCCAGCACTTTCATTTGCTACAAGATATTATAAATGTAACGCAGGTATCATGGTTACTGCCAGCCACAACCCAGCTAAGTACAATGGTTACAAGGCTTATGGTCCAGACGGTTGTCAGATGACAGATGATGCTGCAGCTATCGTATATGCAGAGATACAGAAGACTGATGTACTTACAGGTGCAAAGGTCATGTCTTTTGCAGAGGGCGTTGAGAAGGGACTTATCAAGTTCGTTGGAGATGATTGCAAGGATGCATTCTATGCAGCCATCGAGGAGCGTCAGGTTCGTCCAGGTCTTTGCAAGACAGCTGGTCTCAAGCTTGTTTACAGCCCACTTAATGGTTCTGGTTTAGTACCAGTTACACGTGTTCTCAACGATATCGGTATCACAGATATCACTATCGTTCCAGAGCAGGAATATCCAAACGGCTACTTCACAACATGTAGTTATCCAAACCCAGAGATCTTTGATGCGCTTAAGCTTGGTCTTGAGCTTGCAAAGGCAGAGGGTGCAGATCTTATGCTTGCTACAGATCCAGATGCAGACCGTGTAGGTATCGCTATGAAGTGTCCAGATGGAAGCTATGAGCTTGTTTCTGGTAACGAGGTGGGTGTACTTCTTCTTGACTATATTGCAGCAGGTCGTATCGAAAAGGGCACAATGCCAAAGAACCCTGTAGCTGTTAAATCAATCGTTTCTACACCACTTGCTGATGCAGTTGCAGAGCACTATGGCGTAGAGCTTCGTTCAGTTCTTACAGGCTTCAAGTGGATTGGTGATCAGATTGCCGGTCTTGAGGCTGATGGTGAGGTAGATAGATTTATCTTCGGTTTTGAGGAGTCTTACGGATACCTTGCAGGTCCTTATGTACGTGATAAGGATGCTGTTATCGGTTCTATGCTTATCTGTGAGATGGCTGCTTACTACCGCAGCATTGGAAGCTCACTTAAGCAGCGTCTTGAGGAGATTTACGCTGAGTACGGCCGTTACCTCAACAAGGTAGACTCATTCGAGTTCCCAGGTCTTTCAGGTATGGATACAATGGCTGGTATCATGAGCTCACTTCGTGAGAATGCACCAGCAGAATTTGCAGGTATCAAGGTAACAAAGGTTACAGACTACAAGAACACAGCTGAGACAGGACTTCCATCAGCAAATGTTCTTATCTACGGCCTTGAGAATGGATGCACAGTAGTAGTTCGTCCTTCAGGTACAGAGCCAAAGATTAAGACTTACTTCACTACAAAGGGTAAGGATCTTGCTGAGGCTGAGGCAATGAAGGACAAGCTTGCTGATGCTTTAAAGCCTATCTTTAGTTAAATTTCAATAAGGAGTTACTCTTGGAGTAACTCCTTATTTTTTAAGGGAGAAAGTTATGAACGAATTAGATGAGAGATATACAACCTCTGAAGAAGCAATCATTGACTCATTCTTTATACTAAGCAGTGAGAAGGAATTTGAAAAAATTACCGTTTCTGATGTGGTAAAGAAATCTGGAGTTGTTCGAAGTACCTTTTACAATCACTATGAAAATGTGCCAGCACTTTTGTCTGCTGCTGAGGACAAGACTATCGAAGATATTTTTCAGCTGATGGAAAGTTTTCATCCAAAGGATGATCATCAACTTTGCAAGTCATATTTTCTTGCTATCTGTAACTATACAAAAGAAAACCAATTTTTAGCAAGTGTTCTTCATAGTCCTCGGGGAGACAGGTTTCTGGAAAAGGCTATGATGATGTTTCACAAATATGTATCTACCATCAGTCAAAGTGATACAATGGCCAGGAAAAATAAACAGCAGTTTTCATATCTTATAGCTGCCACAATTGGTTCCACTCTTGGTGTTCTTCACAAATGGACAGCGGAGGAATGTGAATCCCCCGCTGAAGAAATAGCTGATATTTTGACTACAGTATTTTTAAACGGCATTTTGCCCTTCATGGAGAATTGATGGATCGTTTCGTTTAATTTTACCGGTAGTGTTTCTAATGAATGGCTCAGTCCTGATTACCAGACTAGTGATATGTCGGTAGCTAGGCTGGGCTTTATTATATTTATCAATAAAAGACTGGAGCTCTTTGTTGATATCTGTTGGGGCAAGCTTCTGGCGTTGTGCATAATCCTCATCAGGGTAGATGTTGGCCGTCAGGCCAGTGTTGTTTCCAGTGATAATAACCTCAGCAATTAGAGGACATAATCCAAGCTTATTTTCAATTTCCTCAGGAGAAATGTTTTCTCCATTGGACATAATGATAAGATTTTTTACACGTCCGTTGATAAATAGATAGCCATCATCATCTATGTAGCCCTTGTCACCAGTGTGCAGCCATCCATCGGTAAATACAGCACGGGTTTCAGATGGCATTTCAAAATAGCCTTTCATAACGCTGGTGCCACGCACCATAATTTCATCGTTTTCAATTTTGATTTCAACATTATCCAGTGGCTTTCCAATGGAACCAGGCTTGTGGCATTCAGGAGTGTTGGTGGTGATTACAGGAGAACATTCCGACATACCATAGCCCTCTAATATATCAATATCATATTTTTTAAATTCCTCTATATAAAACGGATCAAGATGGGCACCGCCTGTGAAGATGATTCGCAGGTTTCCACCAAATACATTTTCTTTAACCGCCTCCACAGGCGCATCAGGATTAGCGGACAACCTTTTATAAATTGATTCAATCATCAGTGGCACCATAAGGATAACTTCCGGCCGGAAAATGCTCATATTCCTAATCATATGCATGAAGGAATCGTTTATGCATACGATGGCGCCTAATGAAAATCCTTTTAGCCAGTCCATAACAAGACAGTAGGCGTGGTGGATTGGAAGTACGCTCATCATTACGCAACCAGGGTCCACCTGATAATGAACGTTTGCCACATTGTCGAAAAGATTCTTTTGAGTGAGCATTACGCCCTTGCTTTTTCCAGTAGTGCCAGAGGTAAATATGATTGTGGCAAGCTCATTTGGTGCTGATGCCTTAACATCAACAGAGGTATTGCCCAGGTTCATAAGCTCTGCCAAAGTTCCAACTTGCCCGTTTTGGATAAATTGGTCGTAGGAATCATTTAACAACCAAATCTGTTTAAGGTTAGGACATAGCTTAAGAGCCTGTTCGGCAAGTCCTATCAGCTTTGGACTTAAGAACAAAACCTTGGTATGAGAGCGGTTTAATAAATCAATTAAATCCTCTTCAGGCAACAGTGCATCAAGAGGTACTGCCACATTATCGCCAGTTACAATGGCTAGATAGCTGGCAACCCACTGGACGCTGGTTTCACCAATCAGTGCCACATGGTCAGATGATATGCCAGTTTTAGCCAGCCCGCCACGAATTAAGCGAATCATTTTATCAAGGCTGTCGTAGGTAACCTCCTTGATTTCCTTCTTATCTAAATATCTAATTGCTGTCAGCGGCTTGTAAGATTTGGCAGCATTTTCCCAAAGTGTACGCAAATTATCCATTATGATGCCTCCTGTAAATCCTGAATCATTGAAAGCGCCTCGTCGATAGTACGAATATTTACGATGCGGTCCTGTTGAAGCTCTATATCGAATTCGTCCTCCAATTCCCCTAAAAATGACATGAAATCAAGAGAACTAAAATCCAAATCCTCTCTGAATCGGCTGTCACCCTTCAGATTATCTGGTGAAACCTGGCAGTACTGTGAAACTAATTCCTTAAATTGTTTTTCCATTGTCATAACTAATCCCTCCACTTCGTTTATACGATATTTATAATTTCTTCTATAGTAAGGTTTGGTTGTTCCACCCCTCTAAAAATAATGCGCATCAGATAATAGTTGAAAAGCTCTACCTGCTTTTCTGTCAAATCTGCCACCTGATAATGATAAGAAAAATTCATACCACCATCTTCGGTGTGAGATACAGTCAGATACATCTTTTTGGTGGCAGCGCCATTAGCAAACCATTTACAGTACATTGGAATGTCCTTTAGATATGGATTTTCCATTTTCACCGGAAGAGGCTGATAGGTGAGATAGCAGCTTTCGTAGGTGGTGTTCTTTGGTGTGCCATATCTTTTTTCAATCTCCTCATAAATCAAATCCGGATCATAGTTGGAATGCATGTAGATTTGATTTTGTATATTTTGAATCTGATAAGCGGCCTCCAGAAAATCTGTGTCATCATCAATCACTGTTCGGCAAGGGAACATTATGGTCCGGCTTCCACCAGAGGTCCACTCATCATGTGTAGACCTTCGGGAAATAAAATTCTGTATGGAAATATCCTTTTGCCCATTGTTCACCTTTGAAAGATATGTGCGGATGCCAAGCAATAGAAGATTTGTCATGGAAAGCTGATGGTTCTGGCAGAAATCAAATAGCTGCTTCGCTCCGGCTGCCTCTAGCTTATAATCCTTTACTTCAACGAAAAGATTTTTAAGTTCGATATCTGCAGAATTAAGAGTGGGGTAATTATGAGCAAACCTTGAGTTCTCCAAAGCAGCAGGCCCTGCAATATCGCTGTAGATAGGCTCGCCCCATTTTTCTATTAAATCATCCCAAAACTTTTTATCTTTTAAAAAGCGCTTCTCATTTGAAATCTTTTTCAAATCGTTTTGTAGAACAGTTTCATAATCTGCTAAATCCGCAGGAAGAGGGGCATCAAATCTGAAATGTGTGTAGAGGGACATAATGTCGTTTGTAAGAACTGTCACCCCGCAGGAATCAATAAGCCTGTGATCCATGTGTAGGAAAAATCCATTGTAGCCATCGGGAAGCTTCATTAGAAAGATTTCAAACATGGGAATATCATCACCATCGAAGGTGTTGTAGGCCCAGGACTGCATTGTCTCATCCGCTTTATCCATGGTCATATCAGATAAATCCTTCAGTGGAATATCGTAATTTTCGTCCTCTGAAAGATATTGAAGAATATCACCATTTTTATCAGGCTTTGTAAATCGCACACGCATACAGCCGTAGCGTTTAATCTCCAGCTGAATACATTTTTTCAGCAATTCAAAATCCAGGCAAGCCTGTAATGATGCAACAATACTCAGCCCAGAGACCTGCTGCGTACCGTATTTACGAATCCAGTTGTAGTGCATTTTCTGCGCCGGGGTAAGTGGGTATTTTTTCATAACTTCATCTCCATCATTTTTGTTTTAAAGGAAGTTAACACATTTGAAATGGCAATACTAGAGACTGGAAGACTTATTAAACAAAACGAAAGAAAGTGTCCACGACATATCATACACATCTATGTAAACTGTTCGATAATGTAAATTTCCTTATGCGACATTGGTATGATAAAAGATATTGAACACTTTCTTATAAATGAGTATGATAAGACCATAAGGGTAAATAAGAATTCAATTATGGGGGGATATTATGAACGAGAAGGTTGTTAGGCTTAAGGCTGCTATTGAACAGCGTATTGTGGGAAAAGGTGATGTGATAGATAAGCTGATAGCAGCTTTTCTGGCAGAAGGTCATGTGCTTTTGGAGGACGTTCCAGGAGTTGGTAAGACTTCACTTGCCAAGGCGTTAGCAGATTCTGTAGCATTGTCATTTGCCCGTATTCAGTGTACTCCAGATACTATGCCATCGGATATAACCGGTGTTTCTATTTTCAATTCTAAGGACCAAAGCTTTCAGGTGGTTCCAGGTCCTGTGGTTAATAATATCGTTCTCGTAGATGAACTTAATCGTACTTCCCCAAAAACACAATCGGCCCTTCTTCAGGTTATGGAGGAGAATCAGGTTACAATAGATGGAAAAGAGATTTCTGTTCCAAATCCTTTTATGGTAATAGGTACACAGAACCCAATGGAGATGGCAGGAACATATCCACTTCCAGAAGCGCAGCTTGATCGTTTTATGATGAAACTTTCTGTTGGATATCCAAATGCAGATGCTTCGAATGATATGGTTAGTAGATTCCTTGAGGGGCAACTTCATCAGGAGACAAAGCCGGTTCTTTCTGGGGAAGATATTAATGAAATGCGAACACAGGTGAAGGCTGTAACCATAAAAGATAATCTGAGAGATTATGCTGTAAATATTGTGGAGGCAACTAGAAACAATTCTGAGGTAGCATGCGGTGCTTCCCCTAGAGCACTTTTATCATTGCTTCGTTGCGCCCAGGCTATTGCATTTATGGCTGATAGAGATTATTGCATTCCAGAGGATATTGCAGAGGCTGCAAAACTTACCCTTCCTCATCGAATCATTCTTACCAGTGAGGCAAAGCTTAGCAGAACAACAAAAGAATTTTTAATTACGAGCATTCTTCAACAGGTAAAATGTGGACAGGCTACTAATTAACAAAGACTGAGATATCTTGTGGAAAAATGAAGCTGAAAATTCATAAAAGGGGGATAATTGCATATTTGATGGGGCTGGTGTGTAGTGTGATATTTGCCAGCTTCTATGGAGGGCCAGTTTCTTACGTTTGGCTCTATGGAATGCTGCTTATTATTCCTTTTTCTTGTTTTTACACTCTTTTAAATTATAAATTTCTAAATATTTTCCAGGAAATAGAAGTGCATAAAGTGACTCGTGGTGAGGAGCACAGATACAGGGTGCTTTTTGAAAATGCGGGCATTCTACCCATACATAGGATGGGGATATTCACTCTCAGTGATAGATGCAATCTCTACGAGATAGAAGATGGTCAGGAAATATCTCTGACTGGACATGAAAAGCAGGAAATATTCTCGGGAATCAGCTGTAGGTATGCAGGGGCATATAATATTGGAATAGACAGAATAGCTTTATCAGATCCATTTTACATTTATACAATTGAGCTTGATGTTCCATATTCTTTTAGGGCGATAGTAAGGCCTCAGATTACAAATGTGGCAACAAAGTTTCTTGATATAGAAAATCTTATTAACAATACAGGCTTGAAAAGTAACAGACTTTTTGAGGAAATCCCAGGAAGTGATATTAGAGCATATCAAAAGGGCGATTCCATTAATACAATCAACTGGAAAGTCTCTGCAAGGCTGGGGGATTTGGTGGTCCGTACTCCTGATAGGATGGAAAAGAGAACTGTAACTATCCTAATGGAGGCAGCAAAACAGCCTGATAATCAGGAGGATTTGGAATTCCTAAAGCAGAGAGATATTTTCTTGGAATTTGTTGTTTCCGCTGCATGGCATTTTGGCCAACAGGGTGTCCCTGTCAGACTGATTTATCCATCAGGTGATGTGAAAGAATCAATAGTGGATTCTGGTGAAAGCTTTTTGGATTTTTATAGTGTAGTAGCAGATGGTATTTTTTACGGTTCTGAAAAGACTTTTAAGGAGATACAAAGGCTTTCGTCAGAGCGGAGGATGAGTAGTTATGACAACGAAACCTGGATTATCATCAAAGAATCTCCAATGGAGGGAGAGAGTAACTGCCTTATTTGCGACTGAGAAAAAACTTCATATATTCGTATTTGCGTTAATTGCCATATGTTTGGAGATATTTTCGCAAATCAAGGGAGAAGGCTATGACCTGAATAGGGGTAGCTTTGTTTTTGTGTCTATTATTTTCTTCTTTTTATTTACAGCATTGGAATACGTTTTTTACAGTTTTATGGAAAGTAAGGCGGTTCCATTTTTTTCACTTATACCAGCTGGCATTTCATTTTTAATGTTGAGGATAAATGACAAGTTAAGTGATTTTGCCTGGGCTGTGCTATTAGCCGTAGTTTTAAGGATTATTTTCGTTTATCTTCCATCACGTGAAATCATAATAAGGTATGGGAGTTTTATTTTGGCAGGTATTGCTGTATTTATGTGTATATATTGGAATTCCTTTTGGGGAGATTCTATTTTAGATAAGTTTGTTTTTATAGCACTTGCAGTGCTTGTTTTTTCATCATTGCAGCAGATTATTTGGGGAAGGAAAGATGGGGGATTTCCCTTTGAATATTTTGCCCTTCTAGGAGTTCTATTGATTGTCATCCCTATAAAGCAGGAGCCTTTGGATTGGACCAGGCTAGAGGAATATTTTGGAAATGCAGCAGACGCTACTGGATATTATTTTAGTTCGGTATTTAGCGGTAGCGAATATACCACAGGTTATGGATCTCTAAATGTAACAGGTGGAAGCATATCACATTCGGATAAATTACAGTTGGTTCTTGAATCTGTGGAGAAGCCATACTTCGTATATACGGATTCAGAAACAGGCAAAAAAATGAAAATGCGTCGTACCCTTTATCTGGCTGGTGGCCGGGGAGTAGATGGGAAGGCCCTGGTAGAGTGGCTTCAATTTCTAAAAGATAATGGTGTAGATAAAGAAGAGGCTAATGTTTTTTCTCAGATTTCAAAGTTGGAGCTTGAATATGTTTATCTAAGTACAGCGGATGAAATTGCACCTGCAGGGGCACTTGTAATAAAAAACGATGAGGGATATGTAACTGAAGGTAAAGGAGTTAGTAAACATAAAAAAGGGTACAAGCTAAAGGTTAAATATCTGGACATAGACTATGGAAGTCCATATCTTCAAGCTCTTTATGAGCATCCTGCAGGAGCAGTGGTTGATAGAGATAGAATGACTTATGCTGAGGCATCAGATTATTTTAAGGAGCTATACAATCAGGATCTTTTTGATGTGATGAATGAAAAAGAGTATACCAGATATTGCGATAATAGTAATATTGCTGAATTATATGGGGATACAACTGGAGCATCTGAGAGGATGCGAAAGCTTGCAGAGAAAATCACAGCAGGGGTAGATAATGACTACGATAAGGCTAAGCTTATAGAAAAATATCTTCGTAAATACGAATATTCTATCTATGCTGCAGGAGGACACAATCCTGACTCTGATATGAGTACAGCAGAGGGAATGGCAGACATAGCAGATAGATTCTTGTTTGAGACAGAACAGGGCTATTGTGTCCACTACACATCATCAATGGTTATGCTGTTAAGATTGGCAGGAATTCCAGCAAGGGTAGCTAATGGCTATAGATATTCTTTCCCATTTGATGTTCAGGAAAATTATGTGGTAGAGGCTAATTGCGCCCATGTGTGGCCAGAGGCCTTTATTGAAAATGTAGGTTGGGTGCCATTTGAACCAACAAGTGCATATACTACAGCGGCAGAATACACCTGGCACAGAAAAGGAGAGAAAGAGCTAGAGGCTGAGATTCTAAAACAGGAATTAGAGAATCAGGATGTGCCAGAGATACCTGATGCAGAAGAAACGCAGATTAAAACAACATATAGGACAGCTAGTTACCAGTTACTTAAGATAATTGGAGTAGTGGTGCTTAGCATTGCTCTGTTAATTATACTGATTATGGTGTTTGCAAAAATGTATAGAAGAATCCACTATAAGCTGGCATCTCCTGAAGAGAGAATCAGAATAGATGTAGGTTTGATTAAGGAACAGCTATGCAAGAGAGCAGAGGGTAAAATATCAGATAGAGGCTTAATCTCAGACTACTTAGAGCTTTTACCCGAAGAAAAGCGAGAAGATATGCAAAGAGTATTTAACGTGTTTTATCGAGTTGAGTATGGGGATTTGAAGAATCATCCTGTAACGGTAGAAGAGAATGCATTGGTCTTTTGTGAGAGGATAGAGCTCAAAACTAAAACAAAGAAATAATATGTATACTTGAAGTGTATGAGGAAAGCACTCAGCTAATGTAAAGGAAATGCATTAAAAATATGGAGGCGAGTCTAAAATAGATTCGCCTCCAGTTTTTTTTATTTTCCGGAAATTGTTATACCATCGACGCAGATGTATGGGATTACATAATCTCCATTGCAAAGCACTTCTTTTGAAATATCTACTATGTTATTTAAAACATTAACAACATTGAAACTAATCATGGTTTCAGTTACCGCATTTACGATTTTTCCATTTTCGATGTTGAAGGCGTTTTTTGCTACTCCGGCAATTTCTCCATTTACTCCAGGAGCACCAGCAGAAATGGCTCCTACAATCAAGCCTCTATCAATATTTTTAATCATATCATCAAGTGAGGTAGTACCAGGTTCAACCACGTAAGCAGCACTGGTATTTCCAGCTCGCTCTACCTTTGCTTTATTAGCTCCGTAAAGAGATGTGGCAAAAGACTTTAGCACACCATTTTCAATGATGGTATAGTCCTCACTTCTAAATCCATCTGCTGTATGGTATTCATGGTCTATGATTCTCTTATCCCAAGGTTTAACTGAGAATGTTAATGAATCGGCAGCTACCTTCTGACCAATCTTGTTGCGCCATAAGCTGGAATTATCAACTATTACAATATCTGATAAAGCTATCTGCATATAAGTATTTAAGGCATTTTTAAAGCATTCTGGAGTGAAAATTATTTTACCTTCAAATTTTCCATCTACAGAGGTTGGTGCCACAGACTTTTCCGCATCTTCAAGGTCCTTGCGAATTCTTCCAAGTTCAATAAATGGTGTATCAAGGGTTTCAATGGAAATACTAGAACCGCTGATACCACTTGTATTATTTCCATCATTGCCGGCAAATTCCAGATAAATATTATATACACCACTATGAACCACATCCTCTGTTCCATTAGTGTTTCGATACATAGAGTCAGTACGAACGTGCTCTACTATAGCCATCATTAAAAGGATATTAGGATATTCCATTGCAATGGCTTCCTTAAGCTCGGCGGTGCGAGACATAAGAGTATCCATATCTGGCTCAAGAGGACCTCTAGAAAATTCTTCACCTTGTATAGCAGGTGCAAGATCAAAGCAATCATCTGCCACTGCAGAAGCTGATGATGTGATGGCATTGTCCAAAGCATCTTTGATGTCTGCCTCTTCAAAAGAATTGATAGAAGTAGTTCCAGGCTTTTGATCTACAAGAACCTTAATAGCTACATTTTTATCAAACATAGTTCTGAGGAGGGAAAAATCTACGTTTTCTACAGTGATTTCTGTGGTTGTGATTTCGGAAATTTCAAACTGAGCCTTTAGATTCTGCTTTTCTTTAAGCAATCCAGATAAGTAGTCAGCTGCTTTTGTTATTTTTGTCATGTCGCTCATGTTATCGTCCTCCTATGTTGATTTTGCATTTTACAGCAGGGCCACCCATTGACACTGGCATCATCTGTTTTTTGCCGCAGGTTCCTGATGGACACCAGGTCACTTCATCAGAAAGCATATCTACTGTTTGAAGTAAATCAAATGCGATGCCAGAAACTGTAGTATCAAGAATAGCCTTACCAAGCTTTCCGTGTTTGATTTCGTAGCCGCAGGTAATACCAAACATAAACTCACCTGTCAAATCAGCCTCTCCATTGCCTGTATTTAATAGATAGTAGCCATCATCTATGGAAGCAATCATATCTTCCAATTTATCTTTGCCAGGAAGAACAGTTGTGTTTCGCATTCTGATAAGTGGTTCATCTGAGAATACATGACCTCTGGCATTTCCAAGTGGCTCCACGCCGAAATGAAGAGCAGATTCTCTGTTGTGCATAAAGCCAGTCAATACGCCATCCTTTACTAGGACTGCATCCTTGGCTGGGATACCCTCATCATCAATGTATACTGGAAGAGGAGCCTGTTCACCCTGATACGTATTTGCGAAGTCGACAATGTTAACAATATCAGAAGCAACCTTCTTATTAAAGTTTGGTCCTGCGACAGAACCGCCTAAAACCAGGTCGGCCTCTACAGTATGTCCGATTGCTTCGTGGGCAATCATACCAGCTACATCTGGGTGAAGGATAACAGTTTTTTCACCAGCTTCAGCGTACACACCTTCTGCCTTATCACACAGACGCTTATATGTCTCGTCTACTTTTCTATAAACATAATCAAGATTCTGGAAGTGATCCTCAATATGACCAAATCCTCCCGCGATTTCATGAAGCTCTACTGTGCTGCCATCCAGTGCTTCCATTTTCAAAATGAATAGGATTCTGCAGCGAGGATAAGCTACGTGACCATCGCAGGCATCAGAAGTGTAAATGAATTTCTCCATTGTATCTTCTCTGTAGTTCACCATTCGGCTGGTGATTTTAGGACAGTGCTTCACGATATAAGCATCAATATCCTGACAAATATCTATAATTCTTTTCTGCTCAAAATCAATTATGAAACGTTTAGAATTAATAATCTGCGAAGAAATAGAAGGAAGCACACCCTTTTGCGTTTTTGCATACTTTCTAAGATAATTTGCATTTGTAGTGGCAGCCTTTATAACCTGTTCAGCAGCAGCCTCACTATACTCTGCCATAGAAGCAAAGCCGTTAACACCGTTTTTGTAAACCTTGGCGCATACACCGCTTTCCTCGGAGCGAGTGTTGACCACTAAAACACCCTGATTAATTACAACTGATCTGAGACGGTTTTCCTGTCCACGAAGAACGGACTGAGCCCCAGTCTCAAATAGAGATTTACTTTTGCCTAAAATATCTTCTAACATCACTACCTCCCTTGAATTATATAAAACTAGTATGGATTGATTATATGCTAATAATATAGGGCTCACAAGCAAAAATACTCAGTTTTATTAATTTGTTTAGGTTGACGGTTTGAGAAGTGATGATTAAACTGATTTAGTATGGATTTACAAATATAATATGAGTAAGTTATTTGTAAATATCGATATTTATGGCAAAGAAGGTATAAGAAATGAGTTATAGTGAATACGTGGCACATTATTTTGAAATGCCACAGTGTATAATATTTTTTTTACTGACTAGTGTATTGCTTGCAGTAGTGTATGTAATCTTTTATTTATATGCCAAGAACACTACAAAGCAGGACGATTTTTTTGAGCAGAAATTTTTTTCATTATCAGAAAGATACTACGAGCTGATTTTCTCAGGTGGAAGCATCATTGGATTTATGGCAGTTTACTTTTTAATCAATCTGTTCTTAGGACCTGGCGAGTTAAAAAACATTTGGGATTCCTACAAGGATTACCTGCTTTTGATTTTTATGATTATTTCAATCCTGCTTAATTCATTCTGTGACCATGTGCTTGTGAGATTAAAGCATCTGGATAGAGACGATATGGCATCCATTAGACTTACGGGAATGGCATATATGATTCTAATTTTATGCTATCTTAAGTTTATCTATGAGAGTAACAACTACGATACACTTATCGCCTATTTCCTTACTCTTATGATAGGTCGTTTCGTTTACTTTGATGCAAGCTTCAAGGATTTTCTTAATTGCATTAAAAATGCAGCAGCTAATATTCCAATTATGATAATGGCCCTTGCAAATCTTGCAATACTTTGTGCCTACGGTTATTCCACAGAATATTTGCTGAAGCATAATGGAGTAATCACCAATATATTCTTTGTACATTTGTATATCATAGTGGCTATTTTTCTTTGGCACTTTATTCCTGCTAGACTGGTGGCGAAGAAGAAGGTGAAGAATCTGGATAAACCTAAAACTCCTGATTGCAAGAGACGCAGGGAGGAAAGAACACCTAGAGCCAGAGAGGAAAGGGAAACAGAAAGGACCTATAGAACTAGAGAAGATAGGGAACTAGAAAGAACCCATAGGAATAGGAGACCGCATAATCAAGAAAGATTCCCTGATTATGAGGAAGACTATAATCAGGAAGAAGAAATAGATATTGAGATAATAGATTTGTAATCAAATAGAGATAAGTTAACTGATAAGGCTTGGCCCAGAGAGGCTAAGCCTTATATTTTTTAATTTTAGTGTTGACAGAAAACTTAAATGGTGATATGGTTAATTACACAAGTAATTAACCGATGAACAGATGAGGTAAATAAAAGCCCAACAGATATATACAGGAGGTGAGCATGTGTTAGCTAATCTTGGGGAAGATAAATCTATATATCTTCAAATCAGTGAGATGATTGAGGATGAAATTTTAAGGGACATTTTAAAGGAAGAGGAGCAGGTGCCGAGCACCACAGAGCTTTCAAAGTTTTACAAGATTAATCCAGCTACAGCAGCGAAAGGAATTAATCTTTTGGTAGACAAAGGCATATTATACAAGAAAAGGGGTATCGGTATGTTTGTATGTGAGGGTGCAAAGGACAGAATTAAAGAGGCTAGAAAGACAAGCTTTTACGAGAACTATGTTAAACGAATCATCAGCGAGGCGAAGCTTATAGGTATTGATAAAGCAGAGCTGAAAAAGATGATTGATGCCACAGAGGAATAAAAATAAGTAGGAGCAAAGGAGAAAAGATATGGGAACTTTATCTGGTAAGAATATAGTTAAAAAATATGGCAAGGATACAGTCCTTAAGAATGTAGACATTGACATTGAGACAGGAAAGATTTATGGACTAATTGGTCGAAACGGAGCTGGAAAGACAACACTTCTTTCAATTCTTACAGCTCAGAATCCTGCTACAGAGGGGACAGTTACACTTGATGGAAAGCCAGTATGGGAGAATGAAGAAGCTTTATCTCACATCTGTTATTCAAGAGAGATTCCACAGGTTACAATGTTTGGTCCTAATACATTAAAAGTAAAGGACTATCTAAAAACAGCAAAGGTTTTCTATAAATATTGGGACGAGGAATATGCTAAAGAGCTAGTAAAGCTTTTTAACCTGGATGCAAAAAAGAAAGTAAGCAAGCTTTCAAAAGGTATGCTTTCTTCTCTTACAATCATCATTGCTCTTGCAAGCAAGGCAGATATTACTATCCTTGATGAGCCGGTTGCAGGACTTGATGTTGTAGCACGTGAGCAGTTCTACAAGCTTGTAATTGATGAGTATGCTCAGACTGGACGTACATTTATTATCAGTACTCATATTATTGAGGAGGCTGCTTCCTTATTTGAAGAAGTTATAATGCTTGATGATGGGCAGATAGTTCTTAAGGAAAATACAGAGGAGCTTTTATCCAGAGCTTATCGTGTATCAGGTGAGACAGAGGCTGTTGATACAGCAGTTGAAGGTTACAAGGTATATCATCCTGAAAGTATCGGTAGAAACAAGGTGGTAACGGTGCTGGCAGATGAACCTATTGAGGGATTTGATGGTGATGTTCAGGTTGAGCCAGTAGCACTTCAGAATCTTTTCTATGCTATGTGTGTAGATGGCAGAAAGGAGGCATAGCATGAATAGTTTATCAGCAAGAACAAGAAAATATTATTTTCTTGCAGGGTTAAAACTATTTGGATATGTTGCTGCAGTGCAGTTGCTTTTGACTATTGAGTGGATATTCTTTGGTGTTGAGGAAGCGGATATTGTGGGTTATGTTTCTCAAAATATCATTACATTCAATGCGATGTTCATGGTGCTTTTCAACATGATGTTTGCAATATATGGTCCTAACTGGTACGACAGCATGGTGCTTTCTATGGGCGCCAGAAGAAGAGATGTATTCTGGGGTCAGTTAATTAAGCAGTGCACTTATGTTGGATTATCAACAATCCTTAGTATTGTATTATGCGTGGTTTTCAAACATGAAAATTTTATGGGATATACCATAGTAGCCGTTGCTGCTGCTATGATTCTAGGGGCATTAGGCCTTGCAATTGGATATAAAGTCAAAAAGTATGGAAAGATTGTTATATTTATTCTTCTAATAATTGTTGGTGTGCAAGCAGGTATTTGGGGATTCGTATTGGCAGCTGGAATAAAACTTCCAATTAGCAGCTTAAATAGTTATATAATGCTTTCAACAATAGGAGTTGGAGCTGTTGTAGTTTTCACTTTACTTGAGCTTTGGGCATATAAATTGAATCAAAAGTGTATGGTGAACTAGAGAGGAGGAATTATGAGTAGAGATATTAAAGCAATACTTCATATAAAAAAATATAATGAATTATTCAATATATTTATGGTTGCAATAATCATAGCTGCAATGCTGCTAATGATAATATTTTTTTCCGCTGATACTTCCTTCGATACAGATAGCTTATCTATGATGCTTGCTGGTGGTATCATTGGTGGATACGTTGGTACAAGTATGTTTTTTAAAATCTTTTTCATCGCAGATGAGGTGCCAAGAGGACTTACATTTGGTATGACAAGAAGAAAACTATTCATAGGCTGCAGAATAGTGGATCTGCTTGAAATTATATTCTTTACACTTGTCGCCTTTGCATTTCTTAAAGCTATCGGTGTCTCAATGATTTTAAAGGTTGCTGTTATACTATATGGTATATATATGTGGGTGGAAGGCATAGCAGGTAATAGCATTGTTAGATATGGCAAGATTGCATACTGGGTTTACTATTTTGTATTTTTGTTTGCTTGTATTGCATTGCCAAGATTGGGATATTTCATCCCTTCATTTGGAACACCATTAGCAGTTTTATGGGATTTCTTTATAAATCCATTTTTCAATCAGGGAATTGTATGGACAGCAATATTAGTCTTTGACCTGCTTGGACTGATTGTTAACTGGCTTACATTTAGAAAGATTCCAGTAAATTACTCAGCATAATATTTAGTTTTAGGAGGCTTAAAAGGCCTCCTATTTGTTTTAGTGAGTAAGATTGATTATAATATTGATATTAGTATATGAATCAGGGAGGTAATGTAAAAATGGGATTAATTCAGGCTTTTAAAGGCTCAGTTTCAGGTGAGCTTGCTAATCAGTGGAAAGAATTCTTTGTCTGTGATTCTGTGTCGAATGACGTTCTTTTAAAGAGAGCTACTCACAAGGTTTCTGGAAGAAGCAGCAATACAAAAGGTGATCAGGATGTTATCACAAAAGATTCAGTGGTAATCGTAAATGAAGGCCAGTGTGCACTTTTAGTAGACAGTGGCAAGATTATTGATGTGGCTGCCGAAGCAGGTGCATATACTTGGGAGGAAAATGGTTCTGCTTCTATATTTGCAGGAAATTTCGCAGAAGTATTTAAGGAGTTTGGTCGCAGATTCACATTCGGTGGAGAGAAGCCAGTTCAGCAGAGAATTTACTTCGTAAATACAAAGGATATTACAGGACTTAAGTTTGGCACACCAACACCTATTCCTTTCAGAGTGTTGGATGCAAACATTGGTCTTGATATGGATACTACCTTAAAGTGCAACGGAAATTATAGCCTTAAGGTATCAGATCCAACAGCCCTTTACACAAACCTTGCAGGAAATGTAAAGGACGAATACACAATAGAGGATATTCAGGATCAGCTTCGTGCTACATTTGTACAGGGATTACAGCCAGCACTTGGAAAGCTTTCTGGAATGGGAATCAGACCATCAGCAATTCCTAACTACACAAAGGAAATCTCAGATGCAATGGCTGAAGAGCTGAACTATGAATGGACAGATAAATACGGACTTAGTATTACCTCTGTTCAGATCCTTGCAACTGTTATCCCAGATGAGGACGCAGCTACACTTAAGGAACTTCAGAAGACCGGCGCATTCCGCAATCAGGCAATGGCTGGAGCTACTCTTGTACAGGCTCAGGCTGAGGCTATGAAGGCAGCAGCTGGAAATGCAAACGGAGCAGCTATGGGATTCTTCGGAATGAATATGGCTATGCAGGCTGGTGGAGCAAACGCAAACGATTTATTAAATCAGGGCGCCCAGCAGGCTCAGCAGAATCCTCAGCAGGGGATGCAGATGGGACAGCCACAGGCAGCAGGTCAGCCACAGGCAGGAAGATGGTTCTGCCCTAACTGTGGAAATGAGAACTATGGTAACTTCTGTGTAAATTGTGGTACAAAGCGACCATAGTAAAGATTTGGAGATTTGATTAATGGCAACAATGTTTCCCTGCCCTAATTGTGGAGGGCAGCTTAGATTCTCAGCTGAAAAGCAGCAAATGAAATGCGTTTCCTGCGGCGAACTGACAGATGTAGATAGCTACAAGCCAGATGATAGTGTAGGAATGGATTCCGTAAATACGAAGATTTACCAGTGTCCAAACTGCGCAGGAGAAATTCAGCTGATTGATAATGATGGAATGGAGTTTTGTCCCTTCTGCGGAACACAGGCTACTATGCAGGAGCATTTTTCCGATGAAGGTGTACCAAAATTCATACTTCCATTTCAGATTAATAAGAAACAGGCAAGAGAAAAATATAGAAAGATTACAGAGAAAATTTTATTTGCTCCTGATGGGCTAGGCGACGATGAAAATATCGATAAGCTGGTAGGAATGTATGTGCCTTACCATCTTTATGAGTACAGCATAAACGATGAGATTATCTATAAAGGTGAGACTACCCGCTCAACAGCAGATTATTACATCACAGATTATGCCAATGTGGATGTTAAGGTAGATGTGGATAGTCTTAAGGTGCCATATGATGCCTCACAGACATTGGATGATAGTATTGCAGCAAAGCTTGAACCATTTCCTATGGACAAACTAAAAAGCTTTAATCCTAATTATCTTGCAGGGTTCTTTGTGGAAAATTCCACAGTGGATAATGACCTTTATAAGGACGAGAGCCTGGATAAGGCCCTGTCACATCTAATGACTGAGGTGCAGCAGCGTAGCCATGGTTACACACCTAGTCAGGGCGCTCTGTACGATGTGCAGACTAAGCTTACTAATGATTTAAGATATGATGAAACCAGCGGTGCGTATTTACCAATGTATTTCTTAACAACCAGGTACAATGACAGAGTAGCTTACTCCATGGTAAATGGTGCATCTGGAAATTCATATATTGATATGCCTATTGAAAAGCGCAAGATGTTTAGCTTCGCCATAAAGTTTTCAGGAGCATTATTTTTGCTGATCCTATTTGCTAGCTTCATTCTTGATTTTAGCTTTAAGGTGAAGGAGCTTTGCAGTTATGGAGCTTTGATTTCTTCTATCATTGGATATGTAGGAGCGGTGCTTGCTAACAAGACCTATCGCGCTGACAATCATTTAGATGATAAAGGCTACTTTGTTTCATTAGAAAATGTAAAAGAACAGAGTAAAAAGAAAAAGGTTAAGATAAAGTCACAAAAGTCTATGAGCCTTAATGGAACTCTTTCACTAGCACTATTTGTGTTGATAGCGTTGTCTATTTTTGTTGGGGTTATGCAGGATGCTGGACAATTTATCAGCATACTACCAGTAGTTCTTTATCCAGCCAGCTTTGTGCTTGTGATAATGTCTCTTTTTGCAGTGAAAAAGGGCAATAAAAAGGTAATGCTTCTAGGTTTGATTGGTTGGGTTTATTCCGTTGGAATCAGAGTGATTAATCCACCTAACGACATTTATTATTATGGAGCCCTTATTATTGCATTTATTATCATTCTTATTTCCGTAAATGCGATAATTGATGAGTACAATCGCTTTGCAACTCATCCATCACCTCAATTCTTAAAGAAGGGAGGTAGATTGGAAAATGCGAGAGATTAGGAAATATTTATTAGGACTATTTGTTATAGCACTGCTAATGCTTCCAATGACAGCTAATGCAGCGGCAAGCAATATTGCTATAACAGATGATGCTTCTCTTTTAAACCAGGAGGAGATTCAGAAGATAGATTCATATCTTCAGACTTTGAATCCTGAAACAAATTATGTAGTAGCTACCAGTGATAGTGATGATTATGGCTTTGATGCAGATTCCAAATTGGAGCACTATTACACAGCAGCGTTTTCAAATTATGATGACGGTGTAGCTTTCCTCATCGATATGGAAAACAGGGAGATTTACATCTCTGGCTACGGAAAATATGAGAAGAGCATTTCAAATGCAGATGCGCTGGATATTACGGATAATATCTATAGATATGCTTCTAATAGGGATTATTACACCTGCATAATTAAGGCCTTTGAGCAGGCGGATGTTTTAACTAATAAGGGATTTATCTTACGCCCAATGAGAGTAATAGTGGCTCTGCTTTTATCTATAGTTATAGGATTTTTAATTACATTCTTTATAGCAATGGAACAGCGAGCAAGCGCCAAGGCTGCTTTCAAGAATTCCGATGCTATGGTAATCATGGCTGGCGCATCAATTGTAGGATCGGCAGCTGTATACGATACAAAAAGAGTACGACGAGCGTCGGACAATGGTGGAGGCCATTCGGGAGGCTTCTCAGGCGGAGGATTCTCCGGAGGTGGCGGCGGTGGCTTTTCCGGTGGAGGACATTCTGGCGGTGGCCACAGCTTCTAATAACAAAGCTACATTTTATAAAATTTAAGGAGGCAATGATGACAAAGAAAAATGGACGGGTGGAGTTTTTACGTTTTGTTTTTGCTTTGGCAATATTGTTCTTTCACATTCATAAAAGATTTGCTGAGGGCGGAGTGATTGAGCTGGGTAATACCGGGCTCAACTTCTTTGCCAGAGGCTATATAGGAGTAGAGTTTTTCTTTTTGGTATCAGGCTATCTGCTGGCAGCCAGTGCCTATGCCAAAAGGGAACAATCTACAGAATTTATCGGCACAGAAACAGCATTGATGATGAAGAAAAAGTTCTGGAATGTTTTTCCATATCATCTCTTTGCAACGGTGCTGACAATTATCGTAAATGCGTATTTCCTGGAGCATACTGCACTAGATAGATACCATTATGTAATTGATTCCTGGGCTTCGATTTTCTTCCTTCAGGTATTCGGATTTGACAGTACCTGGGTAAACAAGCTCACCTGGTATCTTGATGTATGGTTTATGGTTACTTTTATTTTCTATCCATTGCTTAGAAAATATTATGATGTATTTGTAAAGATTATTTGCCCATTACTAGCACTGTTCATCCTAGGTTATATGGCCCACGAGTATGATGGAATTGCAGG
>JAEEGF010775108.1_pt1 | contig 22098 bp, 19 predicted proteins | sample 9134171 | NCBI WGS metagenome assembly JAEEGF01 (sample SAMN16246542, study PRJNA631951) | gut metagenome | biome: gut microbiome; feature: rumen; material: AP-attached | host: Bos | place: Iran: Karaj | collected 2018-10 | reverse complement strand
ACAGGACATTCAGCCAGAATTCCATCAGGCCACTGTTACTTGCAACTGCGGTAACACATTCACAGTTGGATCAACAAAGAGCGAAATCCACGTAGAAATCTGCTCAAAGTGCCATCCATTCTATACTGGTCAGCAGAAGGCTACAACTGCTCGTGGACGTATTGATAAGTTCAACAAGAAATACGGCATGAACAATCAGTAATCAGTAAGTCGAAATACGGAGGTTGAGGCAATTAGCCTCAGCCTCTTTTTCATTATTATTTCAGAAACAGAAACTTAAGGGGAATTGGTTCATGAAAAAACGTAAGGTGAGACATTATTCCGGAATAGGCGGCCAGGCAGTTCTTGAAGGCGTTATGATGAAGAACAAAGACATGTACGCTGTGGCGGTTAGAAAGCCGGATGGAGATATAGCTGTTGAGGTAGATGAGTACCACGGAATAGCTTATGGAAGTAAGCTTCTTAGCATTCCTTTTATCCGTGGCATCTTTGTTTTTATTGATTCACTTATTCTGGGACTCAAATCCCTGAACTATTCTTCTTCCTTCTATGAAGAAGACGATAAGCCTACCAAACTGGATGAGGGCCTGGAGAAGGTTTCCGACGGACATGAGGATACTTTCCTGATGGTGCTTACAACGGCAATTTCCTTTATTTTTGCCATTGGAATTTTTATGGTATTGCCCTATGCACTGTCTGAATACCTCAGCAAATATGTGAGAAATGATTCCCTTATTGCCATTATCGAGGGTGCCCTGAGAATTGTTATTTTTATCCTCTATATCTTGCTTATTTCCTGTATGAAGGATATCAGAAGGCTCTTCAGATATCACGGAGCAGAGCATAAGTGCATCAACTGTCTTGAGAAGGGACGTCCTCTTACTGTCAGCAATGTTAGGAAGAGCTCAAGACTTCACAAGAGATGCGGCAGTAGCTTCATGCTCTTTGTAATGTTTGTAAGTATTATTTTGTTCTTCTTTATCCGCGTGGATTCTTATGTGCTGAGAGTTGTCATAAGAATTCTGCTGATACCGGTGATTTCAGGTATTTCCTATGAGATAATAAGACTTGCGGGAAGAACAGACTTCTTCCTGGTTAAGATTATTTCAGCGCCGGGTCTGTGGCTTCAGAGACTTACCACCAAGGAACCTGACGATGACATGATCGAGGTAGCCATTAAATCTGTAGAGGCTGTTTTTGACTGGAAGGAATTCCTTAAGGACTCCTTTGGATATGAGATTGATGACAGCTGGCTGGAAGATGATAAAGTAAATGAGTAATTACAGAGAATTATTTGAAATTGGATATGATAAACTTGAAAGAGCCGGAATTGCTGAAGCTAAGCTTGATGCCCGGCTCCTTTTAGAATATGTATGTCAGACGGATCACTCCACACTGCTGGCTCATCCTGACAGAGAGATTTCTGAAAAAGAGCAGGAAGAGTACCTTCAGTGCATCGCAAGAAGAGAAAAGAGGGAGCCTGTTGCCTACATAATCGGCAAATGGGATTTTATGGGGCTTACCTTTAATGTTTCAAGTGACGTACTTATTCCCGAGCAGGACACGGAGATTCTTGTGGAGGAAGCCATGAGATTTTGTGAGGACGGCATGAGAGTCCTGGATCTCTGCACCGGCTCCGGCTGTATTGCCCTCAGTATTTTGAATTACACCAACGACACAAAGGCCGTTGGAACAGATATTTCAGAAGCAGCTCTTAAGATGGCCATGAAGAATGCTTCTGACCTTGGAAAAGAAGATAGGACAGAATTTATTAAGACAGATCTTTTCCCCGAGGAATCCATGGGTAAGTTTGACCTTATCGTTTCCAATCCGCCATATATTGCCAGCGCGGTAATTGAGACTCTGGCTCCGGAAGTTAAGGACTATGAGCCAAGGCTTGCCCTGGACGGAGACGAGGATGGTCTTGTCTTTTACAGGAGAATCATTGACAACGCGCCTAAGTACCTGTTTTCCAGCGGATATTTGATTCTGGAGATCGGATATGACCAGGCAGAGGCGGTCAAAGGGCTTTTGGAAGAAAAAGGCCACTACCATGATATTGAAGTCATACAGGACTATTCAGGGAACGACAGAGTAGTCAGGGCTTGCTACTACGCGTAAGCCGCAACCAGATTAGAGATAGGATAAAAGAATGTTTGACAGACTTGAAGATATCTTAAGACGATTTGAAGATATTACAATGGAATTAAATGATCCTTCCGTCATTGCAGATCAGGAGAGATTCAGGTCTCTTATGAAGGAACAGAAGAGCCTTGAGCCCCTCATCGAGTGTTATCTTCAGTACAAGAAGTGCAAGGATACCATTGAGGAGAGCCTTCAGATGCTGGAAGAGGAATCTGATCCTGATATGAAGGAAATGCTCAAGGAGGAACTCTCTGATGCCAAGGACCGCATTCCGGAGCTTGAGAATCAGCTTAGAATCCTGCTTCTTCCTAAGGATCCAAATGATGAGAAGAATGTTATTGTGGAGATAAGAGCAGGCGTTGGCGGCGATGAGGCAGCTCTTTTTGCGGCTGATATGTACAGACTGTACACACGATATGCTGAGAGACAGAACTGGCGAATTGAGACCATGAGCGTGGAAGATATCGGCATTGGCGGTATTAAGACGGTATCTTTCATGATAAAGGGAAATGGTGCCTATTCAAGACTTAAATTCGAAAGCGGAGTTCATCGTGTTCAGAGAATTCCTGCCACAGAGTCCGGCGGAAGAATACATACCTCTGCCATTACAGTGGCCATAATGCCTGAGGTTGAGGATGTTGAAGTTGAAATAGATATGAACGACTGCAAGTTCGATGTCTTCAGAGCATCAGGAAACGGCGGACAGTGCGTCAACACCACTGACTCAGCAGTAAGACTTACTCACCTTCCCACAGGCATCGTTATTTCCTGTCAGGATGAAAAGAGCCAACAGCAGAACAAGGCCAAGGCGCTCAGGGTGTTAAGAGCCAAGCTCTACGAGATGGAGAGAGAAAGACAGCACAGCAATGAGGCTGAACTCAGACGAAGCCAGGTTGGAAGCGGAGACCGCTCAGAGAAGATCAGGACCTACAATTTTCATCAGGGAAGAGTTACCGATCACAGAATAAATCTTACTCTCTACAAGATTGATCAGATCATGGACGGAGATCTTGATGAGATAATTGATTCACTTATTGCTGCAGACCAGGCGGAGAAACTCAGCACTCTTGGACAGTGATACGTGGAGATTGTTACTGTTCAGAGGCAGAAATGCGCACTCCGCTGCGCATTTCGTGAGAAAGTGATACAAGAGTGAGCGCATTCCTTCGACGAAGTCGAACTTAAATGAATGCGCGAATCTGTTACTGGAGCGAGCTGCAAGCGAGTGAACAGTAACTGGAGATTCTTAAATTATCATAAAGCGCGGGTGTTCCATTGAATGCAATTTAAAAAAGGCGTATAATCAATTTAAGATTATTCTAAGTACGGTTTTTCGTAATGAAGGAGAATTATGGACGCTGGATTTAAGGCAGAGCTAATAGAATGGGGCGTTGACTGGAATGAGATTTTAGATCGATTCATGGGAAACGAGGATCTTATAGCCAGATTTATGTTCAAGTTTTTAAATGACCAGAGCATGAATGACCTTACCAAATATCTTGCAGAAGGGAATGTATCCGAGGCCTTTAAGGCAGTACATACCCTGAAGGGTGTTGGCGCAAATCTTGGACTTAAAGGTTTCCTTACACCTGTATGCGAGCTTACGGAAATTTTAAGGGCGGGCTCCATGGATGGCTATGAAGAAAAATACAACGCCATCAAGCCCAAATATGATGAGCTCATCACTATACTTACCAAATATCAGTCATAATCTTTTGTTTCAATACCGTTTGACTCTAAAAAGCTTGGGAGATATGAATCCCAGGCTTTTTCTATGCTCTTATCCAGAGTGAAGATGCCTATGGAAATGCCGCTGGTCACAAGAATCTCATCATTAAAAAATCTTATATTGAGACCCATGGTAACTTGCTGGGGAGAAATCCCTGCATCGGCACCGGCCACCAGCTTTTCTTTCGTCTCTTCATCCAGATGCAGTACAAACTTAAATCCCAGAGGAGTGCGCTTTCCCTTTATCAGGTTCAGGCAAATGGGGCGAATATCCGACCAACCGGAAAGCTTTGGAAGAACCTTCTCTTCAGAGTAGTCAGGGTCATTCCTGTAGAACTCCCTATGAATCTTTCCATCTATATGAAATGTGTTAAAGGTCTCAATAGTGGCCTCTTCCACAAGAAATTTGTCAAAAACCTCCGTGGTAAGAAGCTTAGCCATGAACTCTTTTTTATTGGTAATTTTAACTGCTATCATTATATTTCCGTATCTTTCTTTTTATCTAAATCATATCTAATCAAGCATAGCATCCGCCATAATACGCGTCAAGGACAGGGGCAGAAACTGAATTTTCAAGATTTTGAATAATTTAATTGTTATTTTCTACTTAATATTAGTTTATAATATATTATGTTAGGTTAACGTTGGGTAGAAGTACTGATGAGGGGAGATTATTATGGCAAAATCAGTCAGATTAAAGGACATCGCTGACAAAATCGGGGTCAGCACTGTTACTGTATCCAAGGCGTTGTCGGGACAGAAGGGCATGAGTGAGGAACTAAGGGAGAAGATCCTTGCACTGGCCAATGACCTGGGATACGTTCCGTCTGTTTCACACAAAAACGATTTTTCAAATAAGAGTTATACCATAGGTGTACTTATTTCAGAGAATTATATGAGTGAGTACAGCTCTTTTTATACCAAAATGCATCAGCAGGTTTCTCAGATAGCCATGGAAAAGGGATGCTTTACCATGTTGGAAGTGGTTTCTGTTGAGAACGAGAAGGAAAAAGTGATTCCAAGACTTATCGAGGAGAAGAAGGTCGATGGAATTGTAGTGGTGGGAAGACTCGATGAGTATTACCTGAGAAGAATTAAGGACGAGATAGGGATACCTATGATTTTCCTTGATTTCTGCAATCACACCGGTGATGAGGATGCGGTTGTTTCTGACAGCTATAACGGCGCATACTGCCTCACCAATTATCTGTTTGAAATGGGACATAAGGATATAGCTTTCGTGGGCACTATTCTTGCTTCCGGAGCCATTACCGACAGATATATGGGATATAGCAAGTCCTTATTGGAGCACGGACAGCCCTTCAGAGAAGACTGGATTATTGCTGACAGAGATCTGGAAATTGGAACAATGGATGCAGGCAAATTCTTCAAGCTTCCAAAAGATATGCCAACAGCCTTTGTCTGCAACTGCGACATGGCTGCCAGCATGCTGATCAAAAAATTAAAAGAAGAAGGCTATAAAGTTCCCGAGGACATTTCCGTTGTGGGTTACGACAACTATCTTTTCCCGGGACTGTGCGATATCAAGATAACAACTTATGGGGTTGATACCTATGAGATGGGCAGAAATGCCGTACTTAACCTCATAAGAAAAATAAGCGGCGAGAGATACAGACAGGGTATCATGATCCTTGAGGGACACATGGTTGAGGGCGAAAGTGTCAAGAAAATCGGCTGATCAAAACAGACCGTGTCTCCAGGATTGTGTATGATACCTTGCAAAGGCGGTGGCGCCTACTAAAGTCCAGGTGATGCCTGAGGCAACCCATAGACCCCAGGCTCCCAGGGATGGCAGTGAACACAGGAATGCAGGGAAGATAATTCTGCCCAGCATTTCTGCAGCTCCTGATATCAGAGGGAACTTGGCATCTCCGGCACCGTTTAGAATTCCTCTGCAGACGTAGATCACACCAAGAGGAATGTAGAAGCGGGAGAGGATTCTCATGGCCTTGGCACCGTAAGCGATGATCTCCAGCTCTTTACTGTCTATAAATATCTTTACAAAGAATTCACCAAACAATCCCATAACCGCAATCATAACTACTGCATAAACAGCCATCATTATCATGCCGCTCTTGTAGCCCTGCTTGATACGATGGCCTTTTTTGGCGCCCATGTTCTGACCTGTGAAGGTGGAAAGAGAATCCTGAAGGGCTTTGAACTGCATATTCACCATGTTTTCAATCTTGCTGGCTGTAGTGTAGGCTGCAACAACGATGTAGTCGAAGGAATTGACTACTCGCTGCAAAATGACGTTGGACATTGCGATGAGACCACTCTGAATGGCCATGGAGCCACCGATGGTGTAGCATTTTAAGATAATGTTTCTGTCCAGTTTCCAATCAGATTTTTGCAGTTCAAAAATAGGATTACTGATAAATGCATAGGTAATAGCTCCTGCTGCGGAAAGAGACTGTGCTGTGATGGTGGCTACCGCAAGGCCCACAACTCCCATTTTTAGGACGATTACGTAAAAGAGGTCCATGGCTACGTTGAGTATACTGGAGCCAATGAGAAAATAAAGAGGTGTCTTGGAGTCCCCTACGCCGCGCAGAATATAGGAAGTTGTGTTGTACAGAGCTGTTCCTATAAAGCCCAGAGAAATGATGGACATGTACGAAACGGCGCCCGGAAGGATTGCTTCCGGAGTTTTAAGAACATGAGTGAGGACCGGTCTCGCCAAAATGAAGCCGATGAATCCCACGAAAATTGAAGTGAAAGAGACCATTGCATAGGCATTGGCGATGACGCGCTTAAGAGCCTTTATATCACCGCTGCCGAAATACTGGGAGGAAATGATGCCGATGCCTGCGGCCAGTCCGTTGGCAATGGCAAAAATAAGGTTGGTGATTGAGCCGGTGGAGCCCACCGCGGCCAGAGCCTTGGCGTCTATAAATCTGCCGGCAATGATAGTGTCTACAATGTTGTAGAACTGCTGAAATATATTTCCCATCATCATTGGGAGCATAAAAGAAACAAGCAGAGCTGTAGGACTGCCTGTTGTCATGTCTTTGGTGTGTTTTTTGGTAAGTGAAGCTGCCATTTCTTCCTCGAATTGTATTTTAATAATGGAACTTATAATAGTATAGGTCATCAATCCATATTCATCTAATTGAAAATTGATGAATGTAATTTGAAAATTATGATTTCATGACATGGTTTTGGGCTATTTTTTGCTCTGTTTCCTATATTTGTAATATTTTTATTAAGTTTAATAAGAAATGAATTATTTATGCTATTATATATGTATGAAATACCGTTAAAAAGGAGGCACTATGGATACATTAGAGATGCAAGACATAAGCCGAATAGTAATAATTCTGATAGCCGGTAGCCTCGCTTTGTTTCTTTTGAAATTATTAAAAAATCATTCCAGCACGAAAAAAGTCATCCACCGAAAATATATTATTCAGCTTCTTCAGCTGGCTATAATTTTCTACTGTGCGATACGGGTTGTAGGAGTTATAAATCCTTCAATAAATCTGCATTCCATTCTCCTTACCGGATCCGCTCTTATCGTTGCCATCATAGGTTTCGCTGCACAGACTGCGATTTCCGATGTTATCTGCGGAATGCTCATCAGTTTTAATAAGCCCTTTGAGATCGGCGACAGAATCATTATCGATGGTCTTGAACCGGGAATAGTGGAAGATATCACACTGCGTCATATCGTCGTGGGCATTTACGATGACCTTAAGATAATCGTCCCCAACAGCCAGCTGAACACTAAGACTTTGATCAATACCAGCTATAAGAATTCAGAAAGACGTGGAATTCATCTGCAGTATTCGGTCAGCTACGATACAGATGTGGTAAAGGCTATGGATATTATAAGGGACTGCGTGGCAGAGAGCCCTTATACACTGGGAGTTATGCGAAACGGAGTCATGGAGGATTCGGGACCTGTTTATTTCCTTAAATTTGCAGACAGTGCTCTTGTTCTGGAAACTACCATCTGGGTGACCAAAACTACCAGCAGTTATGTGGCTACAACTGATGTCAATGTCCGCGTAAATAATGCCTTCAAGCTTCACAATATCGAGATTCCTTATAATTATCTGAATGTTATAGAGAAGGAGGACGTGAAGGAAGAGAAGTCCCAAAGCGAAAACCTGCAAAAAAAGACAGCTCCTGCCAAGCGCCATTACAGAACGAACAATGTAAGACTTTACGGCGAAGAAAATGACATATTAGTGGCAAAAGACCTGGCAAAGAGTTTTGCGAAAAGACAGCGCCTTTCAGCAAAAGATACCAAACAGCTTGAACTTCTCTGTGAGGAATCGATTCTTCTTATCGATAATGTTCTTGGTGATGTAAAGACAAATTTCTGGATAGAAGGAACCGGGCTTTTGTATCGTGTGCACTTATGTTTTGATGCCACCGTGGGAAGCGAGAAGTACAAACGCCTCATCGGCATTTCGACTTCAGGACGGAATGAAGCAATAAGCGGGCTGGGCGGAAGAATATTTGATGCCATGATGCGCGGCGTTACCACTTTAGAAAAGGATACTGCTGACGAGCAGGAGTATCAGTGGGAACTTGATAAAGGGGATATGTCACAGGATGAACTCAGTGAATCCATACTTGGGGCTATTGCAAGCGATATCAAGGTGAGTGTGACAAGAGAAAGGGTAGAATTTGTTGTCATCAGGTCTACACAAATATAATATATATTATATATAACAAATATAAAAGCCTGAGATTCGTCTCAGGCTTTTAATGCGTATATACGTGGTGATATTTTTAGCTTTACATAGATATCGGCATATTGAGAGGGAGACATGTCATCCACATAGTTTTGCTGGAAGCTCTTTTTTATGCCGTTTTTTTGTAGAATGTCCGCCGCCTTGTTGTAGGCAATGGCGGCTTCTGCCTCCGAATTGTATTTTCCCACCACATAATTGCTTCTTATATGGATTACGGATTTGTATTTAATGAAGCCTTTTTCGGCATACTGAAGGACGCCTCTGTATCTGTTGAGGATGATTATGTTCTCGTAGCGAAGGTCCGTGGGATCGTCGTTGGCAAATCTGTAGTCTCTTCCCTCAACCGCATAGCTTTTTATGCCATATCGCTGTAATACTGAAAGCTGGCTTCCGTAATCCGCCACAAATAAATGGGTTCCTCTCTGCATTATTTTGTGGGAAGAATAGTAGAAGAGGTCTTCAATATCGAATTTCAGGGCCTTTGTGGGGGACAGATAATATAGAAAGTACTTTCTTTCAAGATAAATTGGGGTGGCAATATACATTCCCTTATCGCGGAAATTAACTAAAGATACATATTTTTCAAAGGGAATGGACATCTGCGAACTGTAGGAAGAGAGAGTTAAGGTGGGATCGGAAATAATCTTTGACGCCTCTTTGTACACCTTGGCAGCTTTTGCTGCATTTGGAAAAGAACCAAGGGATATGTGCTTCCCCCGGAAGGTGATAGAAGAGCGGAAGGAAGGAGTTCCATCCTTTAATGTTGTGGCATATACTCCGATTACTTTCCGATTTTTCAAGTTTATCCCCCATAACTTTAATAATTCAAAGTGTTAAAATCTATAGTAGATATTCTCGATGGTATTTGGTATGATGTGATATGAACTGTTCTATACAATATTGTACCAATAAAAGAGGAGTAAAAGCAATGATAAAGGAAGTTTTATACAGCAGCACTAGAGGAGCCCAGGGTCAGATAAAAGCTTCTGAGGCTATTTTACGAGGTCTTTCTCCGGACGGAGGTTTATATGTTCCCGATCACATTCCACAGCTTGAAAAGTCACTTAGAGAGATAGCTGAGCTTGATTATCAGGAAACTGCCTATGAAGTTATGAAACTGCTTTTGACAGATTACACTGAGGAAGAGCTCAAGTACTGCATTTCACATGCGTATGATTCCAAGTTTGACACTGAAGAAATAGCACCTTTATCTGAAGTTGACGGTGCATTTTATCTTGAACTTTATCACGGTGCCACCATCGCCTTCAAGGATATGGCTCTTTCAATTCTGCCTTATCTCATGACAACTGCAGCCAAGAAGAATAATGTTAAGAATGAAATAGTTATTCTCACAGCTACCAGCGGCGACACAGGAAAGGCTGCCCTTGCAGGTTTTGCTGATGTTCCCGGCACAAGGATCATTGTTTTTTATCCAAAACACGGTGTAAGCCCAATTCAGGAGCAGCAGATGGTTACTCAGAAGGGCAAGAACACCTGCGTTATCGGTATTGAGGGCAACTTCGATGATGCCCAGACCGGTGTTAAGAAGATCTTTACAGACAAGGAGCTGGCAAAAGAGCTTGATGCCAAGGGCTTCCAGTTCTCATCAGCCAATTCCATCAACATTGGAAGACTTGTTCCACAGATTGTTTATTATGTATATTCCTATGCAAAGCTTCTCAAGGAAGACAGAATTTCTGAGGGAGATGCCATAAATGTAGTGGTTCCAACAGGTAATTTTGGTAATATCCTGGCTGCATACTATGCTAAGAATATGGGTGTGCCTATTGCAAAGCTCATCTGCGCATCCAATTCAAATAAGGTACTTTTTGATTTCTTCCAGACAGGAGAATACAACAGAAACAGAGAATTTGTTCTGACTTCATCTCCATCCATGGATATTCTTATCTCATCTAACCTTGAGAGACTTATTTATCACATAGCAGGAGACAATGCTGCAAGAGATTCTGAGTTCATGGCTCAGCTGTCAAAAGAGGGCAAGTATGAGATCACAGATGACATGAGAGCTAAGCTCACTGACTTCTACGGCGGCTTTGCTACAGAGGAAGAGACCTGGGATACCATCAGAAAAGTATTTGAGAAGACAGGCTATCTCATGGATACACATACTGCAGTAGCAAGTTCTGTTTACAGCAAATATGTTGAGGAAACAGGAGACAAGACTGTTACTGTGATCGCATCAACAGCAAGCCCATATAAGTTCACAAGAAGCGTAATGAATGCTCTTGGAAAGGGCAATGAGAGCAAGGATGATTTTGCTCTGGCAGATGAGCTTTCAGAGATTTCAGGTGTTGAGATTCCTGAGGCTGTTTCTTCTATCAGAAATGCAGAGATCCGTCATAAGACAGTTGTAGACAAGAGCGAAATGCAGAAGGCTGTTATGGATTTCCTTGCATGATATTATTAGCTGAAATTACAAAGGAAAATAAAAATGGATACGTTTAATAATGTTTTTGACCTGGCCATTATAATCGGCGGAGGAATTATACTTTTTTATGCCGTTCAGATGAAGGTCAACGATATCATTAAGGTTGGCATAATGGTTCCGCCCATGGTCAATGTACAGAGGATGAAGGACAGGGAAGGATTTAAGAAATATGCATTTCCCCGCCACGCTTTTCAGGGAATAGCACTGGCTAGCCTTGGTATGGTGGGAATAATTCTTGACCTCATGGGGAGAGGGGATATTCATGTTATAATATATGGTGTGGCCCTGCTTGTTTTAATTTTGGGTAATACCATTATCGAGAAAGGTAAACAGAAATTTTACTAAAAAAATCATTTGGAGGTGCGTATGGATCTAGGCAAGGGGTACTATTCAGAAAACACACCGGAAATTGTTGAACTTTCCAACCTTTCCAGGGAAGCAGATATAATCGAGAATGATCTTTTTCTTAAATATGATGTAAAGAGAGGCCTTCGAGACCTCAATGGTAAGGGCGTACTTACAGGCCTTACAAGAATTTCCGAGATCATAGCCAAAAAGGTGGTGGACGGCAAGGAAGTTCCTGCTGACGGAGAAATCTACTTCAGAGGCTATGATGTTCACGACCTGATAAATGCAGCGGAAAAAGAGAACAGGTTCGCCTTTGAGGAGTGCACATACCTGCTCTTGTTCGACAAGCTTCCTACAGGAAAAGAACTGTTTGAGTTTGAAAAGCTGCTAGGTATTTACAAGAGTCTGCCGCCAAGCTTTGTAAGAGACGTTATCATGAAGGCTCCAAGCCGTGATATGATGAACACTCTGGCAAGAAGTGTACTTACCCTGTATGCCTATGATGACCACGCAGATGATGTTTCACTTCCAAACGTTTTAAGGCAGTCACTGCAGCTCATCAGCATGTTCCCACTTTTGGCTATTTATGGTTATCACGCATATAACCATTACCACGAGGGAAGTTCCCTCATCATTCATCCGCCTATGGAGGAATTGTCTACAGCGGAGATGATATTGTATCTTTTAAGACCTGACAGCAAGTATACCCAGCTTGAGGCTAAGCTTTTGGATATTTGCCTGGTGCTTCATATGGAACACGGTGGTGGTAACAATTCATCCTTTACCACTCACGTTGTAAGCTCCAGTTTGACAGATACTTATTCCACTATTGCAGCGGCCATTGGATCTTTGAAGGGACCTCGTCACGGCGGCGCCAATATCAAGGTTGTTCACATGTTTGACGATATCGAAGCCAATGTAAAAGACTGGAAGGACGAGGAAGAGGTAGGTGCTTACCTTGATAAGATCCTTAATAAGGAGGCCTTTGATGGCGCCGGACTTATCTATGGTATCGGACATGCTATTTATTCCAAATCTGACCCAAGAGCTGTGATCTTAAAGAGCTATGTTGAGAAACTGGCTGTAGAAAAGGGCAAAGAAGACGAGCTTGCTCTTTACGAGATGGTTGAGCGCCTGGCTCCAAGTATCATCAGCGGAGAGCGCACAATGTACAAGGGCGTCAGTGCCAACGTGGACTTCTATTCAGGCTTTGTTTACAGAATGCTTGAGCTTCCTGAGGAGCTTTATCCTACAATCTTTGCCATTGCCAGAATCGTTGGATGGAGTGCTCACCGCATGGAGGAGCTTGCCAATAACGGCAAGATAATCCGTCCCGCATACATGGCCATTGAGCCCAGAAAAGATTATGTGGAGCTGAAGGACAGGAAATAAATATAAGTAAATCAGGGATTGGTTTTGCTTAGGGGTGTGATGTGATATAATAATATGGCATTTCTAGAAAAGGAGAAATTGATATGGAAGAAAGAGATATTCTTAAACTTATTGATCACACACAGCTTCAGGCTGATGCTACATGGGAGGATATTGTTTCACTTTGTGATGAGGCTGTTAAATACGGAACAGCAACAGTTTGTATCCCTCCTACATATCTTAAGAGAACCCATGACAAGTATGGCGATAACCTTAAGCTTTGCACTGTTATCGGATTCCCTCTTGGCTACAGCTGCGCTGAGTCCAAGGTAGTCGAGGCTAAGGAGGCCATCAAGGACGGCGCTTCTGAGATCGACACTGTTGTTAATGTCAGCGATGTTAAGAACCACAGATTTGATGAAGTTAAGAAAGAGCTTCAGATGATCCGTGAGGCCTGCGGAGACAAGCTCCTTAAGGTTATCATCGAGACCTGCTACCTCACAGAGGACGAAAAGATCGAGCTCTGCAAGATCGTTACAGAGGTAAAGGCTGACTACATCAAGACCTCAACAGGTTTTGGCAGTGCAGGTGCTACACTGGCTGATATCGAGCTCTTCAAAAAGCACATCGGTCCTGATGTTAAGATCAAAGCTGCCGGCGGTATCCGTACCATCGAGGATGCTCTTGCATATGCAGAGGCGGGCTGCAGCCGTATTGGTTCTTCAAAGGTTGCTCCTCTTATCGCAGCAAAATATAATCTTTGATCATTAAAAAAATAAGGGTCTTGCCTGATTAACCGGGCAAGACCCATTTTTATTGAATAGGAAATTCTTATTCTTTTCCACTCCAGCAGTAGGTGCAGAGATTGCAGGGCTCAAGCGGAATGGCTTCTATCATGTCATCAAGTCTGTGATAGTGAAGTGATGTGAAATTCAGTTCTTTTCTGATCTCATCCAACATAGCTTCATACTGAGGTGAATCAGGATCTGTGTACTTTCTTACGGTTTCCTCTGAAGGAGAAGGATATCCCTCAAGCTTTTCGATTACTCGCCTTGTAATAAGCTCCATCTCAGAATTGGAACGGGAGAAGTTGAGATACTTGCAGCCGTAGATGAGAGGAGGACAGGCAGGTCTGATATGTACCTCGCTGGCACCGCTCTTATACAGGAATTCTGTGGTCTCACGAAGCTGAGTTCCTCTAACGATGGAGTCATCGATGAGAAGAAGGCTCTTATTTTTGATGAGCTGATTAATGGGAATCAGTTTCATCTTGGCAATGAGGTCACGGCGTGACTGTACTGTTGGCATAAAGGATCTTGGCCAGGTTGGTGTGTATTTTACAAAAGGTCTGGAATAAGGAATTCCTGAGGTGTTGGAATATCCGATGGCGTGAGCCACACCTGAGTCGGGAACGCCGGCTACCAGATCGGGATGAATGCCTCTTTGCATATCTCTCTGAGCTAGTTTACCGCCGCAGCTGTAGCGGACGTTTTCTACGTTGAGCCCCTCGTAAGTGGAAGCCGGGAATCCATAGTAGATCCACAGGAAAGTACAGATTCTCATCTCGCCTGATCCCGGAGCTACGATTTCAACGGATTCCGGTGTGATAAAGGCGATTTCTGCCGGTTCCAGCTCCTTGTAGAAGATGTATCCCAGATTCAGATAGGAGAAGCTTTCAAAACATACGCAGAAGCCGTCATCCTTCTGGCCAATCTGAACGGGAGTCCTTCCCAGACGGTCTCTGGCTGCATAAATTCCCTCCGGAGTCATTAAAAGAAGGGACATAGAGCCTTTTATTATTTCCTGTGCATAGCGAATACCTTCTACGATGGTAGATTTCTGATTGATAATAGATGCAACCAATTCTGTGGGATTGATATCCCCGCCACTCATTTCAAGGAAATGAGAATTGTTGTTGGCAAAGAGCTGCCTGGTGATTTCGTCGATATTGTTTATCTTGCCGACTGTAGTGATGGCATAAGTTCCGTGGTGAGATCTTACAATAAGTGGCTGTGGTTCAAAGTCAGAGATACAGCCGATGCCAAGATGACCTTCCATCTTGAGCATATCATCTTCGAACTTGGGTCTGAAATAGGACCTCTCAATATTGTGGATAGAGCGGTCGAAGCCTTTCTTCTTGTCGTATACTGCCATTCCGGCACGACGGGTTCCTAAATGTGAGTGATAGTCAGTTCCGTAGAATAAGTCAAAAACTGCACTTTCACGAGATGCTACTCCAAAAAATCCTCCCATGGAATCCTCCTAAGCGTTTTTGTCTGGATACAGACTTTATTATGCGATTACGGGAAATATAATACCATAGTAGGACAGAAAGGTGTGAGGAAAATATATTTTTTTTTAGGTTTCTTTATGATATATTTTAAGTGTTTGTTTGATATCTATAATTCAAGGAGTAAAAAGTATATGTCTACTGAAAATACTGTTATAAAAGAAAGGCTCTCCAATCTGAGAGCTAAAATGGCAGAAGCCGGCATTGATTACTATATGATGCCCACTTCTGACTTTCATAATTCCGAGTACGCCGCTGACTTCTTTAAGGTAAGAGAGTATTTCTGCGGCTTTGATGGTTCAAACGGAACCCTCATTGTTTCTAAAGATTTTGCCGGTATGTGGACCGACGGAAGATATTTTATCCAGGCTGAGAATCAGATGAAGGGGACCGGCGTTGAACTTTTCAAGATGGGAAATCCCGGTGTTCCTACCATCGCTGAGTTCCTGGCTGATAATATGAAAGAGGGACAGGTTCTTGGCTTTGACGGAAGAGTAGTTTCCACCAGCGTTGGCGAGAATCTGGAGAAAAAGCTTGCAGACAAAAAAGTAAGCTTTAAGTTTGACCGCGATCTGGCTGATGAAGTATGGACAGACAGACCAGCGCTTCCATGCCATGATATGTATGTATTGTCAGATGAGCTCTGCGGAAAGTCTTTTGCCCAGAAGCTTTCTGATGTAAGAGAAAAGATGAAGGAATATGGCACAAAGGCACATCTTTTATCCAAGCTTGACGATATCATGTGGCTTACAAATTTAAGAGGAAATGACGTTGAGTGCAACCCTGTGGCTCTTGCCTATGCATTTATCACCATGGATAAGTTTACTCTTTTTGTTCAGGAAAAAGAGGTTACTGAGGAAGTAAAAGCTTACTGTGCAAAGGTTGGAATTGAAATAAAAGATTATCATGAAGTAATGGATTATGTAACAAAAGTTACATTTGACGGAGATGTACTTTACGATAAGAGAAATACAAATTTCCTTACCTTCAAAAAACTGTCTGAGAAAGTTAAAGCTGACAATGTGGCTCTCAAGAACAAAAAGGATCCTACAGAGCTCATGAAGGCCGTTAAGAACGAGACAGAGCTTAAGAATATCAGAGAAGTATATGTAAGAGACAGTGCCACACTTACTGAGTTCATCTACTGGGTAAAGAAGAATGTGGGCAAGATCCCTATGACAGAGTACACTGCAGCCATGAAGCTTGATAGCATGAGAGCAGCTCTTGATGGCTTTATCGAGCTTTCTTTCCCAACTATCAGTGCTTATAATGCCAATGCAGCTATGGCTCACTATGAGGCTTCAGAGAACAATGCAGCCGAGGTTAAGGCACAGGGTATGCTCCTGGTAGATTCAGGCGGAACCTACATGGGCGGAACCACAGACGTTACCAGAACCATTGTTGTGGGCGAAATCTCAGATGAGATCAGGAAGCACTACACAGCTACGGTAGCCGGTATGCTTGAGATGGCAAATGCAAGATTCCTTAAGGGATGCACAGGAAGAAACCTTGATATTTACGCAAGAAGACCTCTCTGGGACATCGGCATAGACTACAATCACGGAACAGGTCATGGTATCGGCTATATCCTCAATGTCCATGAAGGGCCTCACAGCCTCAGATGGAGATATGTTGAAGGGGCAGGAGAGACAGCACTTGAACCCGGAATGATCGTATCTGACGAGCCCGGAGTTTATATCGAAGGAAGCCACGGAATCCGTATCGAGAACATCATCGAAGTAGTTAAGAGAGATGAGAATGAGTACGGCGAGTTCCTGGGCTTTGAGCATCTGACCTATGCGCCCATCGATCTTGAGGCCATTGATGCAGATTTCATGAAGCCTGAGGCCAAGGAACTGCTGAATAAATACCACAAAATGGTCTTTGAAAAGGTCAGTCCATACATCAAAGATGAAGAAATTAAATTGTGGTTAAAAGATGTTACCAGAGCTATTTAATTTCAGTATTTTATACATATAAAATAACTCTTAAATCCAGTAAAAACGCTTGAAAAATGCGGAGTTATGAATATAATAAAGGTATAAGGAACTACAGAAGTGGTTCTCCTGGGATGTCCGACAACTCCTGTGTAATTTGAACCTACATTACTTTAAACGGGACTCCTAAATCATCACATTTGATGTCACGCCTTCGGCCCTGCGCATGCGCAGACCAGCTTTGGGAGAGGAAGACAGAGATTGTGGTTGCGGTAACCCACCTGGCGTTAGCTAGGAGTCAAATAACAGGAACCGGCATTTTGGGATTATATTGGAAATAAAAGCAGTCATTAGTGGCTGCTTTTTCCATTAGTGGGGGTATCAGAAGATGAAATTTAACGGGAAATGGAAGAAGAAAAAGTGGGTATCCTATACCATAGCTACCTGCTCAGCTGTCCTTTTGTACACGTTTATTGCCCACCTTCCTGAAATAGTAAGCGGAGTTGGGAGTTTCTTTAGGTTCGTAAAGCCGGTTGTGACCGGTATGATCATCGCTTATATCTTTAATCCTGTTTCAAAATTCTTTGAGAGCAAAATTTTCAAGAAGATTAAAAAGGAAAAAACAAGGTGGGGCCTTTCAGTGGCTCTGTCTATAATTGTGATTCTTGCGGCAATTATCCTGTTGTTTGTGGCTCTTATTCCTCAGCTTGTGGATAGTGTGTCTTATTTCGTAAGCAATGTGGGAGACTATGTTAATTCTTTGCAGGTTCTTTTACACAGTCTTGAGAATGACAGTTCATCAGGAATTTTTGGCGCAGATATCGGAAAGCTGGCTGATATTGGTGATAAGATATTGTCCAACATCAGTAATTATTTCTCCAGCAATGTAGGAAGTGTGGTCAACAAATCTGCCAGCATAGGAAAAGGAGTTTTTGATGTGGTTATCTCCTTTATCCTGGCTATATATTTCCTTCTTGCCAAGCATGGCCTCAGAGACAGGATCACAAGCTTTTTAGGTCTTGTAATGAAAGAAGAAAATTATAAAAACGCCGGCGATTTCATCAGACGTTGTAACGATATCATGGTCAGATACATTGTTTTTGACCTGGTAGATGGTATTGTGGTAGGATTTGTAAATTTCATTTTTATGCTGATCGCCGGAATGCCATACTCAGTGCTTATATCCGTTATCGTAGGCGTTACAAACCTGGCACCTACATTTGGTCCTATTATCGGTGCGCTGATCGGCGGCTTTATCCTTGTGTTGGTTAACCCGCTGTATGGACTTTCATTCCTGATCTTCACGGCTATCCTGCAGACCATTGACGGCTATGTATTAAAGCCAAGACTCTTCGGAGAGGGACTTGGAGTATCACCTCTTATGGTACTTATTTTCATTGTCCTGGGCGGAAGACTCTTCGGTGTCGGTGGCGTGCTGATCGCTATTCCTGTTTCTGCCATTATTGACTTTACCTGGCGCGATTTTGTACTAAAAAAACTTGAGGAAAAACGTGCTAAGAGGTACAATATTTAGTAGATGGAATAACTGTTTGACAGTATATTTTGAAGGAGGTCTGTATGGATATTACAGCATTAGTTGGAAATGTGGTTGATTTTGCTACTGATAAGATAGATAGAGTAATTAAATATTGGGATGGTCTTGAGGACGACAAGAAGAAACTCCTTATAGGTTGTGCTGTAGCGGCTGTTTCAATTATAGTTGTTGCATCAATCGCTTATGGTCTTGGTAAGGCATGTGGAAAAAAGGTTGCCCTTGAAGACGACGAGTTTTAATAATGAATCCGGGGCATCTGCATTTTGCAGATGCCTTTTTTAAGTTTTAAGAAGAATAAAAGGAAGATGAGCATGAAAAAAATATTACGACTTCTTGGCGCCATACTGCTGATATTTGTCTTTGTGGTGGTGACACTTTTGGCCTATCTGACAGTGGATGAATACAACCCCGAAGCTGTGGAAAATCTGGAGATTGCCGGCGTGAGCGGTGACTGCATTCAGGTGGGCAAGACAAACACCATAATGACCTGGAATATTGGATACGGAGCCCTTGGCGATAACGCGGACTTCTTTTTGGACGGCGGCAAGATGGTATATTCAGCCGATAAGGCCAGAGTTTTAGAAAACCTTAAGGACATTTCAGATACAGTAGCGGCCACCAACCCTGATATTTTGATTCTTCAGGAAATGGACAGAAGTTCCTCCAGATCCTACTTTATTGATGAGATGGAGGAACTTAATTCTGAGGGAGAAGACGTCTTTGACTATCAGACTACCTTTGCTCCCAACTACAATGTGTCTTTTGTTCCGGTGCCCATACCTCCTATAGGAAAAGTATATGCGGGCCTTGGAACCGCCTCCAGGTACAAAATAGAAACTGCAGAGAGAATTCAACTGCCGGTTTCCTACAAGTGGCCCATGAGCACCGTGAATTTAAAGCGCTGCCTTTCTGTGAGCCGTATGCCTTTGGAAAACAGTGACAAGGAGCTGGTGCTGGTAAATCTTCATCTTGAAGCCTATGATTCCGGCGAGGGAAAGATTGCCCAGACCAATATGCTCAAAGATATGCTTCAGGAGGAGCTGAATAAAGGCAACTATGTGATTGCTGGAGGAGACTTTAATCAGGTCTTTTCAAGTGTTGATACAAGCGCTTACCCTCAGCTTGATGTGGAGTGGAAGCCGGGAAATGTGGATATCCAGGATTTTGGCGGTGAGCTTGAATTCTATACGGACAATACTTATCCAACCGTCAGATCCATAGACAGACCCCTGGATACAGCATCGGAAAAAGATCCGGCGCATTTCCAGTACTATATAATAGACGGATTCATTGTATCTCCCAATATTGCCGTTGAAAGCGTTGAAACTCTGAACCTGGAATTTAAGAGTTCTGACCACAATCCCGTGATTTTGAAGTTTACGCTAAACTGAATAATTTTTACTAAAACGTTTGCGTGAAAATTAGTGACACTTTACGCTTTTTTGAATATAATAGAAAAAGGTATTAAACTTTTGAAAGGGGACAGGAGTTAATGGTACAGAAAAAGAAAAGAAACGTAATTGTTGGACAATCGGGAGGCCCTACAGCGGCAATCAATTCTTCGCTGGCAGGAGTTTACAGAACCGCCATTGATCGTGGATACCAGAAGGTATACGGTATGATCCATGGCGTTCAGGGACTTATGGAAGGCAGATACATTGACCTTTCTGAGCACATTCAGAGCGGCCTTGATATCGAGCTTTTGAAGAGAACACCATCTGCATATCTTGGATCTTGCAGATATAAGCTTCCTGAGATTTTTGAGAGTAAAGAAATTTACGAAAAGATTTTTGACATTCTGGTAAAGCTTGAGATTGACTGTTTCATCTATATCGGTGGAAATGATTCAATGGATACAATCAAGAAGCTTTCTGATTACGCTATCATCACAGGCTCAGACATCAGATTTGTCGGATGCCCTAAGACTATTGATAACGATCTTGCTCTTACAGACCATACTCCTGGTTATGGCTCTGCAGCTAAGTATATAGGAACCTCCGTTAAGGAGATTATCAGAGATAGCTGGTCTCTAGAGACAAGTCACGGACAGGTTATCATCGTAGAAGTAATGGGAAGAAATGCAGGATGGCTCACCGGTGCTACGGCTCTTGCAAAGGGCGAGGACTGTGACGGACCTGATGCTATTTATCTTCCTGAGCTTCCTTTCGATATGGATGCGTTTATCAAGAAGATAAAAGGTCTTCTTAAGAATAAGGCCTCAATTGTAATTGCTGTTTCTGAGGGTATCAGAACCAAGGACGGCAAGTATGTAAGCGAGCTTGACAACAGCATTGAGTACGTTGATGCATTTGGTCACAAGCAGCTTACAGGTACAGCCAGATACCTCTGCAACGTTGTTGCTCAGGAATGCGGATGTAAGACACGTGCCATCGAGCTTTCAACTCTTCAGAGAGCTGCCAGTCACTGCGCTTCACGTGTAGATATTCTTGAAGCCTACGAGGTAGGTGGTGCTGCCATGAAGGCTGCTGATGAAGGCGATAGCGGCAAGATGGTAGTTATAGAGAGACTTTCTGATGATCCTTATCAGGCAGGTACAGAGGTTAAGGACGTTCATAAGATTGCAAACGATGAGCGTACTGTACCAAGAGAGTGGATTAACAAGGATGGTACTTATGTAACAAATGAGTTCATTACTTATGTTAGACCTCTGATCCAAGGCGATGTTGGACCTATCATGGTTGACGGTATTCCAAGACACTTATACAGACCTGGATTCCAGGATCTTCTCTAATGATTAAGGTCATGGGCCGCTGTCACTGTTTCAGTCGATAGATTGGAGGCGGTGACAGCAGTCTATGGCCTTTTTTGGTAAAAAAGTATGAAAATACATTATACGGGCATTATAACAGTTGATAAGGAACTTAATCTTGTGGAAGTGGACGAGTTTTATTCGTCTTTTGTTTGTAAGGGCGAGGAGAACAGTCTTATTTCCAATGTCTTCCCGGAAGACCAGCATCTGTTGTATGAGATGGTGGAAAACGTAGAAAAGGGAGGCAGATACATCGTATGCTTCAGATTATTGAATGATAGCAGCGATTATCGGTGGATTGCGGCTAGCTGCTGCAAAGATTCGGATAATGCAGATTTCAACATCAGGCTTAAGATGCGGGATATTGCCGGGATGGCTAATTCAGAGTCTGAAGACTATGATTTTGGAACAGGACTTTGGAATAAGAAGACCATTACAGATTATGCCAAAGGGAAATGCCTCAATCGCAATAACAGGATAAATCTGTGTATAGTCGATATAGATAATTTCAAGCAGGTAAATGATACAAAGGGTCATCTCTTTGGTGATCATGTTCTTAAAGAAGTAGGAAGCATAATAAAGAATGTTCTGGGGGAAGATGGAAAGGCAGGAAGAATCGGCGGCGATGAGCTGATGCTGGTTATTGAAAAGGCGAAAGACAAGGTTGAACTAAGACACTATCTTCGCACCATAAGAGAAACCGTCGAAAAGCTTTATAAGGATGACAACGGCTTTTCACTTATTACATTATCTATGGGTGCTGCCACATTTCCTGATT
>JAEEGF012272153.1_pt1 | contig 22107 bp, 20 predicted proteins | sample 9134171 | NCBI WGS metagenome assembly JAEEGF01 (sample SAMN16246542, study PRJNA631951) | gut metagenome | biome: gut microbiome; feature: rumen; material: AP-attached | host: Bos | place: Iran: Karaj | collected 2018-10 | reverse complement strand
AGCAGAACCGCTTTTTGCATTCACCACTCAGGCTCTGCCCGACGAAAGAATGATGGAGATGTGTTTCGCCAAAGACTGCTCTCAGGAGGTGGGCGACCGTTTGGTATCGGCTTTCTCGCATGCCCATAAACCCTTGATTGTGATAGGGCAGACTCACTCCGACTTCATCCACAACGCCCAGTATGCCAACATGATGGAGCAATTAGGGCAAAGGGCTGTCGTACTGACGGAGCGGTTGTGCAACTATAGCACGCAAACCGTTTGTTTCGAAGAAGTGCTTGCTGCCATCGGCCACGACGAACGCTACCAGCCCGACCTCGTTGTCAACGTGGGAGGCACGCTGGTCGGCAAACGGTTGAAGCGATTCCTGCGGGCAGGAGGAGCCAGCGTAGTCAGGTTGACAGAGAGCAGTGAGCCTGTCGACACTTTCATGCACTTGTCGGAAATACTGGTCTGTCCACCCGAGAAGGCTATGGAACACCTGCTCGTGCACACCCGTCAGAATACCGACAATCGTTTCATCAGTCTTTGGAAGGAGGCACTTCAAGCGGCAGCGCATCATGCCCAGACCTATCAACCAGGGCATTTCTCAAGCCTGCGTGTCATCAAGAAGTTTGAGGAACGCCTCGCGCACGCACCGTATATATATAAGGTGCACTACGCCAACAGCACCGCCGTGCGCCTGGCCAATATCTTTGCTCACCACCCCGTGTTCTGCAACCGGGGGGTGAATGGCATCGAAGGGTCGCTGTCGACAGCCTCAGGCATGGCGGCCAAGACCGACGACAGGGTGTTCTGCGTCATTGGCGACCTGAGTTTCTTCTACGACCAGAATGCGCTGTGGAACCAAAACCTGCGGGGGAACCTGCGCATCCTGCTGCTGAACAATAGCGGCGGAGGCATCTTCCGCCAACTGAAGGGACTGGAGCAGAGTCCTGCCCGCAACCAGTATGTGGCGGGCGGACATCATACCAACGCTGAAGGTATCTGCCAGCAATGTCAGACAGACTACCGCCAAGCCTGCAACAGCGAGGAACTGAGCGCTGGACTGGACTGGCTGATGGCCGATGGGAAACGACCGAAACTCCTGGAGGTGATGACCGATGCCGACACCGATGCCCACGAACTATCGACATACTACCAAGGAATCAAGACATCATAACAGATGGAATATAATAAAGACATAGTAACAAATAGAACAGATAATGACATAATAACATAGGAACAGATAAAGACATCACAACAGATGGAAACTTATTATCTATCATGAACAACAAAGATATGAAAGACGTGGAATTACTGATTAGGCAAGTCATGGATTGTGCCAAGAACATACGGAGACAGTTGGGACCGGGATATGTTGAGTCGGTCTACAAGAACGCCATGGTTCTGGAACTCAGGAAACTTGGTCTACATCATGAAACGGAAAAGCCAATTGTTGTCTATTACGACGACTGCGTTGTGGGAGAATTCAAAGCCGACATCGTGGTGGAGGGCATACTTATTCTGGAACTAAAGGCTGTCTCGTCCATCCATGTGGCTCACGAAGTGCAGTTGGTCAATTACCTTACTTCTACGGGTATCGACAACGGATTTCTCATCAACTTTGGAGCAGAAGAACTTCAATTCAAACGCAAATACCGAGTCTATCAACCACCCTTTAAGTCTTTCGACCGTTGAACCACATAACACTATGTCCTATATGTTACTCTGTCTCAAAAAGAATAATATGTTTAATATGTTACTCTGTCTTTAACAACAAGGTACCCTGTCTCAAAAAAATATGTTTAATATGTTACTCTGTCTTTAACAACAAGGTACTCTGTCATTAAAAATTAACATGTCAATAAATATGGAAAGGAAATGGAACAAGCTTAAGGATTTCGAAGAGATTCTCTTCGATGAGTACAACAAAATCGCGAAAATCACCATCAATCGTGAGCGCTATCGCAATGCGTTCACGCCGCGCACGACGTGGGAGATTTCGCAGGCGCTGAACATCTGCCGCGAAGACCCAGGCATCCGTGTGGTGCTGCTGACAGGAGCTGGCGACAAGGCTTTCTGTTCTGGCGGCGACATGCACGTGAAGGGCCGTGGCGGCTATGTGGGCGACGACGGTGTGCCACGCCTAAATGTGCTCGATGTGCAGATGCAGATACGCCGTCTGCCCAAGCCCGTCATAGCCATGGTCAACGGCTATGCCATCGGCGGCGGCCATGTGCTGCACTTGGTGTGCGACCTGACCATAGCCTCTGAAAACGCCATCTTCGGACAGACAGGACCGAAAGTAGGGTCGTTCGACGCAGGCTTCGGCAGTAGCTACCTGGCCCGCATCGTAGGACAGAAAAAAGCGCGCGAAATCTGGTTCCTCTGTAGGCAGTACTCTGCCAAGGAAGCCGAGCAGATGGGTATGGTGAACAAAGTGGTGCCGTTGGAACGACTGGAGGACGAATGCGTGGAATGGGCAGAGACCATGATGCTCCGTTCGCCGCTTGCCCTTCGCATGATCAAGGCTGGCCTGAATGCAGAACTCGACGGGCAGGCCGGCATCCAGCAGTTGGCAGGCGACGCCACCATGCTCTACTACTATATGGACGAAGCACAGGAGGGCGGACGTGCTTTCTTGGAGAAGCGGAAGCCCGATTTCGACCAATACCCGATATTACCGTGATCACTACTGCGAAGCCGTCAGCGTAAGGACCACCACCTCCGGTTTCATGCCGAAACGGAAGGGGGCGAGACCGCCGATGCCCGTCGTGACGAAGAGCGAATGGCCCTGGCCATCGTCGTACATGCCGCGCCATTCGCGATGAGTGATGGAGGCCGGCGACCATCCGAAGAGCGAGAACTGCCCCCCATGCGTATGTCCGCTGAGTGTCAGCTGGGCAGTCGGTTCGTGGGTGAGGATGGTCTTTCGCCATGCCGACGGGTCGTGTTGGAGCATCAAGACAAAGGCATTGGAGGATACCCCTTCCAATGCTTTTTCTATGTCACCCTTCTGCGGGTGAGGCTTTTTCCCCATGTTTTCCATGCCCACCACGATGATGGAGTCGTTGCCGCGCTTGATGGCCTGCCGCTCGTTCAGCAGAAGGCGCCACCCCATGCTGCGCTGCTTGCTCTTGATGAGGTTCTCGTTCAACGCCTCCGTGGCGAAATCGGCTTTGATATACACAGGATAGTCGTGATTGCCCAGCACAGAAAACACACCATCGGGTGCCTGCAAACGGCTCAGAACGCTTTGGAAGGCGTCCAGTTCGGTAGGCTGCATGTTCTGCAAATCGCCCACGAAACAAATCATATCGGGTTTCAAATCATTGACCGTTGCTACCATCTTCTCCACCTGCTGCGTGTCCTGACCATAGGTGCCCAAATGCAAGTCGCTGAAAAGTGCAATGCGATAGCCCTCGAATGCCTTGGGGAGCGACGGTGAAGCATAGCTCACTTCGTTCACCCGGATGCCGTTCATGCCCAGCGTGCTGCCATAAATCATGACCAACATGCCTGCAATGGCGGCGAGAAATCCTACCAGGTTGCCCCAATTCCGATGACTCCGTGTCATACGGCAAAAAAGGAAACCAATGAAAGAGCAGATGGCATAGAGCACCTTGGGCACCACAAGGATGCCCATGAGCAGAAGGAACCCACGCAGAATGACTGCATCATGTGGAGCAAAATCATCGCCTGCCGACAAGGTCAGGGCGAAGACTGCCATTGCCACGGCGGGAAGCCACCACAACAGGACTGCAAACGAGTGGTACCAGCGCTTCCGGCGCAAGTAGCGGTAGTGGAAATACACGTCGGGCAGAAGGATGACTGCCAACAGGAGGAGCAGGATTCTTGCTATCATTTTTTTTAGGGGCTAATGGTCGAAACGGATTTCTTCGCCTGAGGGTAAAACATTGAAAGCACCTCTGTCGTAGAGATGATGGCCATTGCAGAACGTATGCTCCACACGCCATTCGAACGTATGGCCAATGAGCGGACTCCAGCCACACTTGCTCTGAATCATGTCGTCGGTCAGCGTCCACGATGCATGGGGGCGTACCACCACCACGTCGGCATGATAGCCGCGGCGAAGGAAGCCCCGCTCATGGACTCTGAAGAGGCGTGCGGGGTTGTGGCACATCAGCGCCACCAGCCGTTCGAGCGAGAGAACACCCTCGTCAACAAGGCCGAGCATCGCCACTAACGAGAACTGCACCATCGGCATGCCCGACACCGCCTTGACGGCCCCACCCTGCTTTTCGGCAAGAAGATGGGGGGCGTGGTCGGTGCCCACGGTCGTGATGTGCCCATCGGAGAGTGCCTGCCGCAGGGCATCGCGGTCAGAGGGAGACTTGATGCTGGGGTTGCACTTAATGAGTCCACCCAGACGCGCATAGTCGCGGTTGGTGAACAACAGATGGGGAACGACCGCTTCGGCCGTAATGTGATCAAACATTCCAAACATCTCCAACTCGCGGGCCGTCGACACATGCGCCACATGGAGGCGCGTGCCGTAGGTCTTGGCCAACTGCACGGCGAGGAACGACGACGCATAACAGGCCTCCTCACTCCGTATCAGTTCATGAAGCTGGATGGGCAGGTCGTCCATCCCTTCGCGCCTTGCCTGCGACATATTGCGGTTGATGATGGCCGTGTCCTCGCAATGCGCCACTACCGGAAGGGAGGCTTGACTGAAGATGCGCTCCAATGCCTCTTGGCGGTCGACAAGCATATTGCCGGTGCTGCTGCCCATAAACAGTTTGATGCCAGGCACCCGATGGCTGTCGAGTGTTGCGAAAGACTCCACATTGTCGTTCGTCGCACCATAGAAGAACGCGTAGTTCACATGGCTCTTCTGCTGAGCCAGACGGAACTTCTCGTCGAGAGCCTCGTGTGTGGTGGTCTGTGGAACGGTGTTGGGCATGTCGAAGTACGACGTGACACCCCCAAAGGCAGCGGCACGACTCTCGCTCTCGATGTCGGCCTTGGCCGTGAGTCCTGGTTCGCGGAAATGCACATGGGTGTCGATGACACCTGGAAAAACGAAACACCCCGTGGCATCGACCATCTCGTCGAATTGACCATGGGGTGTTGTGTGATTGTCAATGATGTCAGTGATATGGCCATTTTCCATCACGATGGAGCCCTGTAGGCGGCATCCCTCGTTGACGATGGTGGCATTCTGGATGATGGTTTTCATATATACTTATCGTATAGAATCAGCGGGGGCAGCCATCTGGTTAGGCGTTGGCGGCTCTGGCACCACGGGTTGTGTGGGCAGCGGAGCCTCAGCCGTGCCGTTCATGATGGCCTCGTTCTGCCGGGCTTTCTCGTAGAACGACTTCACATAAGCGTCGTTCTTGAAGTTGTCTGTGGCTTTGCTCCACAAGGCCTCTATCCAAGGCTGGAGCATCGGGTACTGGTAGCCGGCAGTAATCATGAAGAACACGCCAGGGCCGAGCACATTGTCGAAGTTCTCCTCGATGAACGAAGTCACCAACTCGTCTTCTTCCTGAGCAATCTGCTGCGCCTCCAAGGCCAGCCGTTGGTTGGTCACCTGCTCATCTTCGCCGTCCATGATGGCCTGACTCTGCTTGTGACCAAGGTCGCCCATGCGGTTTTGCAACTTGGTGTAGTCTTCGTTGAACTTCGTCAGTTTGTCGTTCAGGGGCGTACCGCTCACCTTTTGGTTCATATTGTCGAGCTTGACGGTGATTTCACCACTCTCAATCACCATCGGCATGATGCTCTCATCGTCCATAAACAAGATGGCCATTTTCGCACTGTCCACCGACCCTGTGAAGTGGAACTGGCCGTGCACGACATCGCACGAGTCCACATTTTTCAGGTTGTCTTTGTTGTACACCTTCAGATAAAGCATACGTCCGTCGAGCATCGAAACGTTCGACGTGCCCTGTATGTTATAGCTGTTGGCGCACGATGTAAGCGCGGCCATTGCGAGGATTGTGTAAATAATTTTGTTCATAGACGATGATTCTAACGATGCAAATGTACTATCTATTCTTGAGGTGGTGAAAATTTTTTATGCTATTTAAAACAAACACCGCGTGTTTTTTGGTTTTTTAAATCAACGCTGCTTTTCCTTTTCCAGTTCGCTACTGATGCGATGGGTGGTGTAGACTTCCAGGATGGCAGCTATGAGCAGCATCACCACCCACTTGCCCATGATGTAGACGATATAGTCGTTCAGGCCATTCTGCAAGTGGTCGACGAACAAAGGCAACAGGAAATTGTAGGCATTCTCCACCATCAAGAGTGCTGCCAGAATGAAACAGATGTCGGCCAGCGTCATGATGCGGCGCAGTCGGCGAATGACGAAGTTTGTACCTTCATACTGCTGTTGCATCTGCATCGATACGAAAGCAATGGCACCGACGAGGAAGATCCACGAGGCCAACTGCTTGTTGGAAAAGACGAACAGTCCGGCACCGACGACCATCAGCAGGCCACCGGCCAGGAAAATCAATGATTGTAAACGGGATAGCTGTTTCATGGCTGACGATTCTGGTTGTTAGGGGTTGCAGGTGCATTTTCCTTCACACTGGCTGCAGGAGCTGCCTCCTCCGCCTGCTGCCCCGTGGCTGCTGATGCTGCAGGCTCTGCATAGGTCTCAGGCAGTTCGGTGCTCAACACGAAGATGTCCTCGTCGTCGGCTTTCATGAAATAGCGCTCACGGGCAATCTTTGTGATTGCCTTCGGATTGCGTCGAAGTTCACGAAGCTGTGCTTCGTCTTTTTCATAACGCTCATTGAACTGGTTGATCTGTTCGCGTAGTTCAGTGATTTGCATGTTGTTCTTCATGCGGCGATAAAAGCTATTCTCATCAACCACCCCCACAATCAAGACGCCGATGATCACGACAATCCAATATTTGTTGTGGCTGACGAATGCCAAAAAGGGATTACCTTTTCCCATGACCTATTTTCTTTATCTAGTTCGACTTTATTTTCTGTAGCTTGCAAAGATAAGCATTTTTGAATGTACCATGGGCAAGGGTTGTGTTTTTTTAAGGCGAACAAAGGCGTACTTAACAGAATTTACCGTTTTTCATGCCAACAACTCCCATTTGCAACCTTTAAATAAAGAAAAAAAATAAGGTCGGAATGCAATAAAAACGCTTTTTTTGAGTTAATTATCAAGTAAGAGCTACAATTATGAGTATATACGTAGTCATTACCATCATCGCACTCATCGCCAGCATGGTATGCGGAATGCTCACCATACCGGTGGTTTTGGACTTCTGCAAGCGGAAGGGACTGTACGACATGCCCAACCTGCGGAAAGTCCACAAGCGGGCCATCCCCCGCCTGGGCGGCGTCGTTTTCCTTCCCAGCGTCTTCCTTGGATGTGTCATTGCTTTCCTCATGGCACAATGGCAGGGCATGACCACCATACAGCTGAGCCTTTGGACTTACTATTTCTTGCTGGGCACGGCCGCCATTTATATCACCGGACTCATCGACGACATCGTGGGGCTGAACGCGCTTAACAAGCTCGCCGTACAAATATTTGCCGCTGCTGCCTTCCCTTTGTCAGGCCTTTGCCTGAACAATCTATACGGCATCTTCGGCATACAGTTCATGCCTTGGTGGATCGGGGCGCCCCTCACCATAGGCATGGTGGTGTTCATCTCCAATGCCATCAACCTCATCGACGGTATCGACGGGCTGGCCGGTTCGCTCACCATCCTTGCACTGACGGGATTTCTGTTCTCGTTTGCCCAATTGGGTATGTGGTATTTCGTCATCATGATAGCAGCCATGATAGGCGTCATCCTTTCATACCTATATTATAATATGCTTGGCGATGCCGACAAGAACCGAAAAATATTCATGGGCGACACAGGGTCGCTATCCATCGGCTTCATCCTGGCCTTCCTCTGTCTGAAACTGACGGTCACCATCCCCAGCTCCAGCATCGAATTTAGCGACCGCAACCTACTCACGGCCTTCTCGCTGCTCATCATCCCCATCCTCGACAGCCTACGGGTGGCTGCAGTGAGGATCTGGCACAGACGGTCGCCCATCCTGCCCGACAAAAACCATATCCATCACAAACTGCTTCGGGCCGGACTGACCCATCATCAAACGTTGCTCGTCATCCTGACACAGGCATTGGTCTTCTGCCTGGCCAACTATCTGATGCGGCAGCTGACCAACACCACGGTGGTCATCCTCGCCGACATTGCCATCTATGCCCTTTCCCATCAGCTGCTCAACCGCAGAATTCGCCAAAGGGGAGAGCAGCCTACCTTGTTTCCCAATGCCTGAGGCAGCATTCTTTTCCGCCTCCCTTCATCCACACAAACACCACTTTAGGGAATCCCCCTGAGATTATAGGGAAAATCCTTTGCGCATCCGGGATTTTCTTTGTTATTTTGCAGCGTGAAAAGTTATTCCGAGTATTAACAATTTAAAGAATATACGACTATGAAGAGAATGATCATCGCGCTGACCGCACTGCTCATGATGGCAGGCACAGCACAGGCAATGAGTTACGAACAGGCACGCGACCAGGCCTTGTTCCTGACCGACAAGATGGCTTACGAGCTGAACCTCACTGAGGATCAGTATGAGGCCGCATACGAAATCAACCTCGACTATCTGATGAGCGTCAACAGTGTAGACGACCTCTATGGACTCTATTGGGAGCGCCGTAACCTCGACCTGAGCTATATTCTGCTCGACTGGCAATATCGCGCCTACCTCGATGCACGCTACTTCTATCGTCCACTCTATTGGAGTGCAGGCTACTGGCACTTCGGCATCTATGCTCGCTACCCGCACCGCACCTATTTCTACTTCGGACGCCCGCACTTCTACATGACCTATCATGGCGGACACAGCTGGCACCACAACGGCGGACGCAGCTGGTATCACGGACGTCAATTCGGCCACGGTCACCGTCATGGCACCAACAATCACGGCTTCGGCATGCGCAACGGCTTCGACCGCGGTGACTACAAAGGACGCGGCGGACACTTCGAGCGCCCGAAAGGTGGAAAAGACCTGGAGCGTCATAGCGACGGACCTCACACCAGAGGAGGTGTGGGTAAAGGCCACCACGACAACGTGGGAGGCGGAAGCAAAGGCCACTTCGGCGGAAACCGCCATGGTGGATTCGGCAACCGCCCGAGCAGCACCCGCCAGGGATCAGATGTTCACCACGGCAAGACCGACGGCAAGGACAGAGGTTCGTTCTCAAATCCCAACCGTTCGTTCCAGCCCGGCAAAACTACCACCAGACCAACAGGAGAAATGCGTCGTGGCACTGAACGCACACAACCATCAGTAACTCGCGGCACGACTTCCCGCTCTTCGGGCAACGTAGGAAGCAGCCGCTCGCACTTCGGAGGCTCTTCGCACAGCTCAACCGCTCCTTCGCGCAGCAGCTCAGTATCGCGCGGCAGTTCTCCCTCTCACAGCAGTGCACCCGTTCGCAGCGGTTCCTCACATGGCAGTGTCTCTCGTGGAGGCAGCAGCGGCTCACACAGTGGCGGCTCACATGGCGGCGGTGGCTCACATGGCGGTGGCTCACACGGTGGTGGTCACTTCGGCGGACACAGATAAGAAAAGCCGACGAAATCATTTTGGGGATGAAATGGCGCAGTGTCTGTTTCCTACTATCGGAGAAAGGCTCTGCGCTTTTCTGTGTCGACAGAATAAAAAAAGACCCCAAACAAAACAAAAAGTCCAAATTATTTTGTTATTCCTATTTTTTGTAATACCTTTGCACCGCAATTACAAGCAAGGTCCCGTAGCTTAGCTGAATAGAGCGTCAGATTCCGGTTCTGAAGGTCTTGGGTTTGAATCCCAACGGGATCACAAGAAAAAAGAGTCTTAAAAGATGAAAGCTCGCTTTCAAATCTTTCGAGACTCTTTTCCTCTTTGTAGGATTGGCTCCAGCCTATAGTGAAAGTCATTTATTAATCATCTCTAAGGCTTTCTCGTGCTTCATTACCTGCTTCCAATGTCTGCCGGCGCGACCACGCTGCAGGTTGTGGGTGAGGTCGTTCTTCTTTACGGCTAAGGCAATGGGATTGCCAGAGTCGATGATACACTGTACATAGTCATAGTAGTCCGTTTCTTTGTTGTGGGACAGTAGGCGCAGGACATCTACGATGTCTTTATCTACGCCTTGTTCAAGCAGATCGTCGAACGTAATGTCCGTATCCTCCACCACATCATGCAGAAAACCGGCAATCATCTCCTCGCGGTTCTTCCCCGCCAGTCCTACGGTTAGCGGATGTAGTATCACTGGTTTTCCGTCCAAGTCCTTCTGTCCTTCGTGGGCATCAATTGCTATACGCAGTGCTTGTTCAATGGTTATCATATCTCTTAAAAGTTGTCGTAATACATTTCTTGAAGTTCATAATCTGTTACGTCAGGGTAACCGAATGGCAGCAGTTCCTCTTCTGTAAACGTCTTGTCATAGTCATTGCCCATGAGAAGGATCAGCATTCTGTCGACAATATCGCTCACGTCCTTGATGTACTTCTGATAGAGGCTGTTTGTCGCTTTGACGACCATTGCTACAGACATGGGACATTCCAGCAGCCCAGACCAAGCGTGTTCAACTTCATATAGCCTCTTCCTGTATTCAAACAAGGCCATAAACAAATAGTGAAAATCCCTGTTTCCACGGATGAACCTGGAGCCACCTACTCGTTCTTTCAGGTAGTCATTGTCAAGATTGTCCTTCAACAGCCGACGAAACTCATCCATCTTTTCTTGTGAGCAAGTGCTGCTGACAATCCCCTCAAACACGTTGAAGTTATTCATGTCTTTTCCGTATGCTTTCATCGCAGCCACGAACCTACGCACTTCGATACCATGAGGAGAGTCATCAGAAAGGTCAATGTCTCTGATTTTTCCTCTTTCATCTGCCAAAGAAAGGTATTCCTTCAGAATCCTTTCAGCATTCCAAATGCCATTCAGTTTTCTTTCTGTTGTCATAATCTTTCCATAATTATTCCTCGTCTTTCCCTTCCTTCCATTGTTCTAAGATTCTTATTTAGTGTTACTTGTTTTATAGGAAGAGTTGATCAGCCTCGTCTACGCAGCGCTCAAATACATTACGCTCAGGTGTTCCAATTTTATCGAGGGCTTCATCTAATATCTCCTCAAACGTATAAAACTTCATGCCTCCTACCTGTTCCATATCTACAAAGAGAATTTGACTGCAAATATAGCAATAAGATTCCACATTGCGATACTTTTCTGCATAAAACTTGTTTTTCTACAGATATTTATCAATAAAGGCAATCCGTAGTCAGGTTCAAACAATGTTATCAGGATTCTTATTCTCATACATATCAATAATATACAAGTGCTCATAGATATTATCAGGATCTTTTTCATAAAACCCGTTGATTGCTCTTTGAGCTTCTTCGAGAGTATCGTAATAGTCCCAGAAATAATCACTGTCATCTCCCCACTCATGACATCTTACTTGGTATCTTTTCATTCTTTTTCATCTACTTTATTTTCATTCGTGTCCTCTAATCCATTGTCAAGATACCGCCAAGCCTTCAACTTCTCGTTGATGAGGGGGAGGTCTTCAGACTTCAGTTCGTCGTAGCGATAGAAATTCAGTTCGTCCTCCAGATTTGCCATCATCACCCTGCGGCCAAGCTTATTGCCATCAACTCGCATGATGAAGTCCATGAAAGATTCACCTTTCTTCTGCGTCAACGACATAATGGCATCGATAATGTTCTGCTGAAAGCCCATCCTGAACAGGCTGCCAGGCGTGGCATAGCCCTGCTTGAAAACATCCTGAAGCAAAGCCACTATGCGATAATCCGCATCAAAACTGTCTTTTGCCACTCGCACCAGATGGGCGATATAAGGCTTGCCAAAACTATCCTTTTGGTCTCGGTACTTGGTAATGGTCATATCCACTGCCTTGCTGTAGAGTGGCAGCATGTCATCATCGATATAGTCGAATACCACTTCATATTCTATTTTACCATCGCGCTTGATCTTCAACTGTTCCAACAACTGCTTGACAGTCTCGTCTACAGAGTCACCTACAGCAGTTATATCGCTATAAACGGTTTCACCATGCACCTTGCCATCCTCTCCAATGGTCAACGTGATAAACTCCTTATTATTCTCACGATAATCATTGAGAGCAATTTCCTGCTTGTTTGCTCTTAGGCCAAACATGCTGATATGCTGCTGGACAAATGTCTTCCAAAGAGCCTCCAACTTCACAGTTGCCTCTGGGGCGAGTACACGTCCGGAATGACCTCCCAGCCAATCAAAGTCAGGAATCTCCTTCATAATCTCCTCGGAAGGCAGAATGGGCAGACTGGCGGGATTGATGATATAGTCTATAGCGATGTCAGCATAATAAACCACTCTGTCCTTGCCAGCCCAATCTGTGTCAACGTATGGCTCTGATACGAGATATCCGCTCATGCAGATGCCAGCGCTTTTCCTTCCACAGCACACCATGAAGAAACGGTCACCAAAGTGGGCCTTCTCATGCTCATGGATGCTCCAGTTCATGTGGCTATGCTTTATGTTCTCCAACAGCTCCTGATAAGCATCCATCTTGAAGCTCGAAACCTCTGGGTTCCAAAATAGGATAATCGTGCTCTTTTTTTTCATCTGTAATCTCTTTTTTTAGTTCAACATTCAGTTTACAGATGCAAAATTAATATCAGACTGTTTCAAAACGTGGAACAGCCCTAATCTTTTTTCAGAAAAACTACATATTTATTTGTATTTGTAGCGGTCGATGGTGTCCGTCAGCCATCCTTTCACCTCTCCCACCAACCATTGAGGACTCATAACTTGCAGCCAAGGACCTCCACATTTTTGAAGCGCTTTAATATATTTAACTTCGTAAACACCTGGTTTACAAAGCAAATCATCTCAAATGTATTTCACGGCATTTCAATTCTTGAATCCCTACGGGATCACTTTCATTCCACTTCCGCGTATTCCACTTCTTCGGCCTGCTCAATCTGCCGCTGCTGCTCCTGCAACTGGCGGTCGAGCGTACGGCGGGTGCTGTAAACCTTGATACCGCAAACAATCTCAAAGGCGGCGTAGACCATCAGTCCCCAGCCCAAGATGCGGAAAGGAAGGGCCGACATCTCCTGCGGACGGGCTATCATGTAGATGCCCAAGAGCAGCACCACCGTAGGGAACAGCCAGAAGAAGAAAGGTATGCGGGTGTGGCGCAGGATATTGAAAAGATGCACAAACTGGTTGACTGCACCCAGGATGAGGATGGCCGCCAGTGAATACATGACGCCTGTGACAAACGTGGCAGGCATCATCATGAGCACGCCGCCCAAGATCATGCTGCCCGCTCCCACAATTGGAAAGGTGGGCATCATGACCGATTTCGGCTCGTCGGCAGCCTTGACGCGGTGTTTTTCTGTATAATAGGCGATGACCGAAGTCAGACCGGATACCAGGAACAAAGCTCCAGAGGCAATAGTAATCCAACGAACCATCTCAGTGCGGTACATCACTAACAGGTAGCCGACAACGGCGGCGCAGGCGGCACGGAACAAGAAGGTCTGGAGTATTTTCATATCTTTAGCCCTTTATCATTTTAAAAAGTTTGTGCAAAAATACAAAATCCTATTGAATGCTGCAATTTTTTCCGTAATTTTGTGCCCGAAAACAAGGAGAACTCATCAGAATGGTCAGATTATACTTAATGAGGCACGGCGAAACCGTGGACAATGTGAACCGCATTTTGCAGGGACAAACCGACGGCAGACTCAACGATAACGGTCTTCGTATGGCAGAGGAAGCATCGCGGCGGATGGCCGGCGAAGCCATCGACGTGTTCTTCTCGAGCGACCTCGGACGGTGTGTGGACACTTGCCGCATCATGGCCCGTCCTCACGGAAAGCCCATCGTTCAGACCCCGTTGCTACGTGAACGCGACTGGGGTAGCTTCACAGGTCTTTACATTCCCGACCTGAAAGGGCGCGAATGGCCCGACGACATAGAGACTACAGAGCAGATGCGGATGCGCGCTGAGACGTTTCTCCATTGGATTCGCGCTGAATACCAGGGGAAGACGCTACTGGTGGTAGGACACGGCATCATCAACCTGGTCATTCTCTCCATTCTTTCCGGCAAGCCGATGCGCGACATTCAGAAGATGGCGAACGCGGAAGTCAGACTTCTCACAATAGACTGACCCTTGGCGTCATACCAGTTCCAAATGCAGCATCGTGCTGAGTTTTTTCAGGGCAGGATTGTCTTTCATCATTTCTTCCAACTGCTCCCGTCTGGTCAGTATTTTCTTCACCTCGTCGGATTTGGCTAAACGGAGGTTCAGTTCAATATCGCTATTGTGGAGCGTTAAGGCCAACGTGGATCGAATGCGCTTCTGGATGTCTTTCATCTCTTCAAGCAACATCTCATTGTCGACCACCACTTCCACTTTGGGGAAGTCTAATATCCGCGGCTCCATGTTCTTCATTCTGGAAGCGATGCCGACCATTTGCTGCGGCATACGGTTGCACATACCCACCCATTGCATCATCAGCTGCTCATTGGTGAAGGTCTGGTGCTCTTTGCTGTCAATGGTATCGGCCTCCTTCTCTTCCTTCTCGGACAGAGAGGTATTGCGCAAACTACCGAACGTCATGCCCAGATTGCTGAGTTTTACGGCAGGGCGCTTCACGGGCTCTTCTTTCGATACAGGCTTCTCTTCCTGATGCGCCACGGGCTTTGCGGCAGCCACCTGCGGAGCCGCCTTTTGCTGCAAAGCCTGACGAATCAGATGCTTGAACAGGGTTTTCAACTGCTTAGGGCTACGCCCCGCGCCAGGCGTTTCCTCTTCCTGCGTGATTTGCGCCACCTGGATGAGCGTCAGCTCCACGAGCAGCCTCTTGTTGGGACTCTGGCGGTAACTGATGTCGCAGTCGTTGAGCAGCTTCAGCGCTCTGTACAAAAATCGGTACTCACACTTTCCGGCCTGCGCCTGATAGCGTTCGCGCTGCCGCTGACTGGCTTCCAAGAGGGGAAGTGTCTGTGAATCCTTGGCCATCAACACATTGCGCACATGAGTGGCCAAGCCGCCGATGAGATGACCACCGTCGAAGCCTTTGTTGAGGACATCGTTGAGCAGCACCATGATTTCGGGCACCTTATTCTCTAAGGCCATGTCCACGATGTTGAAATAGTTGTCGGCATCGAGCACGTTCAGGTCCTCGATGACTCTCTCGTAAGTGATGTTCCCCTGACAGAAGGAAACGGCCTGGTCGAAGATGCTCAGCGCATCGCGCATGCCGCCATCAGCCTTTTCTGCTATCACGTTCAGGGCTTCTTCCTCGTAGCTGACGCCTTCTTTTGCGGCCACCATCTTCAGGTGGTCCACCATATTGGGAACGGTCATACGCTCGAAGTCATAGATCTGGCACCTTGAAATGATGGTGGGCAGAATCTTATGCTTCTCCGTTGTGGCCAAAATGAAGATGACATGTGCGGGCGGTTCCTCCAAAGTCTTGAGGAAAGCGTTGAAAGCCTGTGTCGAGAGCATGTGCACCTCGTCGATGATGAACACCTTGTACTTGCCCACCTGCGGCGGAATGCGTGTCTGCTCCATGAGGGCTTTGATATGTTCAACACCATTGTTCGATGCGGCATCGAGTTCGAAGATGTTGTACGACCGCTGCTCGTTGAAAGCCTGACAGCTCTCACATTCGTTGCAAGCCTCACCCTCGGGTGTGGGATGCTCGCAGTTGATGACTTTGGCGAAGATGCGGGCGCAGGTGGTCTTGCCCACGCCGCGCGGGCCGCAGAACAGGTAGGCATGTGCCAGCTTGCCGCTGCTCACAGCGTTCTTCAGCGTGGTGACCAGGGCTTTCTGCCCTATCACGGCGTCGAACGTCATAGGCCTGTATTTACGGGCTGATACGATATATTCCATAGTTGAAATAGTTTTTTCGGCTACAAAGTTACGACTTTTCTTTCGAATTTGTTTCATCTTCCTTCGTTTTTTTTCAGAGAAGCCACCGTCAAGCACATTCTCAAGTTTTTATTTCTTCCTTATTGTGAACTCCGCTTTCTGTATTCCTCGCTTATAAACATTGCAGAAGACAAGGCTATGGCATACTTCTCTATAGGGCACTGCTGCCCATACTCTATGTCGGTAAGTGAAATGAAGTATTTGCCCCGACCGTAGATTAATAACCTACGCTGCCTACATTAATAACCTACGCTGCCTACATTATTAACCTACGCTGCCTACATTATTAACCTACGGTTGGCATTTGTATTGAACGACATTGGCTCCGATGGCAGGAAAAACCCCAGCCCGCTGCAAGTTTTATCCGTTTTATTTGGAAATTACGAGGAATTCACTTATCTTTGCACTCAAAACAAAGAAACATACACCATTGAACCTAAATGAAGAAACAACGATGATGAATAAGAAAAACCTTACACTAAGAAGCTTCACGCTCGTGGCAGCCATGCTTGTTGCCATGAATCTATGGGCTGGCGTTAAGCAGGCTTATGCTGTTTATCAAAGTTACACCCACACGCTCGTCTTCTATTACGACGACCAGAAGGACCAAAAGGATGGATGGGTGCTCAGCGTGTATACCGGCCGGCAGCCCGCCTGGTATGGAAGCAACCTGATGGAAGATGTTCAATCGGTGACGATCGACGAGTCGTTTGCCAACTACAAGCCCAAAAACGGCTCCTATCTCTTCTCTTTCCTGCGTGGTGTATCTTGGTTTAACGGCCTCGAATACCTTGACACCCACGAAATGACCAATATGGAGAAGATGTTCTATGAATGCGGAATGGAGTCGGCCTACCTCAACCTTGACCTGCGCACGTTCGACACGCAAAAGGTGACGACGATGAAGGACATGTTCTATGAATGCAAACACTTAGAGACCGTTGACCTCTCCAGTTTCGACACTCAGCATGTGACGGACATGAGAGGCATGTTCAATAGCTGCAACAACCTGACTACCATCTATGTCGGCAACCAATGGACCACCGTGTCGCTCTCCCCCGCCCAGCAACAGATGTTTGGAAACAACCATCAGCTCGTAGGCGGTGCCGGCACTACTTACGACGGAAGTCACGTCGAATCGGACTATGCCCGCATCGATCAGGGCTCGAGTGCTCCCGGCTACCTTACCTACAAAGCGCTCACCTACAATCTTTGGATCGGCAGCACACAGGTGGATGAAAACAACTGCGGCAACATCACTTCCGACGAAATCCTGGCAGGCTCCATCTCTTACGACCCCGACACAAAGACGCTTACCCTGAGAAACGTCAACTACGAGGGCGAACTGCCAGGAATCACCATCGGCGATCCGAACAAGCCAAGTACACCAGGCATTAAGGGGCTGACCATCGACGTCAAGAGCAACTGCAACTTCCGCACCACTGCCGCCAACAAGGAGGCTTTCTACCAATATGCTGAAAAGGTGACCATCACCGGTCCAGGACACCTCAGAATGAGGAGCGACCAAGATTGTGGGATGGAGCTGGCTGGCGACCTTCTTCTAAGGGATGCCGATGTGCAGGTGGTAGGCAAGAACAATGCCATCGTTGGGAAAATCTACCATGGCGGCCTCACCATCGACCACTCGACGCTGGTTGCCTACTCACTCACAAGCAGCGACCTGACCATTTTGAATGTCAGCATGTTTGAACTCATCGACAGCCACTTCAGCGACGTTGAATTAGCAGGAACCACCTATGATGGCAAATTGTTCTACTTCGACGAAGAAGACCACACCGTTTGGTATGGCGACCGCTATGGGGAGGCGATTCCCTGGCAAAAAGAAGTATACGTAACACCCGATGTGATTCCTCGCTACAATCTCTGCGTTAGGGACATCCAGTTGGACGACCGCAACATAGCCGACATCTTAGGCGACGGCACCGTCAGCTTCGATGCTGAAACGAACACACTGACGCTCGACAATGCTGACATCACCAATACGGGCAACGAGGGGTATGGCATCTGCAACTACTACGGCGACGAACCGCTCACCTACGAAAAAGACATCGACCACCTGACCATCAATGTGCTTGGCGACAGCAAGATTGCCACCGACGATGTTTGCCTGTATATCAATCGGGCGGACATGACAATCAAGGGACCCGGCAAATTGAGCCTGACGTCATCCTACGAAGAAGCCATCAATGCGGTGATTTGCGGACTGACGCTCAAAAATGCCGATGTCGTTGCGAAAGGCTCCTACAGCGCTATCAAGGGTACCGGCTCCGAAATGGTCGTCGACCATTCCTCGCTCGTAGCATCGTCGACGAAGGCCATCAACCCGACCATCTATGAGTTCAACGCCTTCCAACTGGTCAATTCGGCATTCATCGACGTGTCCGACGGCTATAGCACTTTCTACGGCTCCTATTTCTACTACGACGACGGGGCATGCGAGATGCGGTACAAGGGCAACTACGATAACGACGGGGTAGCTGATTACTACAACGATGCATATCGATGGGGAGTCTTGATTTCGCCCACCGGCGCGGTCACCGCCATCGACTCGCCCGAAGTTCAGGACATCGAGGCCCCACAACAGCCGGCCTACAATCTTAGCGGACAGCGCATAGCTGAGGGCTATCGGGGCATCATCGTCAGGAATGGTAAGAAGTTCCTGAAACAGTGAGTCTTCTTGACTGAAGAGCAAGTGAATGACAACAACAACATCTTACACCAATGAAACACATCATCGACATTGAACACTGGGCACGACGGGACAACTACCTGTTCTTCCAGAGTTTCGACAGCGCGTGGGTGACCCTCACCAGCGAAGTGGATTGCACAGAGGCCTACAACGAATCGAAGAAGAATGGCACATCATTCTTCGTGCGCTATCTCTATGCCGTCATGAAAGCCGTCAACAGCATTGAGAACTTCCGCTATCGCACCGACAAACACGGCAACGTATGCCTCTACGACAAAATCGACGCCGTGTCGCCTATCGACATCAAAGAGGAGGGCAAGACTTTCTACACCATCCGCATACCCTGGATTGAGGACTACAAGGAGTTCTATCGCAACACGCGGCAGCTGATAGACAACATTCCCCACGACCGCGATCCCTACGAGACGGATAAGGAAGTGACACGCGTTGGCGACTTCGACGTCATCAACCTGAGTGCCGTCCCAGGCCTTTATTTCACGTCGGTGGTCTATACGAAGTTTGGTGTTGGCCACGCGCAGGACTACCCGCTCATGAACGTGGGCAAAGCCATCGTGAGGGGCGACCGCCGCGTGATGCCCATCTCTTGGACCGTCAGCCACGAGTTCATCGACGGGCCACACAACGCCCGTTTCATGCAATTGGTTCAGCAGTTCTTAGAAGAGAAGGTTTAGGGAATTAGGAATTATGAAGTACAGAATACATTATTTAATAATAGGGTTGCTCATGACTGCAACTCATGTCTGTGGCAACCCCGTGACGGACATGCTGGAACGCATCGACCGTGGGGCGTCGAAGAAATTCAAGGTGGAGCTGCTGAAAAACGACGGAAAGGAGTTCTTCGAGCTCGACCAACAGGGCAACCGCGTGGTGGTTCGCGGCCACAACTGGGTGGACGTGGCCGTGGGCGTGAACTGGTATCTCAAGTATTACGCCGGCATCCACCTCTCCTGGAACCAGATGCAGGCTCAGCTGCCCAACGTGCTGCCGCCAGTTCCTAAACGCGAAAAACATGAAACTAGGCTGAGTCTGCGCTACGACTTCAACTATTGCACCTTCTCCTACTCGATGGCGTGGTGGGACTGGAAGCGGTGGGAGCGCGAACTCGACTGGATGGCCATGCACGGCGTGAACCTTCCCTTGGCCATCGTGGGTGAAGAATGCGTATGGCGCAACATGCTTCTAAAACTGGGTTACTCCGAGGAAGAAGTGGGACAGTTCATTGCCGGCCCAGCCTTCCTCGCGTGGTGGGAGATGAACAACTTAGAAGGATGGGGCGGGCCGCTGCCCCGTTCATGGTACAGTCGGCAGGAAACTCTTCAGAAACAGATTCTCCGACGCATGAAGGAATGGGGCATGAAGCCTGTCCTCCCTGGCTATTGCGGCATGATGCCCCACGACGCCAAGGAGCGTTTGGGGCTGAACGTGACCGACGGCGGTCTGTGGAATGGCTACCAGCGACCTGCCAACCTGCGGCCCACTGACCCGCGTTTCCAAGAGATTGCTGCGCTCTATTACGAGGAACTCACTCGTCTCTTTGGACGTTCTGACTATTATTCGATGGACCCCTTCCATGAGTCGGGCGACGATGCCGCTATCGACTATTCGGCCTCCGGTCAGGCGCTGATGCAGGCCATGAAGCGTGTCAACTCGAATGCCGTCTGGGTGGTACAGGGGTGGACGGAAAACCCGCGCCCACAGATGATAGAGAAGATGAACCCGCGCGACCTGCTCATCCTCGACCTCTTCTCTGAGTGCCGTCCGATGTTCGGCATCTCATCCATCTGGAAACGCGACAATGGCTACGGCCAGTTCCCCTGGCTGTTCTGTCTGTTGGAGAACTTCGGCGGCAACGTGGGACTGCACGGACGCATGGACCAGCTCATCGGCAACTTTATCCTGCGCGATAATCACTGTCAGGGAATTGGCTTCACCATGGAAGGGTCGGAAAACAATCCCGTGATGTTCGAACTGATGAGCGAACTCCCGTGGCTCACTCTCGGCAGTTCTGTAAGCAGCGATTCCGTCGCTGCCTTCAAGCATCAGTGGCTCCGACGCTACCTGAAAGCCCGCTACGGCCACACCACACCAGCTGTGGAGCAGGCATGGGAAATTCTTTCCAACAGCATCTACAATTGTCCACCGGGCAACAATCAGCAAGGGCCTCACGAAAGCATCTTCTGTGGTCGCCCGTCGCTCAACAATTTCCAGGCTTCTTCGTGGTCAAAAATGAAGAACTATTACGACCCCGACGACACGCGGCGGGCTGCTGTGCTCATGGTTCAAGCGGCTGACGCGTATCGTGGCAATAACAATTTTGAGTACGATCTGGTGGACATCGTGCGGCAGGCATTAGCCGACCAAGCCCGCGTACAATACCAGCACGCCATTGCCGACTACAAATCGTTCAGCCGCAAGCCGTTCGCCCGCTCCTCACAGCGATTCCTCGACATGCTCTTGGCTCAAGACCGACTGCTCGCCACACGCTCGGAGTTCCGATTGGGCCGCTGGACAGAGGCAGCCCGTGCCTGTGGCACTACGGCGGCGGAAAGCGACCTCTACGAATGGAACGCCCGTGTGCAGATCACCACGTGGGGCAACCGGACCTGTGCCGACAAAGGCGGATTGCGCGACTATGCCCATAAAGAGTGGCAGGGGTTGCTGAAAGACTTCTACTACGTGCGCTGGAAGACCTACTTCGATGCCCTCGCTTCCCAAATGGAAGCACTCGCGAAGCCACAGCCCGAACTGCTCGGCACGGGCCCCAACAGCAACAAGACGGCTGAGGAGCTCTTCCAAATGGCCTTACCCCAAGAGGTGACCATCGATTGGTATGCCATCGAAGAGCCTTGGACGCTGCGCCACAACCCCTACTCCTCCACTCCTTCGGGCAATGTCATTGACGTGGCCCGCGAAGTGTGCAACCAATTCCTGATATATGAATAAAAACCATCGCCTTCTCTCGCTCGACGTGCTGCGTGGCATCACCGTGGCCGGCATGATATTGGTGAACAACGGCTACGGCGAGTCGTTCTCCACGCTGCAGCATTCCGAGTGGAACGGGATGACACCCTGCGACCTAGTGTTCCCCTTCTTTCTCTTCATCATGGGTATCAGCACCTATCTGTCGCTCCGCAAATTCAACTTCCAGCTGTCGGCAGCTGTAGCGAGGAAGGTATTCCGTCGCACGGTGCTCATCTTCCTTATCGGCTTGGCCATCCATTGGGTCGACATGGCCATCGAGGGCAACTTCTTTCCTTTCTCCACCATCCGCATCTTCGCCGTGCTGCAGCGTATTGCTCTCTGTTACTGTGCCGCCTCGTTCTTTGCACTCACCGTGCCCCACCGCTACACCATACCTGCCATCGTCCTTCTGCTGGTGATCTACACCATCATCCTCCTGACGGGAAACGGCTATGCTT
>JAEEGF010092896.1_pt1 | contig 22110 bp, 13 predicted proteins | sample 9134171 | NCBI WGS metagenome assembly JAEEGF01 (sample SAMN16246542, study PRJNA631951) | gut metagenome | biome: gut microbiome; feature: rumen; material: AP-attached | host: Bos | place: Iran: Karaj | collected 2018-10 | reverse complement strand
CATTGGCATTCTTGCTTGGCGGGGTGGACGCACGTATTGCAACACTATCTGTCCTGTAGGCACAGTACTGGGCTACGTCAGTCACTTCTCGCTCTTAGGTCCGGTCTTTGACCTGGAAAAGTGCAATGGCTGTGGACTTTGTGCTCGCAATTGCAAGGCCAGTTGCATCGATGCCAAGAATCATCATGTAGATATGACTCGTTGCGTGACGTGTGGCGATTGCATGGAAGTGTGCTCACAGCATGCCATACACTATGGTTCTAGATTATCGAAATGGTCTGGAAAATCGAGTCCGTCTAGTCCCTCCCCCGACCGTCGTGCCTTTGTGAAAGGTTTGGCCATTATGGGAACAGGAGTCACCATAGACGCTGTTGCCAAGACGGTGGATGGTGGTTTGGCCGTAATCGAGGACAAGGTGAATCCAGAGCGCAAGACACCCATTACGCCTCCGGGTTCGGTGTCTGCCAAGCACTTTGCCCAGCACTGCACGGCTTGTCAGCTTTGCATTGCCGCCTGTCCCAATCATGTACTTCGTCCCAGCGAGGATTTGGAACATCTGATGCAACCCCGTTTGGAGTTCGACCGAGGCTATTGCCGTCCGGAGTGTAACCGCTGTTCGCAGGTGTGCCCGACGGGTGCCATTCGTCCTATTACCGTCGAGGAACGTTCTGCCCATCAGGTGGGTCACGCCGTGTGGGTTAAGAAGAATTGCTTGGTACTGACCGATGGCGTGGAGTGTGGCAATTGTGCCCGTCACTGTCCGGCTGGAGCCATTGAGATGATGCCGATGGAGGACAACGATGAGTTGTGGGTTCCGACGGTTAACGAGGAGAAGTGCATCGGCTGTGGTGCTTGTGAGAACCTGTGCCCGGCTCGTCCTTTCAGTGCAATCTATGTCGAAGGCCACGAGACGCATCGTGAGATTTAGAGACTATTGAGCATTCACCATTGAACATTGACCATTGGATTTTTTCTAATTTTTCAACATTCATCAAGTGGAACGTAGAGAATTTATCAAGATATTAGGCACAGGTGCTGCTACGGCAGCCCTAGCCGGTTGTGGTCTTAAAGACCCCTCCCAGTCTTCCCAAGGGAAAGAGGCAAGTGACGCAAATCACCCCTCGGGAGGGGCTATGACCTATCGCGACAATCCCACTTCTGGCGACCATGTCAGTCTCCTCGGCTATGGTATGATGCGCTTGCCCGACAAGCCTCAGAAGACTACCTCCGGTGGAACTCCTGCACCCGAAGAGATTGATCAGGCCGAGGTTAATCGGCTTGTCAAGTATGCCCTCGACCACGGTGTCAACTATTTCGACACCAGCCCTGCCTATTGCCGAGGCGAGAGTGAACGCAGTACTGGCGAGGCTCTGGTGGCTAGTGGCTATCCGCGTGACAAGTACTACATTGCCACGAAACTCAGTAATTTCTCGCCCGAACAGTGGTCGTTCAAGGAAGGTGTGAAGATGTTTGAGAACTCGTTGCAATACCTCCAGACCGACTATCTCGACTACCTGCTCCTCCACGGAGTGGGCATGGGAGGCATGGAAGCCCTGAATTCGCGATACATCGAAAACGGATTGCTCGACTATCTCTTGCAGAAGCGTGAGGAGGGTGTCATCCGCAATCTGGGCTTCTCGTATCATGGCGATGTGGAGGTGTTCGACTACCTGCTCGAGAACCAGGATAAATACAAGTGGGACTTCGTGCAGATACAGATGAACTATGTCGACTGGCATCTGGCCGACGAGACCAATTCGCGAAACACCGATGCCGAATACCTGTACGGCGAACTCGATAAGCGCGGTATTCCCGTCGTCATCATGGAACCCCTGCTGGGAGGCCGTCTGGTGAAGATGCCCAACCACATCGTGGCCACATTGAAACAGAAACGACCCGACGACAGTGTCGCCTCTTGGGCATTCCGTTATTCGGGCTCTAAACCGCGTGTTCTCACTGTGCTTTCGGGTATGACCTACATGGAACATTTGCAAGACAACGTTCGCACGTTCTCACCCCTCGAACCCCTGACGGAAGAGGAACAGACTTGGCTTGAGACCGAGGTGGCAAACCTCTATGTCAGTTATCCTACCATCCCTTGCAACAACTGCAACTACTGCATGCCTTGTCCCTATGGGCTCGACATCCCTGCCATACTGCTGCATTACAACAAGTGTGTCAACGAGGGCAATGTGGTGGAGATTGACGACGAAGAAGAGGTGACGGACGACGACCTGAAGAAGTTCCGCAAAGCTCGTCGTGCCTTCCTCATCGGTTATGACCGCTCTGTGCCTCGTCTGCGTCAGGCCAGTCATTGCATCGGTTGTGGCCGTTGTGTAGAGCATTGTCCCCAGCGCATCAATATTCCTCGCGAACTGCAGCGCATCGACAACTTTGTGGAAGAGTTGAAGAGAAAAGTTTGAGACCCCTCTCCTTTCCTCCCCCGAGGGTGAGGAATTTGCAGTTAACATTACTTTAATTTTTAATTTTTAATTGATAATGTCACACTTACTATTCATTGGCGGCATCGGATTCCAGGAAATCCTCGTTGTCATGCTCATCGTGTTACTCTTCTATGGAGGTAAGAAAATTCCCGAACTGATGCGTGGCTTCGGTCAGGGCGTGAAAGCCTTCAAGGACGGCATGAACGAGACAACCAAGGTGCTGGAGGAAGACACTACCCCCAAGGAGGCTAAGGAAGAGAAAAAGGACGAGACCGTTTAACGTCACCCTTCAATTCTCAGTACGCTCATGACCTTTGGGGATCATCTCGACGAACTTCGGGGAGTCATCATCCGTTGTTTGGCCGTAACACTTGTGCTCATGGTGGTGGCCTTCGTCTTCAAGGACGAGGTCTTCACTGTCATTCTTTATCCCAAGGCCGACGACCTGCAACTCATCAACACGGCAGTCACTGGGCAGTTCGTCATACACATGATGGTCTCGTTCTATGTCGGGCTCATTGGCGCCATGCCCTACATCCTCTACCAACTGTTCAGTTTCATTGCCCCTGGACTCTATCAGCAAGAGCGTCGCCTAGCCATTCGCATCGTCGTCAGTGCCTACATCATGTTTGCCGTCGGCGTACTCTTCTGCTACTTTGTCATCTTCCCATTCACTCTTCAGTTCCTTGGCGGCTATCAGGTCAGTGGCGAAGTCAGCAACCTCATCTCCCTTGAGAGTTACATCGACACACTCACCATGCTCAGCCTCATGCTGGGTGTCGTCTTCGAGTTGCCGGTAGTCAGTTGGCTTCTTGGCCGTTTCGGTCTGATCGATGCCGGTCTCATGCGTCGCTATCGCCGTCCTGCCCTCCTGGCCATAGTCGTCATCTCAGCCATCATCACCCCCACCAGTGATGCCTTCACGCTTCTGCTCGTTACCATTCCCATCTACCTTCTCTACGAGTTCAGCATCCTCGTAACCCGCAAGGCTCGGGTTCCATCTACGTAAATCCTTTTTCAAAACACTATTTCAAAGAACGCGAAAGCCGAGTGCAATCAAATTTATTTGAATTGCCGAGGCGCATCCGTTTTTCGAAGAAAATCTTCAAAGAACGCGAAAGCCGGGCGCAATTTTGCGCTCGACTTGTTAATGCCATTGGCTACGCCGAAGGTACTTTCACTCGGGAAAAACAAAATGTGCATATTGACATATCGGTCTTTTTATAGCTCAGAAATCAAATAAATGCCAGTATTTCTTTGCCTTTTTCTCAATAAAATTTGTTTTTTCTCTCGCTTATTCGTACCTTTGCCCCTGCATTGCGGTTAAGGGAATCGGGTGAAAGTCCCGGACAGTCCCGCTGCTGTGAGTCGCTTTGACGGAGGAAACACGATGTCACTGAGATGCAACCCTCTCGGGAAGACGTTTCCTCCGGGGCGATAAGTCAGAAGACCTCCCGCCATTACCATCCAACAAAACGCTGCGTGGATACAGCTGATGGAGACACTATTATTGTTAAACTAATTAAATAATAAACAGATGAAGAAGTATCTTTATTTGGCATTGGCTCTGTGTATGGGCTTTGCTATGACGTCGTGTAGCGACGATGATGAGAACACTGTGACAGTTGACTTCGAGGGTGAACAATGGACTGCATGGATTGACAATCCCCAGTACAATGGTCCGAAACTCTATGGTGAGGGTAAGGACACTTATGATTGGGTAGATCTTGGAACCGGTCTGTCGGGTGGTCTGACTCGCGCTTGGGGTGGTACCTATGGTTACAGCGAGGGCGGAACGGCTATCTCGAACTACATCGATGCAAATATCGAAGAACATGCTAATTACCAAAATCAGTTGGCAGTGCCCGTGTCGAATGGTTCGAAGAACTTTGCCGTGGTTTACTGCGATGCTACCATCAAGTTTGCCGATGGCGTAAGACGTCAGATCAACTCTATGGACATTGCTCCCACCACCTATCTGCTGGGTTGCGAGGTGAATGGCGACGGCTATGCTGCATCTCTGGCCGAGAGCGGTCACATGACGCTGACCATCACTGCTGACAACGGTATGAAGCTGGACGTAGATATGGCTCGTGACGGTAACATCCTGAAGACATGGAAGCGCATTAGCCTGCATCATATGGGTCCCGTGAACAGCCTTTCGTTCACCATGGATGGCAGCGACAAGTCGAGCTATGGCGTAAAGCATCCTAAGTACTTTGCACTCGACAATATCGTGGTGAAGATGGACTAATTGGAATAAAGATTAAGAGTGAAGGATTAAGGGTGAAAGATTCGTAACTCCTAACTTGTAATTCGTAATTGAAAAATCTCTCTATCTATATATGTAAAGTGTGCATGCTGCTGGCAGTTTATTGGCTGTCGGCAGCATGTTCCAATTCCGATCCTGACGGACCTGAGGAACAGTTTGCAGACACGGGAAAGGGCGTCTTCATCCTGTGTGAAGGTAACTATCAGAGCGGTAACTCCACGTTGTCGTATTACAATCCCGTAACGCGCAAGGTGGAGAATGGAGTGTTCCAACGAGCCAATGACCGCAAGTTGGGCGACACGGGCCAGTCCATCCAAATCTACGATGGAGTGGCCTATGTGGCTATGGAGAACAGCGGCATCATCTGGGCTCTGGACACCGCAACCTTCCGTGTGCGAGGACAACTGACCACAGGACAGACGGAACACATGATAAACCCGCGTTACATCCATTTCCTCAATAGTGAGAAGGCCTATGTCAGTGACCTCTATTCGCCTTACATCACCATCTTCAACCCTAGGACCATGCAGTATGTGGGCAGCATCTCCACCCTTCAGGAGGAGGCCTTCGGTTATCATTCTACGGAAGAGATGATAGGGTGGGGCGATAAGGTGTTTACCAACTGTTGGAGCTACTCGAACAAGATTTTGGTCATCGACACACGCAAGGATGAGGTGTGCGACAGCATCGTCCTCTCCAGTTGGCAACCCAAGAGCATGGCTTTGGACGCACGTGGCAAGTTGTGGGTGATTACTGACGGCGGCTATTCCACAGGCGACGAGTCGTTTAGCGACAATGTTCCTCATCTGTATCGCATCGATGCCACAACGCTAAAAGTGGAACTCGACCAAGAGTTGGACACCGATAATGCCAACGTGCAACTGGCCACGAACCCAGATAGAACTGTGCTTTATCTCATCAATAATGATGTGTACAGGATGAACATCGACGCCAGTCATGTTCCAGTTCGTCCATTCATCGAAGCCGAGCGTAACAGCAATGGTCAGCGTCATTTCCTCTATGGCATTGGCGTGAATCCGCATAACGGCGAGATCTATGTTGCCGATGCTGTGGACTATCGTCAGTCGGGTGTGGTGTATCGCTATACGGCGGACGGCACTCTCTTGGATAAGTTCCGTGTGGGTATAACACCGAATGGGTTTGCCTTTAAATAAAGGCCCCTCTCCCGACCTCCCCCGAGGGGGAGTAGATTAGATTAAGAATTAAAGATTTAGGATTATATGAACCGATTGCAAAAGAACATACTCCCTTCCCTAACAGGGAGGGGCTGGGGGAGAGTCCTTTGGGGGGGTGTCCTCCTTTTTCTTTTTTTATTCCTTTATTCCTCTTGTGGCGACGACCCAGTCACTCCTCCTTCCGAGGATAGCCGTTTGCCTCAGATTACGTGGGTGATGTCGTCGGGTCGCTTCCGCATTCAGGCGGGGGAGAGCATCCAGTTGGTTCCCGACATCGAGAACCTTGACGAGACCTCCGTCTATGTGTGGACCATAGAAGGCGAGGTGGTGGGACACGACAACTACTACACCTTCACCACCGACACGCCTGGCGAGTACTTCGTAAAACTTACCATCAACAACCGCTATGGAACGGTGGAAGACGAAGTGAAGATAACCGTTACGGAAGCGACTACGCAAGACCTGCCTGAGATACCAGAGATGGCCGAATGGCAGTTCCCATGGACAGAGATTAATGTGGCACTGGGACGCAGCATCAAAGTGCGCGCTTATATGACAGGCACTGACGAAGAAGTGTCAGAGGTGTTTACAGCCACAGCCGAAGGACGTCACACCGTTACACTCACACATCCCGTTACTGGCGTGCAAAAGGAGTTGACCATCAATGTTTGCTCGCCTGCAGGTAAATATCGTCGTTCTTCAACAGGTCAAGCGATGGTAAACAAGGTCTACGAATACATGCCTGCACCCGGTCATCAGGTCAACGGATACATCATCACAGGCGAGGCATATCCGAAGGATTGCACCCACAAACAGGCCTGCGATTCTGTGCTGGCACATTTCAGTCGCAAGTGGTCGGTGAGTCTGGGTGGACAAGGCGGTTATCTCATTGCTGGTTTCGACCACAGTGTGCCTAGTGGAGGTGCGGAGTATGACCTCTGCATCAAGGGCAATCCCTTCAGTTACCAGAGTGAACCCGGCATTATATGGGTAAGTCAGGACGACAACGGAGACGGACTCCCCAACGACCAATGGTTTGAACTGGCAGGTTCGGAATATGGCAATGAAAACCATACCCTTGAATATGCCATCACTTATTATCGGCCCGAGAAACCGAAGTCGTATGTCGGATGGCGCGATACGAACAACGACACGGGTTACATCCCGTACATGAGTTACTGGAATCCGTCGGCCTATTATTGGCAACCTTGGCAGACAGCAACGGAGATGACCTTCTTCGGTTCCCGTCTGCGTGATCGCAGTACTTATGACAATGGTATTTCCGATATTCCTCCTTACGACTGGGGGTATGCCGACAATTTGGGCGATTTCATCGATGGTCCTGCTGGTAAGATGGGGTATTACAAGATATCGAATGCCCGTACCTGGGACGGTCAGCCTGCTAATCTGGAGTACATCGATTTCATCAAGATACAGACGGCTCAGACGGGTTCGACTCCCAACTTGGGCGAAATCAGTACTGAGGTTTACTACATCAGTGATTACCATCTGGAATGAACTAAGAGTTGAGAAAGAAGAAATCGGACGGACGAAGTCCTACGCTTGGCTCGTCCAAGAATTAAGAATGAGACGCTTAATTGCTTTCTTCACTATCTTACTTGGCATTGCCCATTGGTCAATGGTCAATGCTCAATCGTCAATGGCCAATGGTCAACGGTCGATGGATTTAGACGAAGTCCAAGTCACAGCCCATCGCCGTTTGGTGGACACAGGCGTACAGAAGACAGTGCTCGACACAGCCATTTTGCACCAGAACGTGGCATCCTCGATGTCCGACATCCTCACTCAACACTCCACACTTTTCATCAAGAGTTACGGAAGGGCAACCGAGTCGACAGCAGAATTCCGTGGTACTTCGCCCAGTCACACACAGGTGCTCTGGAATGGGATGAAGATTAACTCTCCCATGCTTGGAACCGTCGATTTCAGTATCATTCCTGCCTACTTCGTCGATCAGGCCAACCTGCTTCATGGCGCTTCGTCGTTGACCCTGACAGGTGGTGGATTGGGTGGTGCTGTCGATATGCATACCTTGCCGCTCTTCGGGCAGGGCTATGCTTTGCAATACATCCAAGGCATAGGCTCGTTTGGCACTTACGACCAGTTCTTGCGATTTACATACGGCAACGATCGTTGGAGTAGTAGTACGCGTTTGGTTTATTCCACATCGGACAACGATTTCAAGTACACCAACTACGACAAGAAAGTTGATATCTTCGATGAAATGGGCAATTTTGTGCAATCCTATCATCCGACTGAACGCAACAAAAGTGGTTATTTCGATGATGTGCACGTCCTGCAGGATGTCTATTACAATGCACCGAAAAACAATCGCCTTGGTGCGATGCTTTGGTATTCCTATAGTTTGCGTGGCTTGCCCTTCCTCAGTGTCGATTACAAAGACAACACCGACTTCAGCAACGAACACAAGCGAAACAGCATTCGTTCTGTGCTCTCGTGGGACAAGACCTTCAACCTTTGGAACATGGGTGTGCGTGGGGGATACATGTGGCAGGATATCCGCTATGACTATTCCACCAGTCGTGAGCATGTGAGTACTGATATAACCCATTCGAAGAGTGTCAGTAAGCAAACCTATGTGCAGACCGATGCCGACTGGATGCCTCGTGACAACTGGCTCTTGACTGCCGACCTCTCGCTTTACTACAATCATGTACGAAGCGAGGACAAGAGCCCTTTCCATATTGGCGACAACTACAATCTGGGACGCATGGAGTATAACCTGAGTCTCTCTGCCAAGTGGCGACCAATAGAACCCCTTAGCCTGTCGGCCATCTTGCGAGAGGAGTGTTACAAGCGCGACTTTGTACCTGTCATTCCTGCCTTGTTTGTCGAATACAATATTTTGGGGCAAAGAGCAAAAGGCAAAAGGCAAAAGTCGAAAGGCAAAGATAATCCTTCATCCTTCACCCTTCACTCTTCACCTTTCATGCTTGTCCTCAAAGCCTCCATTGCTCGCAACTATCGTTATCCCTCGATGGACGACCTCTACTTCAAACCTGGAGGCAATCCCAACCTGCGTCCTGAGAAAGGCTTTACTTACGACGGCGGACTGGAGTTTAGCGTTCAACGCAAGCGCTATACATTGAAAGGCAATCTCTCGGCTTTCGATTCACACATTACCGACTGGATCCTATGGACACCCAATGCCAAGGGCTATTGGCAACCTTCGAACCTGAAAAAGGTACACAACTATGGCACGGAGATGATGGCTTCGGCAGAGCTGAGAATGAAGCATCAGTGGCGACTGACCCTGACGGGAAACTATGCCTACACACCCAGCATCAACAAGAGCGAGCATGTGGATGGTAACGATGCTTCGTATGACAAGCAACTGGTCTATGTTCCCCGTCATTCTGCCAATCTTTCGGGTGGTCTCAGTTGGCGCACTTGGACCCTGCGTTATCAGTGGACGCATTACAGCGAACGCTTTACCACCACCAGCAACGAAGTGTCGTACATCACAGGACGCCTGAAACCTTATTACATGAATGATATCTCCTTGGAGAAGACCTTCCAGTGGCGACATTTCCATGCCTCAGTGAAGGCCGTTGTCAACAATCTGTTCGATTCGGAATACGTTACCGTCCTCTCGCGACCGATGGCAGGACGTAACTTCGAAATATTCTTGGAACTAAAACCTAAATGGAAATAAACAGACTCTCCCCCCTGCCTCTCTCTGTTAGCGAGGGGAGTAGTTGCATTTTTTTATAAATGAATAGAATAATGGATATATTGCAAATGTATATGCCCCCCTCCCTTAAAGGGAGAGGTTGGGGGAGAGTCTTCTTCTTTCTCTCTTTATTATTAGGTTTTGTCTCTTGCACGGGTCGTCTGGCGCATACGAATACTGACGTCGGCGATACCATTCCGATGAAGTATGCTCGCAATCTGACGATGGTGCAGCATAAGGACTATACGGAAGTCTTCATCCGCAATCCTTGGGACACAACCAAGGTGTTGCACCAGTACACATTGATACAAGAAGCAAGTAGCAAGGTTCATGACCCCTCCTTGGGAGGGGGTGGGGGGAGGTTGGTCGTCCCCCTTCGCCGGGCAGGCATCTTCACAGCTGTTCATTGCGGTTTGGTGAAGGAACTCGGACGCGAATCCGCCATTCGGGGCATCTGCGAGATAGAGTACATCAACATACCTTCCATCAAGAAGGCGGTTGCAGAAGGGCGTGTGGCTAACTTCGGCAGTGCGATGGAACCTACCATCGAGGTCATCATGGATGCTCAGCCCGATGCTCTTCTCATTTCCCCCTTCGAGAACTCAGGCGGTTACGGTAGGGTGGAGCGTTTGGGAATCCCTATCATCGAGTGTGCCGACTACATGGAGTTCAGTCCTTTGGCCAGAGCCGAATGGATGCGATTCTACGGGCGTTTGTTTGGCGTTGGGGAGAGGGCCGACAGCCTATTCGCTGAGGTGGAGCATCGTTATCTCGCCCTGCGGGAAAAGGCTCGCAAGGTGGAGTATCGTCCCACGCTCATTGCCGAGAAACCCTATTCGGGCGTTTGGTATGTGGCAGGAGGCAATAGCGCGATGGGCATCCTGTATCAGGACGCAGGCAGCAACTATCTGTTCAGCAATCGCAAGAAGAACGGTTCGCTTGCCCTGTCTGTCGAGACCGTCTTTGAGGTGGGACAGCAAGCTGACATCTGGCTCATCAAGTACAATCAGTCTACGCCCCTCACTTTGGCGCAAATCAAGTCGGACTATCCCTCCTTTGCCCACTTCCGTTCTTTCCAGACGGGTAGGGTATATGGTTGCAATCAGGAGACCTCTCGCTTTTATGAGGAGACGCCCTATCACCCCGACCGCCTTTTGAGTAATCTTGTGGAAATAATACATCCAGAGTTAGGAATTAAGGCAGAAAAGCATTATTTTTGCAGAATTGAAGAATGAAGAATTATATTAACCAACTACGAAAGAATATGCTCCCTCCCTTTGAGGAAGGGCTGGGGTGGGTCCGTCTCGGGAGAGGTCTTGGGGTGGGGTCATGTTTGGCTTTGCTTACCCTTATCCTTTTCGTCGCATCGCTCTATAGCGGAAGCGTGAGCATCCCCTTGTCTGCTATCACGGACATACTGATGGGACGAGGTTCGGCCGACCATCCTTCGTGGCAATACATTATTATCGAGAACCGTTTGCCGCAGGCCGTCACCGCCTTGCTCTCAGGAGCCTCGCTGGCCGTGAGCGGACTTCTGTTGCAAACTGCCTTCCGCAACCCCCTTGCAGGTCCTTCTGTGCTGGGTATCGACAGCGGAGCCCATCTGGGTGTGGCGCTTGTCATCTTGGTGGCAGGCGGAAGCCTGTCGAAGGGTTCACTCACGCTTGGCGGTTTCGCCCTTGTTATCGCTGCAGCCCTTGTGGGAGCCCTTTGTGTGATGGCCATTCTGCTGATGCTCAGTCGACTGCTTCAGAACAATGTCATGCTCCTCATTGCAGGTATGATGGTGGGGTATATTGCGAGCAGCATGATTAGTCTCCTCAACTTCAAGGCAACCGCTGAGGGCGTGCATGCTATGACCCTTTGGGGAATGGGCTCCTTTAGCAGCGTCTCCCTCGATCGCCTTCCCTACATGGTGGGCATTTGTGTGTTGGGTCTCGTACTCTCAGTCTTGCTCATCAAGCCCCTCAATGCCCTGCTTTTGGGCGATAATTATGCCCGAAATCTGGGAATCAGTATCACGCGCACTCGTACGCTTTTGCTCTTCACCACAGGCTTGCTCACTGCTGCCTCCACAGCCTTCTGCGGCCCTATTGCCTTTATTGGATTGGCTGTGCCCCACATCGCTCGGCTCTTCTTGGGCAGTGCCAACCACCGCACCCTCTTGCCTGCCACCCTGCTGACGGGTTCTTCGTTGGCCCTTGCCTGCAATCTCATCAGCACTCTGCCAGGTGAGCAAGGCGTCATTCCCATCAATGTCATCACCCCCATCATTGGTGCTCCCGTCGTCCTTTGGGTAATCTTGCGACTGGAGAAGTAGGGAGTAAGTGGCAGAACCCCTAGGCCTTTCTGAATAACCCTTAGGCCTTCCGTTCGAACCCCTTAGGCCTTCGGAAATAAGCCCTAGCTCCTCGACGTTTACACCTTAGGTTCTCGTCGTTTGTGCCTTAGGTGCTCAGCATTTGTGCTTAAGACCTTCCGTAATAAGGCCTTAGGTCCTCCGTCCGAATGCCTAAGGTGTTCTCTTCAAACGCCTATTATTTTTAGGGCAGTTACCTGAGACCCTCCCTCCGAACGCCTAATATCTTTCGATAATACACCTAAGTCTTCTTCCATAAAGACGTACATCTTACAGCCGAAAGATGTACGTCTTACAAATAAAAGATGTACGTCTTATTACCGAAAGATGTACGTCTTTCACGAAAATGACTTAAGTATTATGTGGAGAACGTCTAAGGCTTATGTCGAAAGGTATTATAGAACATGTGCCATAGCTTATACGAGCAAGTGTCCAAGGTTCCCCTATCATCGAGGAAAGGTTGTATATATCTTCGAACCAAGGTTGTACTATCATCAAGCCGGGCTTGGATGTGCGAGACATAATTATATTGATTGTGATAGTTCGCTGTCGGTCGATGTAAAAAATAAATTATAAAAGTTAATTATTAAACTTTTATTCGTATATTTGCGACGCAAATGTTCCTAGAGCAGTTTGCAACATGAAAAACAAACGCCTAAAATAATAACTAACAATATGAAAACAAAAAGATTACTTTTGAGTTTGCTTGCTCTATGTGTATATCATAATATTTATGCAAGTTTTACTTATGGTGATTGGGAGATTGAAATAATTGATGAAAGTGCTCATACCGCTCGTATCATTTCTTATGATGGAGGTGTCTTTAATGGCGGTACGATAATTACTCCCCAATTTGTTACTAATCCATCTACTGGGACAACTTATTCGATAACAGAAATAGGAAAGTACCATTATGCTGGTAGTTACTATTACACCGTTTTCAGTGGATATACCGACGACGAGTATCAAGACCCTTTTTATGGTAAGGAAAACTGGACAATTGTAATATCAGAAGGGGTAGAAACTATTAACGAATACGCATTTAACGTTCTTTTTAACGGAACAATTTATCTACCAAGTTCATTAAATACTGTATACACACCTATTCTTAATGGAGGTGGAAATATGGTGTTTTGTGTTCCACCTGGCTTCTCACTGAATCTCAATCTGGGAAATGATGTAACTATTATAACTGAATCAAGCCCATATATTTCTTTTGCTGACGCTAAAACTAAAGAAATATGTGTATCCAATTGGGATACGAATATGGATGGAGAACTAAGTTATTCTGAGGCTTCTGCCATTACTTCATTAAATGATGTATTCAAAAATAATACCGAGATTACATCATTCAACGAATTGCAGTACTTCACGGGACTTTCCAACCTTAAGGATGCATTTTATAAATGTACAAGTTTGGTTACGGTAAAATTACCTAACAGCCTTATTGCAACTGGTGAAAGAGCTTTTTCAGGATGCACTTCACTTTCCCAAATTGTTCTTCCTACTAATTTACAACGTTTGAGCTGGTACACATTTAATGGATGCTCAAACATGGTTTCAATCACAATTCCAAGAAGTGTTAACACAATAGAAAATGGTGTCTTTTTTAGCAGTGGGTTAACATCAGTCATCATACCAGATGGTGTCAAATATATTGAAGAGTCTGCTTTTCAAGATTGTAAGAATCTAGCGAATATTACTTTAAATTCAGGATTGATTGCTATTGGAAAAAGCGCGTTTGCAGGATGTGAGAAATTAAAAAAAATTATTATACCCGAGAATATTAACACTATTCACGAATCTGTTTTTGCTAATTGTTCAGAACTAACAGAGGTTTCTTTTTTAAATAGTCTTAATAAAATACCCAATGGTTCATTTTCTGGCTGTGTGTCTCTAGAAAAGATCGATTTTCCCAAGAATATTACAACTATTGGAGCACAGTCTTTTAAGGGATGTACAAGTTTGTCATCTTTGACCATACCAGAAGGAATAACATTGATAGGTGGTGGCGCTTTTTCTGACTGTTCTCAGCTTAATACTGTATATATATTAGAAGCGACACCACCTGATTGTTATGATGGCTGTTTCTCAGGGGTCAATGCTACACTTTACGTTCCTGCTGGTTGCAAAGCAGCATACGAAGCTGCAGACTATTGGAAAGAGTTTGGGACAATTGTGGAAATGGAGCCTCCTTCCCCTGTAATCACTTTTGCCGATGCCAATGTAAAAGCAATCTGCGTTGCTAACTGGGATGCAAACGGTGATGGAGAACTGAGTGAAGAAGAGGCTGCAGCCGTTACGAGTCTAGACGATGTATTTGAGAACAATAGCCAGATTACTTCGTTCGATGAGTTAGTGTACTTCACGGGATTGACGTCCATCGGCTATTCTGCATTCTGTGGCTGTAGCAATCTGACATCCTTAAAGATTCCCAATGGCGTGGAGAATATTTATGAAAAAACTTTATCTGGGTGTAGTAGTCTGCAATCTTTATCTATATCAGGTAGTGTTCGTTACATTTATGCTAAGTCCTTCGATGATTGCAGAAACCTAAAAGAACTTAGATTAGAAGATGGGACCTCAAACTTGAATCTAAATTACAGTTGGCGTGATGCCTTAGGAGTAGGAGGACATGCTTTCTACAGGTGTCCCCTGGAATCTGTATATTTGGGACGCGGTCTGATTTATGATTCAGATAGAGAATATGGTTATTCTCCTTTCTACAACAAAACTAATTTGACGAATGTCACGATAGGGAATAATGTAACTATTATTTCCTCAAATTTGTTTAGGTCATGTACAGGCTTGACATCAATAACAATTCCAGACAATGTCAAAACAATCGGAGAATCCGCTTTTTACGGCTGTTCAAGCCTGAACAATCTGCAGTGGTCGGAGGGATTAGAAAAGATAATGAAAGATGCTTTCTCTGATTGCTCAAATCTCCCTTCAGTGACTTTTCCCAACACTTTGACAACCATCGGTGATAGAGCGTTCATTGGTTGCAATGCTTTTACCTCGATATTCATCCCTGCTAACGTGACATCTATTGGATTTGCTGCCTTTGCCAGATGCCCGAATATTATTTCTATGGTTGTGACGGATGAAAATTCTTTCTACGATTCTCGTTACAGTTGCAATGCTATCATTGAAACGGCAACAAACAAGTTGATCGCAGGATGCCAGAATACGGTTATTCCTCAGACTGTGGAAACGATATACGATAGGGCATTTTTAGGCTGCACTAGCCTCACTACAATTGTCATTCCCGAGAGTGTGACCTCAATAGGCAGTTATGCATTCCAAGATTGTACAGGTCTGACTTCTGTAAAAGTAAAAATAGCAACTCCTTTATCTATAGATTCCAATACTTTTGCTAACCAAGCAAATGCCACCCTTTATGTACCCCAAGGCCGCAAATCTGCCTATGAGGCTGCTAATTATTGGAAGGAATTCAAGGAAATAAAAGAATTCATTCGTGATGGCTCTTATTCTTATATTGCTTCAAATGGTCTTAGATGGAATTTCAAGCTCCATGATGAGAAAGCTACTTTATGTGGTTATTATGATGATAGTGATGGCACAGTAAGTTGTTGCGTAACTGGAAACCTTCCATCAACCTTAGTAATCCCTTCTATAGTTAAGGTTGCAGGATCGGATGTAGGATTACCTGTTGTAGGAATAGATGATTGGGCCTTTTGTGAAACATCATCGGATGATTCTGATACATATTTTGATAATGTGACATCAATTTTCATACCTTCTGGAATAAAATATATCAGCGGTAACGCATTCGTTTATTATTATTCCAGAAATTTAACCAAAGTAGAGTTTGCTAGTATTGAAAGTTTTCTAAACATACGTTTTGGTGAATATTCAAATCCTCTATTCATCGCACATCATCTATATATTAATGGCTCAGAAGTAAAAAATTTGGTAATCCCCAATAGTATTACATCGATAAATGAATATGCTTTTCAAGGTTGCTATGGCATGACGTCTGTTACTATTCCCAACAGCGTGACCAGCATTGGCAGTTATGCGTTCGAAGAGTGCAGTAGCTTGACTTCGGTAAAAGTGGATATTGCGAGTCCATTGCCAATCAACAGTTCAACCTTCCCTAATCGCACCAATTCCACGTTGATTGTGCCTGTTGGCAGCAAAGCGGCATACCAAGCTGCTAACTATTGGAAGGACTTTAAGAGAATCATTGAATTCATCGAAGGCGACGTGAATGGCGATGGTGAGACAGATGTACTAGATGTGGTGGATATTGCTCGCTATGTGGTGGGCACACCAGCTGAGACATTTGTCTCGAGTTTGGCGGACATGAACAGCGACGGGCAGGTGAACATTGGCGATGCCGTGACGCTGGTGAACGAGATTGCTGGTGACCAGAACTTTGTGAAACCGATGATGGCTCCACGAAAGATAACTGCTGATGAAGAATCGCTATCGCTGACGGAAGGTAACAGCGGACTTTCGCTGGCGCTAGAGAATCAGCGTAGTTACACAGCCTTCCAGTTCGACCTATATTTACCCGAGGGTGTGGATGTAACAACGATGATGCTGAATGCCCAACGCAAGCAGAAACACCAACTATTATATAATAAGGTAGAGAGTGGACACTGGCGTGTGACGGCATTCTCTACCTCAAATCGCTCGTTCCAAGGCCATGATGGAGAACTTCTCTCCTTCGCTCTCGACATAGAAGGCGACATTGCCCTACGCAACATCCAGTTCTTCGATGCCGAGGGTAATGGATATCAATTCGACGATATCTGCCAGAGCGGCGTGACGGGAGTGAAGGCCATTGACCATTCACCATTGACCATTGACCATTCGAATATCTACGACATACAGGGACGTCGCCATACGAAGTTACAGCGTGGTCTGAACATTGTGAACGGGAAAAAGGTATTTGTTAAATAGGATAGAGAGGAGGACAAAACATGAAGAAATACATTCTTACAATTATCACTTTCCTGTTGGGCCTGACGCATGTGTTAGCCGATGACATTAGCATCCCCAACCTAACCATGGAATCTGGCACGACTGCCACCGTAAGCATAAGCCTCAACAACACAGAGACGAACCTCGTTTCCTTCCAGATGGACTTAACCCTGCCCGAGGGCATCGCCATTAACAAGGCAGGATGCTTACTGAGCGACCGTTTCACAGACGAGGACCAAGAACTGACCATAGGACGTCTCTCAAATGGGAACATACGTCTAACAAGTACCTCGTTCTCGCTAATACCCATCTCAGGCACAAGTGGTGAAATAATCATCCTCTCTCTCATGGCATCAGATGATTTCGAAGGAGGCACGGCGGCACTGAGCAACATCCGGTTTGTGACTAGTAACTCGGAACGCATCATCCTAGACGATATGTCTTTCAGCATTGATGTTGTTCTGCCTTCCCCCACTATAACTTTTGCCGATGCCAATGTGAAGGCTATTTGTGTTGCCAACTGGGACGCCAACGGCGATGGAGAATTGACGGAGGCAGAAGCAGTGGCAGTGACAAGTCTGGGCGACGTGTTCTCTCAAAACGATGACATCGTTTCGTTCAACGAGTTGCAATATTTCACGGGGTTAACGGAAATATCCCCTGAGGCATTTAGAGGATGTAGTGAGTTGATAGCAATAGAGATTCCTCAAACTGTTACGTGCATTAACCATGATGCCTTTAATGGTTGTGTAAAGTTGACATCAATTCAACTTCCATCTTTGTTAACCGAGCTGAAATGGGGAGCTTTTCAATGGTGCAGTTCTTTGTCAGAGGTTGAGATCCCTGCTGGCGTCTCAATTGTTGGCGGTTGGGCATTCGATGGCTGCTCGTCTTTGGCATCGGTGACATTCCATGAGGGTTTGATAGATATTGGCAGGTATGCCTTCCAAAACTGTGTAAGCCTTACAGAAATTGAATTCCCATCGACGCTAAAACGGATTGCCCTTGAGGACTCTGAAGAAAGTGGAACATTTCAGGGTTGCAACTCATTAGAAACAGTAACATTCAACGAAGGTCTTGAATTTATTGGTGAGAAAGCCTTCTATGGTTGTTCCAATCTTATCTCCATAACTATTCCAAGTAGTGTTTCGTTTATTGGGAACAGTGCCTTTTCTGTTTGCGGCAATGTGGCTTCTATCGTCGTTGCAAGCGAGAACACGACCTATGACTCACGCAACAATTGCAATGCCATCATAGAAACGGCAACGAACAAACTAATAAAAGGTTGCAATAATACAGTGATACCTTCAGACGTTACCAATATTGGCAAGGAAGCATTCTACTATTGCACACAACTTACCTCCGTCACCATTCCCGAGCAGGTGACAACCATAGAAGAATCTGCATTCCGCAGTTGTACGGCTCTAACAAGTATTTATATCCCCAGCAGTGTATCTTCGATTGGGCAGAATGCCTTCTCTGGTTGTAATAACTTAACAAAGGCCGAATTTGCCAGTGTTGAACACTTGTGCAACATAAATTTCGAGTCAAATCCTTTGTCATATGCCCATCACCTCTATATTAATGGTGAAGAGGTGACAGAAGTAGCCATTCCTGAAGGTATAACAGCTATTGGTAATTTTGTATTCTCTTGTGGCAGTTACCTTACGTCCGTGACTATCCCAAGCACTGTAGCCACAATTGGATCTGGGGCGTTCCAGTATTGCTCAAGTTTAAATTCAATAACCATTCCCAACAGCGTTACGAGTATTGGCGAAAGTGCGTTCATAGGATGTGACAAACTGAAATCCGTAACGGTGAATGCAGATACACCCATCGCAATAACTTCTGATGTATTCAGCAACCGGACCAATGCCACGTTGTATGTTCCCTACGGGAGTAAGGTGGCATATGAGGCTGCAGATTATTGGACAGAGTTTGGGGAGATTGTGGAAATGGAGCCGGTATTAGCTGACATCGCAGAGGGCATATACTTCCTAAAAAATGTGGAGACTGGTAAGTACTTGAATAAGGGCAATGCGTATGGCACCCATTCTGTTTTGGCCGATGAACCATTGCCTGCTCGCATCAGCAAACAGTCAGATGGTAGTTATACGATTTTCTTCCCTATTGGTAGTTCTCACCAACAGTTGCTCTTCCGTGCCAATAGTGACGGCGTATATGTAGACTATCAAGGACAGTCTGATGGAAGCCCCTTCTGGACTATAACGGAAGCAAGTGACGGAAACTATCACATACAGACACTCATTACCCATGAACTCTATGGGCAGGATGTCATGCCGAACACTTATCTGGGTAATAACCCCAATAAGGAGGCCCATAATCAAAACGGGGAAGCGCTCGGTGTCTATAATGATGTGGACGGCAATGTGTCCAATGCAGAAGGCATGAACATCACATGGCAACTGGTGCCAGAGGGTTTGCATACGGAAGCTCAGGCAGAACGACTTGAGGAACTCATCGGGCAAGCTGTTCGGCTGAATATTGATACGAATAGCGCTCAAGCCGTTTTGGATAATGAGACATCGACCTATACGGAGATGCAGGTTGCCATCCAGACATTGGAAAACCAAGTGGAAGTGGAGCAGAAAAAGTTTAATTTACTACGCCATGAATTGAATTCGCTTATAATTAGTGCTGAAGTGATAAGTGTGAATACAGATGAGGCAAGAACGGTGGCAGACAATACGGAGGCCACCTATAGCGAGTTTTCTCAGGCTGTCTCCACACTCCGCTCAGCATATATTTCCAAGCTGGGAGAAGGTGTCAATCCCGGTCTATTGCCTCTTGATGTAACGAGTGCCATCATCAATCCCACATTCACAGCAGACAATGCAAGTGGCTGGGAGGGAGATACGCCACAGTTCCAGTCACACAACAATGCTGAATTCTATCAGAAAGCGTTTGATTTCCATCAGACGATTAATGGACTGCCCGACGGCAAATATGTGCTGAAGGTGAAAGGATTACATCGCCCAGGCAGCAATCAGGACGTGTATACCAGCTATATGCAAGGGATAGACAATGCCAGTGCCGAACTGTATGTTAATGATGCTGTCAAGACATTGGTGAACCACGCCACAGGGGCACAGGACACCAGACTAATAGACGATAATACACATTGGTATGAAGTGTCTTACAACGAGGAAACGCAGTATGTGCCTAATAGTATGTATGGTGCACGGTTGGCCTTTGATGCGGGACTCTATGATAACGAACTTCCTGTCACAGTCACCAACGGTACGATAACAATTGGCATCCGTCTGTCGGAGAGTGTAGATTATGGCTGGGTCATCTTCGATGAATTCCAGTTAGAGTATCTTGGACCTAAGAACATGCTATATGTAGAGAATGCACCCAGCATCCCTACCGGCGGAAAGACCACACTGGAGATAAGCCTGAAGAACGACGACGCGGTGAACATGACCGACTACTACCTGCAACTGCCCGAGGGCATGGAGGTAGAGAAAATCAGCGTCAGCACTGACCGTTCGAACAAGCATCAGGTTAGTGCGCAAAAGAACGATGACGGATACTACCACGTCGTGTGCTACTCGTCGCAGAACAATGCCTTCAAGGGTAACGACGGAGTGCTGTATAACATTGTGCTCTCATGCGACAATACCGTGACACCCGGCAACTACGAGGCCGGAGTTAAGAACGTGCTTATGACAGGCAACATCACACAGCCTGATTTCACTTTCGGCATTGAGGTGGCAGACATACTGATGGGTGACGCCAACGGCGACGACAACATCAATGGTCTGGACATCGTGGAGATGGTGGACTACATCATGCACCGCCCATCGGAAGAATTCCACTTTGTGGCTGCCGACCTGCACTATGACAACAAAATCAACGGTTTGGATTTGGTGGAGCTGGTGAGTCTTGTACTGGAACAGGGCTATACGCCCAGTGCCTCATCGGCACCAGCCCTGAACGGAAGCAAGTTGCATGCTGACGGAATGCTCCTGCAGAGCGACCGCGACGGACTAGTAACGTTGGGAACTGAATCGGCAGACAACTTCATCCTGGCACAGTGCATCGTGCAACTGTCAGAGGGTATGGAACTGAAGGAGGTGAAGACGGATGAAAACCATACTGTCGCATGGCAACAGATTGATGACAGTCGGTATGCCGTGGTTACGTACTCGATGAAGAACGCAGCCTTCGGCACAAACGAGTCCCTGCTCGAATTTGACTTCACGGGCAAGGGGAGCATCAGCGTTGAAGACTTTATGCTGGTGGATAATGAAAGACAGGCCCGCTATCTGGGCAACTCATCCCTTGACACTGCTACGGGAATAGGGGAATTGGAGAGAATGGGAATTGGAGAGAATGAGAAATGGTACGACCTTGCTGGCCGCCGTGTCTCTTCATCACAGTCGAAGGGCGTATATATTGTTAACGGCAAAAAAGTGTTTGTGAAATGAGAACAGTGAAGACATATCTCATCATGGTGTTGCTTGTGATAGCAGGCAGCACCTTTGCCGACGAACTGAATGTTGCAAACTTCACCATCCAGCCAGGAGAGTCGAAGGCTGTGGCCGTGGAACTGAATAACAGCGACAGAGCTTATACGCTGCTGGAGTTTACCCTGACATTGCCTGAGGGCGTCAGCATTGCAGCGGACGGGGACGGGGAACTGCTCGTAGTGCCTAATAATGCACGACTCAAGGACTCACACATGCTGGACGTGGCGGAAATAGGTGATGGAACGTACAAGTTCCTGCTGTATTCAAGCAGCAACGAGGTGCTGACAGGCAACTCGGGACCCATCCTCACCATGACGCTCACGGCGTCTGTAGATGCCGCGACAGGGAATAAAGAGGGTGTGTTCACTGAACAATTGTTTGTGGATGCCAACAAGGAAGGATACGAGCCAGCCGATAAGGCATTTAACATCAGAATCGGAGGAATTCCTGGCGACGTCAACAAAGACAGCCAGATTTCCATTGCCGACGTGACTGCCCTCGTGAACATCATCCTGGGCAAGGACAATTCAGAGCCTTACCAATACGACCATGATGCAGCGGATGTGAATGGTGATGGTGGTACCTCCATTGCTGACGTGACGGCGCTGGTGAATATAATACTGGGCAAAAACCAATAAAAGTTTAACAGTTTAATCGGGCTTTGCCCTGTTT
>JAEEGF010962879.1_pt1 | contig 22111 bp, 19 predicted proteins | sample 9134171 | NCBI WGS metagenome assembly JAEEGF01 (sample SAMN16246542, study PRJNA631951) | gut metagenome | biome: gut microbiome; feature: rumen; material: AP-attached | host: Bos | place: Iran: Karaj | collected 2018-10 | reverse complement strand
ATACACAAAGTGCAATGTGTCAAATCTGTATCTTCTTCGGAATCGGAAAATGCCTTTCTAAGTTTGCCCGTATTGACATCTATGGCAAGGAGAATTTCATGTCCGTTTACCTTTGATTTTACCCAAAGTTTGCCGCCACAAACACCTTCTTCAAGCAATATCCCTAAGTCTATCGTTACATTGAAGTCGGTCTGATAGTCGTGTTGCCACAAAATGCTTCCGTCCCAATCGTAGCGAATTATAATATTGTCTCTGTTAGAAAAAATCATATCACCGAAAACAAAGAGTTTTCTTTTAGGAATATATTCATTAAATACGACCTTTCCTGTTTCTACCTCTACAAGATTATAATAGTTTGTAAAGTTATTATATTCAAGAACATCTACATAACGACGATTGGTATTCTCTTCAATAAACGCAACATCTTTTATTGTAGTAAATAGTTCGCCTTCCTTTGTAAATATCATCAAGTCGTTATGTCCCTCGTCTGTACTATACATTACAAATACTTTATCTTCAAAACTTTGGATATAGAAAACATTGCCCAGCAAAATTTCCTTGCCACCAATATGAAGTATTGTTTTTTTCTCTCCTTCATTGGTAACATAAACTCCGTATCGGGCATCGAAATTATTATGCCCAACATTCTTAACAACTTTCGTTTCTTTCCACATAGTCTTTGTTTTTTTGTCAGAACTCAAGCAGAAGCCTTACGTTTATCTGTCTGCCTGTTAGATAGTTTGGCACGGCATACTGGTTGTTAGTTACATCCGTCAGCCAGAAATATGAGTTCACGTTGTTGATATTCAGCAGGTTGAAGGCATCTATGCCAATCCATGCGTTGCGCATCTTCGATGCTATGCCCGTGCGTATGTCGTGCTCCTCGTTGTTGAGCAGACGGTAGCTCATGCCTATGTCGGCGCGCCTGTAGGCTGGCGTGCGGAAGAACTGCGTCTCGCGTCCGGTGTGTGGCGGACCGAACGGCAGACCGCCGGCATAGCTCAGTTTCAGACTCATCTTCCACTTGTCCGTGCCCGGAAAATAGTCGGTGAAGTAGAGCGACAGATTCATGCGCTGGTCGGTTGGACGAGGAATCTTCTTGCCGAAAAGCGTCTCTTCGGTCTTCATTATCGACAGCGTGAGCCACGAGTCACTTCCCGGAACAAACTCGCCAAACAGCTTCATGTCGATACCTGTGGCATAGCCTTTGCTCAGATTCTTTCCGTAGTAAGTAATCTTCAGATTATCAACATTGTATGGGTTGAGATTGCTCAGAATCTTGTAATAAATCTCGGTTGTGAACTTGAACGGACGGTTTGCCATTCTGAATTTGTAGTCGCCAGCCAGAACGAAATGAATGCTTCGCTGGCTCTTTATCTCGGAGTTTAGCGTAACCGTGGCGTTGCCGTTGGCTGCCATCGTGGTGTCCTTCAGCTCCTTGTAGAAAGGAGCCTGATAGTACAGTCCGGTGGCAAAGCGGAAGGTGAAATTCTCGTTCTTTTTTGGAATGAAACCGACTGATAGTCGCGGACTTACGATACTCTCTCTGTTGAAGTCCCAGTAAGCGTAGCGCAGTCCGTAGTTGATGGTGAACATACCTTTGTCGTTGTTCATTCGCCAAGTGTCCTGTGCATAAAGTTCGTATCTGTTAGAGCTTAGTTCGTTGTTGCTGCTAAGGTTGTAAATCAGTCGCAGCTGGCTGTCGGAGTGTGGCAGAGAATAGCCAGCCGAGTCGCGCATCTCCCATTCCTTCATCTTCTCGTCGACAACCTCGTGTTTAAGTAGCGCGCCCCATCTTATCTCGTGCGCCTTCTTTCTTACCTGACCGTTAAGCGTTACGCTTTTAACGCTAGTTGTAAGATAGTTGCGCGCGTGCTCCTTGTACGTTCCCACGCCAATGCTCTCGTTCTCGCCCTCGTTGTTGAGCCAGTACTCGCCTTGGATGTCGTATGTTTCCTGCTCCTTGCTGTTGTATGCCGCTCCTTGCAGAGAGATGAAGGTATGTTCGGTAAATTTGCGCGTGATGCTCGCCGTCATGAAGTAGGTTCTGAACAAGTCCTTCTCCTGACCGTCGAAATAAACCTTGAATTCCTTTATGTCGTCGAGTGTTCCGAAGGTTGTCGTTCTGTCCGACGGCTTAAACTGATAGCTGTTTCGCGAGTAGTTCCCGATGAAGTCGATGGTCCATCGTTTGTTTGGCGACCAGCTTGTGTAATTCTGATAGTCAACGAAGTTAGGGTTGTATTCGCCCTTTGTGTCGAGTGTTCCGAGAAGGTATCGGTTAGTCTTGTATCTCACGCTCTGCGTCATGCTGAAGTGCTTGTTTCCGAATCCGGCGTAGATGCCTCCGCCAAGCATACTGATGTTTGCGCTTCCCTCAAACTTCTTCACCTTCTTGTAGGTTATATCGAGCACCGACGACATCTTGTCGCCATATTTAGCCTCGAATCCGCCCGAAGAGAAGCCGATGTCGCTAACCATGTCGGGGTTGATGATGCTCAAACCCTCTTGCTGTCCAGAGCTGATGAGCATAGGACGGTACACCTCAATGCCGTTGATGTAGACGCTGTTCTCGTCGAAGCTTCCGCCGCGCACGTTGTACTGCGAACTCAGTTCGTTGTTCGATGATACTCCGGCTTGCGTTGCGATGTACGATTCTACGCTTCCGCCCGATGCGTCGGGCATCAGTTTCTGGTCTTTTATGTCGAGTTTCTGGGTCGAGGTGGTTTGTCGGCGCACCTCGCTCACCGTAACGCCCTCAAGCTCAACGTCCGACGGCAGCATCGTAACGTTGAGCGCGATTATTCCCTTTGGTCTGCGCAGCGTTTTCTTCTTGGTGCGGTAGCCAATCATCGAGAAGATAACCGTAACGCTGTCTTGTGTGTCTACCGAGATGGAGTAATGGCCGCGCAAGTCGGTCGTAGTGCCTACGAGCACGGGCTTTTCAATGCGCACGGTAGCCAGTTCGATAGGGTCGTGATTCTCGTCGGTAACGATTCCCGTTATCTTGGCTTTGTGCTTTGATGTGCCTTGTGCGGCAGCATCGGTAAAATGAGTGAATATTATTGTCAGCAGCAGAATGCTGTATCTTAGTCTGTTTAGCATATACACATAACGCATAAAACGGCTTTTTATTTTGTATTGAGAGACAGTTGACAATTTTTTGGGGGGACTTAATTCAAAATTCAGAATTGTCAGTTTTTTTGACAATTGAAAAAACAAGCGGCAGAAAGCTTTTCTTGTGCCTTCTGCCGCCCCGCTTGCTTATCTATCTTTTCTGTCTCAATATTCCATTGCTGCCGGAAGTTCCTTGGCCTGAGCCACCATCTTCTCTACCTCGGCAACGGCTGGTACGCGTTGAACGAGATGCTTCTGCGCATTAACCTCTTCTAACTTGGCGTGAAGGTTGGCAGGAACGCGATGCTGCAACTCCTTTACGGTATCTACGCCAGCAGCCTCGAGCAACTCGGAGAACTGAGGACCAACGCCGTTGATGCGCATAAGGTCGGTATGGTTAGTCCAAGTAAGAATCAGTTTAGGCGAGATGCCAGTCTCTTCGGCCAGAGCCTTGCGTCCGGCTGGCTTGGCGCACTTAGCCAGCAAATCGTCGGTTGTCTTGATGCCTGCTGCAATTAACTTCTCGGCATAAACCTCGCCTACGCCTTCGATTTCTACAATCTTGTAATTCATAATCTTAAATTTTAGTAATTTGTATTAAAAGTATGTTGTTGTGGCAAAAATAGCAAACTATCTATAAAAACAATAAAAAAAAGGCTGTAACTCTGTTTTTTTAAGTTTTTTTAATAACTCTTAAAAATGTTGACTTTATGATTTTTTTGTGGTTTGGCGATAGGGCGGGTTATTGCGCCCATTGGGCAGCGAGCGGAGTTGGAGCGGTATACGCGCGGTTTTTGTTCTTGTTGCCGAACAGGGAAATTTGGCAGAACTAAGGGGCTGCGGACTTGCCTTTTATTGTTTGTAACGGCTGCGCCGGGCGATATGATGCTTATATTCTGCTGTTTATGTTATGGGCGGTTACAGTTACAGTTGTTACAGTTGTTTTTTTTGATGTTGTGAGGTGTGGTGCTGGGCTATGCTTTTGCTGTATGGCTGCAAGACTGATAGTTGCGTGTTGCCATGGTTGCAGGCAACCGCAGTTTGAGCCGGAATACAGGCTGAACTTGGAGGTCAGAGAGATGCTTGCTGTTAAGATGCCTGTGCCATGGAGAAATAAAAAATGAAAAAAATATGCTCGGAAGGGCGTGTATTTAAATTAAATTGTCTAAATTTGCATTCGCTTTAGGGCAATCGGGATGTAGCGCAGTTGGTAGCGCACTACGTTCGGGACGTAGGGGTCGGGCGTTCGAATCGCCTCATCCCGACAAGAAAGGACAAGTGAAACATTTCGCTTGCCTTTCTTTTTATCAGGAATCAAACAAAAAAAAGAGGCCTCATTCCGAAGAAGAATGAAGCCTTTTTTTATTGTTGTTAAAAGCGATTATTTAACCCAAAAGTATAACATTAAATTAAAGTCGGCAATTTTTAAGGCGTTTTTTTGAGGTCTGAAGACAGAATTTGTGCGTTTTTCCTATTCTTCGGCGTTTTTCAGGCTCGATTTTACTGTTCGCCCGGCTGCTTTTTGGATGATGCAAGCCGCGTTTTTTGCCGACTTGCATCATCTGCTGCTATTTTTTTATGAATAAGCGTTTTCCGATAAGCGTGAAGAAAATGGCAAGCAGAAGGATGTTGAAGATGAGGGCTCCGATGGCAAACGGCTTTCTGCTATTTTTATAGAAGTCGTCGCAAGTCTGTACTCTTTCCTTGTCTATGCCGTGCTCCTTGGTGTACTTGTTCCATAGTGCGCTTGTTGTAGGTGCTGAATACAGATGGTTCCAGACTTTTTTGTCCGTATCAACCTCGTATAGCCTGTATGTTGAGGCATCTTCGAATTTGTCGCCCGAAGAAACGACAATCTTGTTGTCATAAACGAGAATCTCTTTTGCGTGGTCGCCTCCATCTACATTCTTGCCTACAAAAGTCCAGTCGGGAACATCTGTCCAATTTAGATAATAGTCGTCGTTTACATAGACTTTGGCATAGTCGCCCATTCCTGTGTCGGTATTTGTTATTGTGGCATATAGGAAGGCTTCGAAAATGATTAGGACGAAGAATGACATAATGCAAAATGGCGGAGATATTGCCCATGCCCAGTATCTTACTTTTTTCTTGGTAACAGCCTTGAAGATGATTGCAGATATAATTCCGCCAACGACGGCAAGGCCAGAAAGGAATAGCGCGACTATAAACCAGAAAATCAGTCCGAATATCAGTTCCATGGTAGAAGGTGTTTTGTGGATGATTAAAGATTATTTTGCAAGAAATTTGATGTATTGTTCCATAGTCTTGTTGCGCAACTTCTCGTCTTTTATACATTCGAGCGGAACGGACGAGCACACAACGCGGTATTTGCCCCTTCCGTAGGCTACGGTGGCGCAGATGTCCTGACCGTCGAAGTCGGCAAGTGGGAGAGAGCCGTTCACGCCGATGAGTCCCGACGGATGCTGAACGGCATAGCAATACTTGTTGGCGTCGGTATAGATTTCGTAACTCATCTTGTCCTGCCTTATCACTACCGGAATGCTGTCGGAGGTGCGCTCTCCGTCGCAATATTTAAGCCATCTCGAAGCAAAGATGCTGTCGGCATTGTTTGTTAGTCCGCTGGCTATGTATGCGCCTGTTAGCAGAACCTTTCCGCCCTTGTTCAGGAACGTCTTCAGCTGGTTCTTCATGCCCTCGCTGAACAGAGGCTTGCTTGTTAGCGACCAGTCCTCTTTTTGCAATCCGCCTATGATGTCGATGATGCTGTAGCCCGATGTGCTGCCCATCTCCTCGAACGCCTCCTTGCTGCACGACACGAACGACCAGCCCTTCAGTTCGGCAACAGCCTTGCCGTGTGTGTGCGGATAGTCGAACGTGTTGCCCGTAACTATCTTGCCGTTCATCTGGCGGTTGCTGAAGCCCAGACCGTCTTCAGTCTCCTTGCCGATGGTTGATTTTGTGAAGCAGGTCTGCTCTCCGCTGAAGCCCGGGAACATCTTGTACGGAACGCCGTATTCCGCCTTTATGTCGAAGCCCTGAAGCGAGTCGTTGTTTATCTCGGCCGGACCGCATAGCCGCGTGAAGGCGTTTACTATAAGCATCGTACTTTTCTTCTTGCTGCTTAGCGACTTGCTTGATATGTATGCCGACAGAACCTCGCTGTCCATGCTCTCTCCGCCATCGTTCACGGCAGTAACCTTGAAGTCGTACAGTTCGTCGGAATCAAGAAGCACGCTGATGCTCGTCTTACCGTTGCCGATATACATGCCGTTGTCGAAATCGGCATCGCCCTTGCGCGTGTAAAGAATGTAGCCTGTTGGGGCTGACGACGGCGAACGCTTGTCGGCGGTAGGCTTCCAACTTAGCGTAACGGCAGACTCCCGAAGGTTTGGCTGCGCTATGGCAAACGAGCGTACCGGCAGAGGCTGCACAACCTCGTTTGTGCCGTGCATCAGGTTTACGTATTTAAGAACCGCCTTGTATATGCCGCGAGCCAGAAGGAACTTGAAGTAGGGGTCTTGCCCGTAGTGAAGGTCGGAGAAATTCTGGTGCGAGAGAGTCTCGACTATGAACGAAGGGAACTCGGGGTTTCGCGTCTCGCTATAGTTGTCGTTCACCAGTCGGCGGCGCGGCCATTCAGGAACGGCTGTGCGAATCTCGTTCTGCACCTCTTGCAGGGCCAGTTCGGTAGCGTTGCGCGACGTGTATCGCGATACGCCCGTGTTAAACACGTCGATGCCCTCGTTTTGCAGAGTGTATATGCCCAGCGTTCCGATGAGTTGGTCGTCCTTTCTGAATCCGGCATCGCTGTGTACGGCAAGCGACAGTTCGAAAGGCACTTTCTGCCCCTCAAGCCCCGGATTGTAGACCGAGCCGCCCGACAGATAGTTGATGGCATACGGGCGTGCGTTTATGTCGTCGGGATAGTCGTTGGTTCCTTGTCTCGAAGAGTACACCTCGTAAGGCATTCCAGCCCATTGCATTGAGTATCGTGCTCCTTCGAGAAATCTCGGCATTCCGCTTGTGGTAGGCGTCTCGCCGTCGAGACCGCGTGCTATGTTGCCCATTCCGCCTCCGAAGCGTACGGCATCGGCCGAGACGAATCCCTTGGTGCTGCTGTAGTTAGACAGAACAACCTTGTTGTCGTCGCCGTTTCCCTTGCCAAAGGCGAATGTGCCCAGATATACCCATGTGCCGCCGCCCATCTGCTGGTTTACCTTAACCACCGTCTTTATTCCGCCGTGAACTATGGTGTACTGTGCATCGTTCACCGCCCACTTAATGGGCTGGTAAGACACATATACGGCATAGTTTCCAGCCTCGTCGAAGTCGGGAATCCACTCCGCCGAAGCCGTCTCGCCCTTTGTAGACGTGGCAATCATGCGGGCTGTTCCGTCGGTAAACGGATTGTCGCCTTCGAGATATGTTTCTTTAGCGTGTGCAAAGCCCGGGGCAGGTACTTTTCCCCAGCCCTTGCCGTATTCCTTGTATGTTCCTTTTGAGTTTGGGTCGTTGTCAACGATGGCTTCGAGTTCCTGCCAGTCGCGCTCGCGTGGCGTGTAGACTATTGCTCCCGAGCGTTCGAGCATAGGTATGAGGAACGGCACGACGATGGTTTGTGTAAAAAGGTCCTCGCTTGTTGCGAAGATTGACGGACGCTGCCAGTTCCAGCAGTTTAGAGCCTGCTTGAAGTATCGGCCGTGGCTTGCCCACAGGGCTATGTGCCTGCCGTCGAGCCCCTTGCTTGGGCGGTAGGGCACGGATATGTTTCTTACCCACGGCTTTCCGGTGTAGTCAATGCCTCGCCACAGACGGTTTGACATTATAGAGTTGCGCATATCGTCGGACTGTTGCTTTTCGATGGGCAGTCCGTCGGCATAGACCGTTATCTTGTAGTTGGCGAACCGCTTGGGCAGGACAGACTTGACATCGGCATAGATGCTGTTTATAACCTGCTTTGTAAACGGCTGCGTGCTGAACGTGTTGTTGCCGTAGATGTTTATGAACTGCCTTACGGTATCGACCTCAACGTTCCTTATTCCGCTGCTGTTGATGTTTGCCAGTTTGCTTCTGTAAGCCTCGAAATACGGCACAATCTTGTTGCGCACCTGTTTTTCGGCCGTGCTGTATGGCGGAATCTGCGCATACACAACGAAGACTGACAGAAATAATCCTGTCAGTCCGCACATAAATCTCTTTTTAGTCTGTTTTTTGTCAGTCGATTTCACCTACTGTAAAATTTTCCGGATGCTTGCCCTTGAAGTCCTTGAAGTAACGCTTTATCTCCTTCATGTCGGCATCAATGTTGCCCGAAGGCGTGATTTCCTTTTCTATCCTGATTTCTTTCTTCTGATAGTCGATGCCTGCCAGCACTATCGGAATGCCCGCTTTGAGGGCGATGTAGTAGAAGCCTTTCTTCCAGTCGGGGTTAGGCTTTCGCGTGCCCTCTGGAGTGATGGCGAGATGGAATTGACTGAGTTTCATTGCAGTCTCGGCAAGCCTGTCGGTCATCGATGTTTTTTTGTCTCTGAACACAGGAATGCCTCCCCACGAGCGGAACAGCGGTCCGAGCGGCCAGAAGAACCATTCTTTCTTCATCAGGAAGTTGGACTTTCTGCCAACCGCCCAGTAGAAGAACTTGCCGAGGAACAAGTCCCAGTTGGTGGTGTGTGGTGCTATGCACATGATGTACTTGTCGTAGTCGGGCACGGTTAGCACGTATTTCCATCCAAGAAGCTTGAAGAGAATAAAACTGCTAAGTTTTTTCTTCATTCCTTTACCTTTAATTAAGAGTGTTTAGTTGGTCTATAATTTCAGAGACCTCGGTATTGAAGTCGGACTTTAGTTTCTTGTAGAATCCCTTTACGTTACCCGGTTCTGTGTGGCTTATGCGGCTAACGAACTCGTTCTGAGCCTTTGCTATTCGGGTGAAGACCTCGTTAAGCTGCTGTTTGTCGACATCAGGATTGTAATACTGAATGTAATAAATTTCTGCCAATAACTCGCTCGTAATGTAGTTCACAAACTTCTTCAGGTTTCTTCTATTCTTTGCCATATCAAAAAAAATGAAAGATTATTTAAAACTGATGTAAAGATATGAAAAAAAAGTGAAAAACAAATCTAAATCAATTATTTTTTGAATATTTTGTTTTTTTGCCTTCGGAATAGGTGAAGTTTCCCGTATTTGCAGTATCTTCGCGGTGCGAAAAATAAAATTATTAAAATAATAAAAAATTGTCTAAACCATGATCAAAAGTGCATTGCAAATTGCAAGGGCTGAATATCAGCCAAAGTTGCCTAAAGCGTTGTTGGGTGCAGTAAAGGCCTGCGAGGGCGCACCAACACAGTCAGTTTCAGATCAGGAAGAGATTAAGAAACTCTTTCCTAATACCTACGGTATGCCTGTTGTTCGTTTCGAGGCAGGCGAGGCAGTCAAGGGCGAGCCAATTAACGTTGGCGTAATCCTTTCAGGAGGTCAGGCTCCGGGCGGACACAACGTAATCAGCGGTCTGTTCGACGGAATCAAGTCTATCAACCCTGAGAGCCGTCTTTTCGGTTTCATCTTGGGTCCTGGCGGCTTCGTTGATCACAACTACATGGAGTTGACATCAGACATCATCGACGAATACCGTAACACAGGAGGTTTCGACATCATCGGATCTGGCCGTACTAAGCTTGAGAAGGTAGAGCAGTTTGAGAAGGGCTTGGAGATCATCCGCGAACTTAACATTAAGGCTATCGTCATCATCGGTGGCGACGACTCTAACACTAACGCTTGCGTGCTTGCCGAGTACTACAAGGCTAAGAACTACGGCGTTCAGGTTATCGGTTGTCCAAAGACTATCGACGGCGACTTGAAGAACGAGCACATCGAGACATCATTCGGTTTCGATACTGCTACAAAGACTTATTCGGAGGTTATCGGAAATATCCAGCGCGACTGTAACTCTGCTCGCAAGTACTGGCACTACATCAAGCTGATGGGACGCTCTGCATCTCACATCGCTCTTGAGTGTGCTCTCCAGTGCCAGCCAAACATCTGCCTCATTTCAGAGGAGGTTGAGGCTAAGAACCAGAGCCTCGACGACATCGTTACTTACATTGCTAATGTTGTTGCCGAGCGTGCTAAGAACGGCAAGAACTACGGTACAGTTCTTGTTCCAGAGGGCTTGATTGAGTTCGTTCCAGCCATGAAGAAGCTTATTGCCGAGCTGAACGACCTTCTTTCGGCAAACGCTCAGGAGTTTGCTATGATTAAGAAGTCGGCACAGCTTGAGTATGTAACAGGCAAGTTGAGCAAGGAGAATGCTGAAATCTTCTCTTCTCTTCCAGAGAGAGTTGCAAAGCAGCTTTGCGCAGACCGCGACCCACACGGAAACGTTCAGGTATCTCTTATCGACACAGAGCAGCTTCTTGCCGAGATGGTAGGCGTTAAGCTTGCCAAGATGAAGGAAGAGGGCAAGTATGTTGGCAAGTACAACACTCAGCATCACTTCTTCGGTTACGAGGGACGTTGCGCAACTCCTTCTAACTTCGATGCAGACTACTGCTACTCTCTTGGTTTCTCTGCTTCACGCCTTATTCAGGCTGGCAAGACAGGCTACATGTCTGTTATCAAGAACACAACAAAGCCTGCTGCCGAGTGGATTGCAGGTGGTGTGCCTATCACTATGATGATGAACATGGAGAAGCGTAACGGCGAGATGAAGCCAGTTATCCAGAAGGCTCTTGTTAAGCTCGACGGTGCTCCATTCCTTGAGTTCGCAAAGAACAGAGAGAACTGGGCTTTGAACGACTGCTTCGTATTCCCTGGTCCTATCCAGTACTTCGGTCCTTCTGAGGTATGCGACCAGCCAACTATCACTTTGAAGTTGGAGCAGAAGTAACATTGTTTTTCCAAAATAAATAGTAAGTGGGCGAGATATTATAATGGTATCTTGCCCATTTTTATTTAGTTTTTTTTACCTTTGCATTCGTTTGTTTTAGATAAAGGTATTTTTTTATGGCAGAGACAAGGAAGACTACAACGCGAAAGAAGGCTGGCACATCGGTGTCTGCCAAGTCTCCGTCTGCTTCTGCCCGAAAGAAAAAGACCACCACGACGAAGAAAACCGCAGGCAGACCGCGAAAGAAACGCAAGTCGGGCGGCGACCTGTTTTCAGACCTCTTCTCTATGAAAAACATTTCGAAACAGACAGAAAAGACATTCAGAAAGATGCTCCCTATGCTTGTGGGGGGTATATTTTGTTTTATTCTGGCTGTTGGTGGGGCAATTTTCCTTTATGTAAAATATGTTAACCCGTACGCTTTCAAACTGCATCCGGTAGAGCGTCATCTTACGGGATATTCGGTATATGGCATAGATGTTTCTCACTATCAGGGAGATATCAACTGGGACAGACTCGCGGCTGCCAACATCGACGGTCATGAGGTGAAATTTGTTGTGGCAAAGGCAACCGAAGGGGCAGACCATAGCGACTCTCGCTTTGAAGAGTATTTCACTCAGGCAAAGAAGAACGGCTTTGTGCGCGGAGCATATCATTTCTTCACTCCCGGAACCGTGCCTTATTTCCAAATACAGAATTATATAAGGGTAGTAGGTTCTCTTGAAGATGGTGATTTGCCTCCTATTCTTGATATTGAGAAAATAGACGGAATATCAAAAGAACAACTTCAGGAAGATGCTCTGAAGTGGCTCGTTGAGATTGAAAAGCATTATAATGTTCGGCCGATAATCTATACAAGTGTCAAGTTTAAGAAGAAGTACCTGAATCGCTCTGAGTTTGATGAGTACCCATTGTGGATTGCCAACTATGCCGACTCTCTGTCGTACGACGGCGAATGGGAGTTTTGGCAATACAGCGAAACGGGGAAGGTTGATGGTATAGGCTGTTATGTTGACTTAGACGTATACCATACAACCCTCGAAAGTTTCGAATCCTTGCTAATTCACAAGTGATTTTATTGCTTCTTTTCGAACGCCAGCATACACCAGTTGTTGCGTTCGTTTCTGCTTGTCTGAGCAAATCCAAGCGATGCCGCCTTTTCAATAAGTACGGCTGCATCTTCGGTATAGAATCCGCTTATCAGAAGCGTTCCGCCGCTGGCTATGCACTTTGCGTATTTGTCCATGTCGTTAAGCAGTATGTTGCGGTTTATGTTAGCCATGAACAGGTCGGCTTTCTGCTCGTTTATAGGCAATATTGAGGCATCGCCAAGAAAGACCTCGATATGCTTGTCGAAGCCGTTGATGCTTATGTTCTCGCGGCTGTTCTCAACGCTCCACTCGTCAATATCTACAGCCTGAACCTTGTCTGCTCCTCTCAGGCATGCCATTATAGAGAGGATTGACGTTCCGCAGCCCATGTCGAATGCGTTTTTGTTTCTCATATCGAGCGATGCGATGTACTCTACAAGCATCGAGGTAGTCTCGTGCGTTCCCGTTCCGAAAGCCATCTTAGGGTTGAGGCTGATGTTGTAGCAGAAGCTGTCGTCGTCTTCGATTTCCGAACTGTGGATGAGGCAAAGGTTCTCGCCAATCTCAACGCGGTTGAAATTCTGCTTTTCCCATTCCTCGTTCCAGTCGCGATACTCGGCCTCCTCGCAAGTGAAGGTTATCGTTGTGCCGGGCAGCGGAATGTTTTCGATAATCTCGTTAAGTGCCTCCTCGTTCCAGAAATCCTGCTGAATGTAGCCTTTCAGACAGCCGTCCTCGTCGGTAAAACTCTCAAATCCAATTTCTCCGGCAAGCGACGGCAGAAGGTCGTGCGCCAACTCGTTGTCCGGCTCTATGCTGAATGTAACTTCGAAGTATTTCATTTCTGTAATTTTTAAGTTTTTGCAAAATTAGGCATTTTTGCCGAATAATAGGGCAGCATCGGCGTGATTATCTTTTTAATTGGCGTTTGTATCGAAAAAAACGAACAGCCATTTTTTTCGCGTTTTCATTAGTATATATCCGATTTTTATTTATTTTTGCGAATAGGACCGATATTTTTTTGATGATCTGATATTATAAAAAAGAAGAACTCTTCTTGAACTAAATTAATGAAACGTAATATATTAAACCGCATATTTGCTGCCGTGGCGGTGTCGTGCTGCATGTTTTCATCGGCAAATGCTCAGATGCAGACTTCTTTCACAATGGCAACGCTCAATGTCGATGGTCTGCCGGGACAGGTCCTGTTCTTCAATGTTAATCAGGACGGACCAAAGTCGGGCGGAAGCGAACTCATAAGCGAATATCTTGCCTCAAAGGGATGCGACATATTCTGCTTGCAGGAGAATTTCAACTACCATCAGGAGATTTTGTCGCGCCTCTTTGCCGACTATGAGCACGACGAGTGGTCGGGCGGCATAATACTCGAGGACGAGGAGATTGACTATGACCATCTTCAGGACATTAAGTTCGAGTGCGACGGCCTGAACATGGTATGGAAAAAGGGCATACAGACAACGAACTACGAGCGGAAGGCTTGGAATAAGAGCTTTGGCAAGTTCAGCCACGAATTTGACGAAATGATTACGAAGGGTTTCAGAAGGCACGAACTAACGTTGGGCGACGGAAGTGAGATTGTTGTCTATAACATGCACATGGATGCAAGCTCGCAACGTGATGAGGCTGAGATGAACGACGGCGAAGACCGTGAGGCACGTCTGTCGCAATGGATTCAGCTGCGAGAGGACATTCTTGGGCACCTCGACTGCCGGCCAGTCATTATTGCCGGCGATATGAACAGCCTGTATCATCGTGATGACGTGAAGACCGCCTTCATAGATGCCATAGCAGCCACAGGAAAGGCAACGGTTGGCGACGCGTGGATTGAGAAATGCAACGGCGGAACATATCCTGTCTTTGAAGGCGAGGCTTTGACTGGCGAACTTCTCGACAAGATCCTCTACATCAATCCAACCGATGGAAATAGCGTTGTGCCAACCAGCGTTTCGGTTGATAAAGAAGGGTATGTTTATGACGGCACTCCGCTTGGCGACCATTATCCGCTGTTTGCAACTTTCGAGTTCAAGGGCAGAAAGGCGTCAGGCATGAATAGGCAGAATATTGACGGCAAGCCTTCTGAAATATATGATTTGCGAGGCATACGCCAAGATAGCGAGAATCTGCAAAAGGGAATATACATCATAAACGGCAACATTCAATTTGTAAAATAAAGAACCATGAACAAGATGATACATATTGCAGAAGAGGCAGCACGCTGTCTGCTCTGCGCCGATGCTCCGTGCAGCAAGGCTTGCCAGAATGGCGACCCTGCCCGTGCCATAAGAGCCATACGATTTGACAATGCCGAACAGGCCGGCCGATGGGTTGCCGACTGTACCGATGATGAACTTGAAAAGGCTGAACAGTCGTGCATCCATTACGACCGTCCTATACGCATCCGCCAGTTGGTTGGTGCTTTGCCAAAGGCCGAAACAACAGCAGGCGAGTCGCATCCTTCGCTTGCCATAGACTTTTGCGGATTGCGTTGCGAGAATCCGTTCTTCCTTGCCTCGTCGGCAATCTGCACAAATTACGACATGGTGGCGCGTGCCTTCGACATGGGGTGGGCGGGCGTGTTCTACAAGACCATCTGCCTCGACGATATTAACGAGGTTTCGCCGCGCTTCGATGCCGTTGGCGAGTATAGGCAGGGCGATTTCTTCGGCTTCAGAAATATGGAGCAACTGTCTGAAAATCCGGCAGATGTGGATTTCGACATCCTTCGTCGGCTAAAACAGAATTATCCTACGAAGATTGTCGTGGCAAGCATCATGGGGCGAACCGAGGAGGAGTGGATTGAACTGGCTGAGATGGCTGAGAGAGCCGGCGTTGATGCCGTTGAACTGAACTTCTCGTGTCCTCAGATGCGACTTTCGGGCTTGGGCTCGGACGTGGGGCAGAATCCCGAACTTGTAACATTCTACACGGCTTATGTAAAGCGGAAAGTAAATATCCCGGTAATTCCGAAGATGACGCCTAACATAACGCAGATAAACCAGCCTGCCATGGGCGCATATTTTGCCGGAGCTGATGCCATATCGGCAATAAACACAATAAAGTCGGTAACGATGGGCGAAAGGGCTGCCGTGTCCGACCGCAAGACCATTTCGGGCTATTCTGGTCGTGCAATAAAGCCGATAGCGCAGCGTTTCATCCTCGAAATGGCAAAGAATCAGATAATGAAAAACGTGCAGTTCAGCGGCATTGGCGGCATTGAGACGTGGCGCGATGCCTTGGAATACATTCAACTTGGCTGCCGAAACGTGCAGGTTTGCACGGCCGTGATGCAATATGGCTACCGCATCATCGACGACTTCATATCTGGCTTGCAGCATTACATGAGTGTGCGCGGAATAAGCAGTCTTGACACAATAGTGGGCGAGGAACTCAGCCGGTTCGTAACGCCGAACGAACTGGACCGCGAGACCGTTGTTCTGCCAAAGATTGACCGCTCGAAGTGCGTAGGCTGCGGCAGGTGCTACACGTCGTGTAGGGATGGCGGACATCAGGCTATTGGTTTTGATTACGAAACGCGCCAGCCTAATATCGTTGGCACAAAGTGCGTAGGCTGCCACCTGTGTCGCCTTGTGTGTCCTACCGGAGCGATAGGCACGACAAAGCGTTTCGGAAAACCGCAGCAGTCGCGTTGACCGAACTTTACAATTCATGGTAGGCAATTTTGAAAGTTGAAAGATGAAAGAAAATTGTGAATTGTCAACTGAGAGTTGTCAATTAGTTTTTTCAATTTTCAACTTTCAACTTTCTCTAAAGAAATTGTGAATTGTCAACTGTGATTGTGAATTATAATCGGCTTTCTTTCCCGTACCTTGAACGTACCTTCCCCGTAGCTGCCCCGTTCCTACCCCGTAGCTACCACGTACCTTGCGGCTTACTTCTTCGAACCTTGCCCGTAGCTACTCCGTATCTTTTCCGAACCTTTCGGCTTGTTATCCCTTTACTATCCCCTTGCTATCCCCTTACTATCGGCTTGCTTGCCTCTATCAGGAATCTATGTTGACGCGTTTTTTCAACTTTCAACTCTCTCTAAGTTCTAATTGTCGGTTTTCAAACGAGAGAGGAGTTTCAGCAGAACGTGCCAGATGTCGTCAACAGTCTTTAGTTCAACGCGCTCGTTGGCTGAATGAGGCTCTACGATGCGCGGACCTATGCTGGCAATCTGTATGCCCGGATAGTGTTGTACAAAGAAACCTGCTTCGAGCACAAAGTGCATCGCCACCATGCGCGGACGCCAGCCAAGCACGTCGAGAAACGTGTCGCTTGTTAGTTGCAGAAAAGACGACTGCTGGTCTTCTTGCCATGCCGGGGCCGACATTACCGTCTCCGATGCTGCTCCGACAGATGCGAACGTGTCTGAAATCTCTTTGCTTAGCCGTTGCATTTCGCCGTCGATGAAACTGCGGGTATGGGTGCTGACGAGAATATGGTCGCTCTCCGTACGTATTCGTCCTATGTTGTTCGATGTCTCCACCGTGTCCTGCATCTTGTCGCTCATCCTTACAACGCCCTGTGGAATCCTATCCAGACATCTCAGAAGAGCCTCTGAAGTCTCCTTCGGGATAACCGTCTGTTTAGGTTCGCATGGCTCTGCCGTACAATGTATTTTTGAGTCTGATGATGTGTATTCTTCTTTCAGCCAATCATTTAAACGAGTTGTATTGTAATCCAATATCTGGCTTTCGCCCGATGTAATACAGACGGTAATATCGGCCGAAGATGCAATAGAAGCGTTAGCCTCGCCAACCTCAATACTGCCTATGCGCACATCCGCCTCGCTTGATATTGCAGACAAGAGCCTTTTGGCGGCAACCACGGCGCTACATCGCCCTTTGTTGATGTCTACGCCCGAATGACCGCCAAGACCGCCTTCTATACGGATGCGATACCATAGAAATGCTCCGTCGGGGGCTTGTTCGGGCTTCATCGGCAGTCTGTGCAGTTGCAGACATGCGCCGGCAGCACCAGTCGTAATGGTGTCGTAGTCCTCCGAGTCGAGATTTATAACTTTGCGGCCATGGATAAAATCCCTCGACAGTTGGGCTGCTCCCGACATGCCGTCCTCCTCGTTTGTTGTGGTTATGACCTCAAGGGCAGGATGCTCGATGTTGCCGCTCTCTAAAACCGCAAGTGCCATTGACAGGCCAATGCCGTTGTCTGCTCCCAGCGAAGTGCCACGCGCCTTCATCCAGCCATTCTCAACATACGCGTCTATCGGGTGGCTTAACGGATTATCCATGCCAACGCAAACCATGTCCATGTGGTTTAGCAGAACAATGGTTTCGGAGGCCTCGTAGCCCGGAGTGGCAGCCTTGCGGATGACAACGCAGTTCTCTGCATCGCGTTCATAATCAAGATGCAGACGCTCTGCAAACTGGCAGAGATAGTCGGCTACACGCTCCTCATGATGCGAGGGGCGCGGAATCTGGTTCAGTTTCTTGAATATCTGAAAAACTCGTTCTGTTGTCGGAATCATATTTTTTTCTTGTTGATACTTACGGGACAAAAATATGAAAAAATCCTCCTTTTTCGGAAAGTAAAATGATTATTTTTTATATTTGCAGATAATGTTTGTATGATGGTAAATTTTAGACGACTTAACAATATTATTATGAAACAGAATTCTTTATTGCATCTGATGGCAATCGTGCTCGTTGTGGCAATGAGCATGGGGCTAATATCGTGTAGCAACAATGACAAGCAGGCAGGACAGACCGATGTCTCAGCCATTGCCGATAAGGTATGGGATTTCAGTCAGACTCATCCCGACGGTTTTACGCTCGACATTCGCACGATGACGGAGCCGACAGAAGGCATTGCCGTCAGTTATGCCGCCACGCAGAATAGCCATTCGCGCAGCCAACTCGACAAAGTTGTTGCCCATGCCTTGCAGAACGACGGATTTGTTGGCGGATGGTATAACAGAGCCGACGGACTCTACTACTTCGACAGCACGCGCCTCTTTCCCGAGAGTCAGATAAACGAAGCCCTCGGGTTTGGAAAGAAAAACGGTCAGAATTCTGTTTTTGTCCTTTCTTCTCTTACCGAAATTCCGCTTGATGGAAAGGTGGCTGATATTGTAGGCCGTGGCACTCTGATTGTCGGCACAACAGGCGATTACCGTCCTCTGTCTTTCCGTGAGAGTGATGGCAGTTATTGGGGATTCGGAATAGAGGTGGCAGAAGAGATAGCCGCGCAACTGGGCGTTGGCATAAAGTTCGTGCCAACCTCATGGCCAACGCTTTCAGCCGATGTGCAGGCCGAACCGCAACTGTTCGACATGGCTGTCGGCGGCATAACCATTACCGATGCACGCAAGCAGCAGATGCTTATGAGCAACGGCTATCTGGCAAACGGCAAGACAATTCTCTGCCGAGCAACCGAAGCGGCTCGTTACCAGTCGCTTGCCGACATCAACCGTCCCGAGGTGCGTGTGATGGTTAATCCCGGCGGATTGAACGAAAAGTTTGCCCGCGAAAATCTTACGCATGCAACCGTCATCGTGTATCAGCAGAACGAGGAAATCCCGTCGCTCGTAGCAAGTGGCGAGGCCGACGTTATGATTACTGAAATTACCGAAGCTCCGTGGTATGTAAACAACGACTCTCGCCTTGCTGCACCATTGTTGTCGCAGCCATTCACTCATGGCGAAATAGGTGTGCTTATGCGTCGTGGACAGGACGATCTTCTCGCCTTTGTAAATGCCACGATTGCCCGAATGAAGTCCGATGGCTCGCTTCGTCGTTTGTACGAAAAATATGGACTCATATATTCATATTGAAACTTTGAACTTGAAACTTTGAAAGTTCTGAATTTGTGATTGACAATTTGTGATAAATCGTGTGGAAAATATTCTTTTGGTAAATACAAAATGGTGGGTAGAAAGAAGGTAGGAAGAAGGTAGCAAGATGGAAGCAAGAAGGAAGGTAGATTCAAGCAAGGGGATAGTAAGGGGATAGTAAGAGGATAGTAAGAGGGAAGGTTCGACTAAGCGTATCGATCCTTCTTTCCAAATAAGCTGCCAGTCGTTTGTAAAATCCCGAACGAATCCCGAAGGCATCCCGAATGGGATTTGGCAGCAAGCGAACAAAGTTCGTGCGCGGTATTGTCTGATATCAATATGGATGTTTTACTTGAAAAAATAAAATATAAATACATTTTTTTTCTTGATTTTAATAATGATTAATTAGCGATTGGTGTATAGTGTCCTTTTATAAAATATTAAATAAATATGTATGTTTCTTAATAAATATTAAAATAAGTTAAATATGTTGGCTGAAAAATCTTATTGCTTTGATTTTTGTTGATGAATTATTAGTTTTGCACCAGATTTTGTTAAATTATTAAAATATTAAGAAGAGTGAAGAAATTATTACTTAGTGTAATGCTTGTGCTGCCTATGGTGGCAAGTGCTTATGATGCCAAAGTGGATGGCATTTATTACAACTTTGATAAGCAGAAGAAAACTGCTGAAGTAACTTACAAGGGTGAATGGGATCATGATTATTATGATGCCGTTAAAATACCTAAGGTTGTAAAATACGAAGGGGGAGAGTATGCTGTAACAAAAATAGGAACAAAGGCTTTTAAAAGTTGTTATAGCTTGGTTTCTGTAGAGATTCCTAACAGTGTTACTGTGATAGAAAAAAGTGCTTTCAATGGTACTGGTATAACTTCTATAACAATCCCTAATAGCGTAAAGGAGATTGGGGAAGGTGCTTTTTCTAGTTGCGAGTCGTTGACTTCTATAAAGATACCTAATAGTGTAACTGTGATGAGTGACGGACTTTTGTCTGGTTGCTATGCATTAACCGATGTTACAATTGGAAAGAGTGTAAAAGATATAAAGGACAATGTTTTTAGAGAATGTACTCACCTGACTTCGGTTAATATACCTGAGGGGGTAGAGACTATTGGTGGAAATGCTTTTTATGGCTGTTCAAGATTGTCTTCTGTAACTCTGCCAAAGACTCTTAAGAAGATTGGTTTTTCTGCTTTTTTCATGGATGAAAAGTTGAAAACAATATATTGCTATGCCGAAAATGTTCCAGAGGCAGATCTCTATATTTTTGATGGTGTACCAGCAACAATCTATGTACCTGCTGCATCTGTTGCAAAGTATAAGAGTACAGAGCCTTGGAGTTGGAAGACAATTAAACCTTTGGCAGATAACACTACTGCTGTAAGCGTTGTTTCTTCAAATTGCAGCATCGTGGCATGTGAGGGAGTGCTAACAGTTGCTGGCGAGGCTGACGGTTTGGACATAACCGTTTATAGCGTTGGAGGTCAGTTGCTTGGTAAGGCTGTTGTGAACAATGGCGTTGCTGAGGTTGATACAAAGCTTCAGTCTGGTTCTGTAATAATTGTTAAGGTTGGTCAGAAGAGTGTGAAAGTAGTTCTTTAATAAAGTAATATATTTTGGTTAATGAAAAAGACCGTATCTGAAAATGGTGCGGTCTTTTTTATGCCATTTCCGAAAGGTCGATAAAAAGCCTCTTGTTCAGCCAATTTCCGCGCTCGACCTCTGGTCCCTTCGGTGGCAAGTGACCAGAGGTCGGGCGGCAAATTCGGCTGAACGGTTGGGATAGCAACCGAACTGAGGATGAGCGGTAAATTTGGCTTTACATAGAATCAACTTTTTTGCATTTATTTTTCAAAATATTGTCATAAATAGGCTTCAATATGAAAATATTGTGTATATTTACCGCCGTAAAACACCAATTTAAATTGTGAAAAACTTGCGTTACAACGGCAACATAAGCTATAAATCAAGATGGAAGTGGGCATGATGGACCAAAGCCCCAACTTACAGTTGAAGAAATTAGTTTTATTCGAAGAATTAAATGTTTTATTAACATATTTTAGTCTGGATTTTTTTCACAATTAGGTATGTTTTAAGGAAAAATACGATTGTTTAATTTATCATTTTACAATGAGATACAGTGTAATAGAAAGAATAAAAAAGTATATCGATGAGTATGAGGTTCTGCGTGACTATGAAACGTTTGAAATAATGCCAATATTTAATCGATATAAGGAATTGGATTGTTTGAAATATTTCATAAAAAAAGAATATTATACATCTTTTTTTGTGGACTTGGCGATTATGTATGTAAATCTGGGATTCCTATATGCAAAAAGTCAACTAAAAAAAAATGACCTAAATAATTATCTTATAGGTTTCGAGGTGTTTTACATTGAGGAGAATGTTAAAGAACTGGGGTATTTAAGTGATGTTCACGTTTTTTATACAAGAAAGGCTAAGTCTATTCTGAACAATATAGGAGTCCCTGTTGATTATAAACAAACAAAGATTTATAACTATGTAAAGAACCAAACAGGGCTTTCGGATTTTACTTGTTATTTCCTTTATAGCGAAGAATATGGAGAGGCTATTGAAGAGTTTTTTTTCATTCCTAAAAAGTTAGACCTGCAATAAACTATTTGAAAAGTCACTTTTATTTGTAATGATACATTTGCTCGTTCTTCGAGCGCATTAACAGTCTTTTGTAATGCCCACAAGGTATAGCCTTGCAAAATAAACAACAGAGCGGAAAAACGAAGAATCAAAACTCTTTCATTTTTCCGCTCTTGTTTTTCAAAATGCAGGCAAAAAAGACTTCAATCAAAAAAAATTTTGTACATTTACCGCCGTAAAATACCAACAATTAAATTTGTGAAAAACAGGCTTTACAATAGCAACAACCGCGCCGTTATAAACGAATTTGGCGTTGTACGACAGGTAACGAACTTCTACCCGTTTGGCGGAGTGTTCTCTACCACGGCATACAACCGCGGAGACGACTTGCAGCCATACAAGTATAATGGCAAGGAACTCGATCGCACCCACGGACTCGATTGGTACGACTATGGCGCACGAAACTATGATGCTACTCTCTGCCAGTTTACAACAATCGACCCTCTGTGCGAGAAATACTATCATATTTCTCCGTATGCTTATTGCGCAAATAATCCTGTGTTACTTATCGATCCTGATGG
>JAEEGF011968580.1_pt1 | contig 22114 bp, 18 predicted proteins | sample 9134171 | NCBI WGS metagenome assembly JAEEGF01 (sample SAMN16246542, study PRJNA631951) | gut metagenome | biome: gut microbiome; feature: rumen; material: AP-attached | host: Bos | place: Iran: Karaj | collected 2018-10 | reverse complement strand
GAAGGAGAAGTTAGAATCCAAGGTTTCGGAACTTTCAAGAAATCTAAGAGAGCTGCTAGAACTGGAGTTAATCCTCAAAATCCAAAAGAGAAGATTAAGATCCCTGCAATGAACGTCGTAACTTTCAAAGCTGGTTCTGAATTCAAAGGATTGGTTAAATAGTTCTTATTTAATGCAACATATAAAAACTGACCTTAAGTGGTCAGTTTTTTATTAAATTTAAAATGTTTTTTAAAAAAGAGCGTCTCCTAAGAGACGCCAGATAAAAGCTAATCCAGACAGCTTCTTGAGACTGACCACCCCCTTAAATAAGCAATAGCTACAAAGGTTTAATGATCTAAGCAGATCTCGCTGCTCCTCAAATCGAGAATTCTTCGATTAAAGGGCGGAACTCTCCCCATCTTTATGCATTCTACTAATACAGATGAAACTGAAAGTAGATACGATGGGGCTCTCGTTGCATCCCACTCGCTACAGTTCACAAAAAGCTGGATCTTTTTGTGGATATCCAAATGGTTTGTATTTTTTATGGCAGCGGAAACTTGTTTAACCACTCGGATATCTATAATCTCACCAAGATGAGATCATCTACTTCTAGTAGATATACATATTTTCTGCAGAAAGTCAAGATGTAAAAAATTAAAAAAATCCCCACATAGACCACTACAGCCTACATGAGAACATACACGTTTTATACTCATTTGGGCGGGGTGGGATTCGAACCCACGACCTTATCCTTAAGAGGGATCTGCTCTACCGACTAAGCTACACGCCCATAAAGTGATGATATATATACAGATTCTTCTCCAAATTGCAATAATTAATTTAACAAAAAAATCTGACCTAACAATCACGCTAAGTCAGATTTTTCTTTATTATTTAACTACGCATTAACTACTTCTCCCTCAACTGGTCCAGACTCTCCTGCAGATGCTTCTCATCCAGTAGTTCATGCATCCGCATTTTGTTGCGCTGTTTGAGCATATTTCTGGAATAATGGTTGAGATTCTCTCTGAAGCCTATCTGTTTCATCTTTCACTTCTTGAGCTGTAACATCTTCTCTATCTTTCATAGCTTTACCATCAGCTACTAACTTATTGATAGTTTCCTTATCTTCATCTGAAATCTTTTCTTTAAATTCTTGTCCCAATCCCTCAATAGCATATACCATTGATTCAAGTCAGTTTTTAGCTTCGATTACTTCTTTTCTCTTACGGTCCTCTTCTGCAAATTTTTCTGCTTCAGCTTTTGCTTTTTCGATTTCTTCATCTGAAATATTTGTAGAACCTGCTATAGTAACAGATTGTTGTTTTCATGTAGATTTTTCTTGTGCTGTTACATTAAGAATTCAGTTTGCATCGATATCGAATGTTACTTCAATTTGAGGCATTCCCCTTCTCATTGGAGGGATTCATTCTAGATTAAACATTCAAAGTGATTTATTATCTCTAGCGAATTGTCTTTCTCACTGTGTTACATGAACTGTAACTGCTGTTTGATTATCTGCAGCTGTAGTATAAATATTAGATTTCTTAGCTGGAATAGTAGTATTCTTAGGAATCATAATATGAGCTAATCCTCCTTCAACTTCTACTGCTAGACTTAATGGAGTAACATCAAGCAACAAAATATCAGTCACATCTCCTTGAATAATTCCTCATTGAATCGCTGCTCATTGGGCAACAGCTTCATCAGGATCTACTGTCGCTTTTGGAGCTTTCCCTAAAGCTTTCTGAACTATTCCTGGAACTTGAGGCATTCTAGTAGATCCTCAAACCAATATAATTTCATTAATATCACTAGTTGATAATCCACTATCTTTCATTGCTACAGATACTGGACCTTCACATCTCTTAAACAATTCTGAACATAATGATTCAAATTTAGCTCTAGTAAGAACTACTTCTAAGTTCTTTGGAGATCCATCAGGTCATTGAGCAATAAATGGAATAGTTACATCTACTCTATCTACGTTAGACAATTGCATCTTAGCCTTTTCAGCTTCATCTTTTACTCTTTGCATAGCTCATGCATTTCCGTGAAGATCGATTCATTCTTTATTTTTGAATTCTTCTAATAAGTAATCTACAATTTTTTGATCCCAATTTGCTCATCCAAGAGCTGTATCTCCAGATGTTGAAAGAACCTGGAATGTTCCTTCTGATGAGATTTCAAGAACTGTAACATCGAAAGTACCTCATCAAAGATCAAATACCATAATCTTCTCATCTTTTGATTTTCATTCTCCATAAGCAAGAGATGCCGCAGTTGGTTCATTAATGATTCTTTCAACTTTTAACCCAGCGATTTCTCCGGCTGCTTTAGTAGCATTTCTCTGAGAATCATTAAAATATGCAGGAACTGTAATTACAGCTTGTGTAACTTTTTCACCTAAGAATTTTTCTGCATCTTCCTTTAATTTAGTAAGAACGAAAGCTGAAATCTGTTCGGGTTTATATTCTTTACCATCCACAACAATAACAACTCCCCCATCAGATCCCTCTTTAGTTTCATAAGGCATCTTAGCGAGTTCATCTTTAACTTCACTATACTTACGTCCAATCCATCTTTTAACTTCATAAATAACATTTTTTGGCTCTAAAACAGCCTTTCTTTTTGCAAGATCTCAAACTAATAATTCATCTCACTTAATATAAACAACTGAAGGAGTTGTTCTATTTCATTCAGCATTTGCGATTACTTCGGACTTATCTCCGAGCATATATGATACACATGAATTTGTAGTTCAAAGATCGATTCAAATAACTTTTGCCATTGTTTTATATAAATAAAGGATAAAATACTGATGTAATTTTTGAGTTATGAACTTAATTTTTACTAAAGTTTACATATTCAATATTAGATATAAAATATCACTCAATCATCACAGGTGCTACAAATATAATTATTTTTTTTTATATTGCAAGTTTTTTATCACTTTTTTTATCTACGTGCTACGATACGAACAAAATCATAGTTTTGAGCTAACAAAAAAATCCCTCATACGAAGGATTTTTTTAATTTTATGCCTTTTTATCTTTTTCTAAACCGTCCTCTTCTTTTTCTCTTCGTTCCTAATACATACATCTCAGAATCCTGATCATTTGCTTGTTCTTCTTGCACTTCTTCTGTTTCTTCATGTATCTCATTTTTTACATCCTCTACCACAATTTGTTTTCATAATTTGGCTCATAATTCCTGTAATTTAGCCAAATCAGAATCAAATTTCTCACGATTCAACCTATCTTCCTCTTCTGTATTTCATAAAATTTTTGCCTTTTCTACTTCAGTTAAATAATCAAACTTTCATATAATTTCTCTCAATCATTTAATCTTTCAAACATTCTCATATAATAAATCTACAATTTTATCATGATATTCTGGCATACGTAAAATTGTACCAATAAAGCTAAACAAAACACTCTCCATTCAATATCCACATTTTGTAAACATAGAATCGATTATATACGCCCCAACATCTACTCAATCTCAAAGATCTATATCATCTAATACTCTAATTTTCATTGCAGCATTTTCATCATCATACTTAGATTCATAAAATGCCTTCCATTTTCATTTATCTATCAATCAATCCACTAAGTATTTATGCATTTTCTTATTTACCTTCTTAAAAGGAGGTTTCTCTTTCTCGTCATAATTTCTATCAACATATAAATTAACTATGTCTCTATCAGAAATGGATCAATCTCTTGTTGGATGGTTGGCGAGAGATTTTCCAATTCGTCTTGCTCATTCAACATTAGATTCAAGATAATTTTTAATTGTCCTTTCACTAACATTATATGAACCTCTATTTGCCATTGTATACATATTATGAAAAAGTTTAGAATACCAATTTTTACCATTAAACGACTCTAATAAAAATTTCAATATAGCTAAAGCCACATCTCAACCTCAATATTTTCTATAAAAATCCCATTCCCAATTATCATCTTCACTATATTCAATGATATACTTATCATCACCAAGAAGTTGCCTAATTACTATTGTTTTAAATCATTCTTCGAAATTCCGCAACTCAGGTTCTGCTGGAATTGTTTTATAATAATTTTTTGGATTTAAGACATCACCAATTAAACCTGCTGCATAATCGGTATCTCAAAATTTATCAAAGATATAATTTACCCTTTCTCAAAGTTTCAATTTCCCAAACTCTTCTCAAAATTCCAAATCCATATCTTTACCATAGAATTCAGTTTTAGCATCCCTGAATTCTTGGCTAGTTAACCATTCTCCTTTCTTTCTCTTTGCATGTTTTCTCACAATATCTGTATCATCACGCACAATTCACAATTTTTCTTGATATTCATCAGAAGAAGTCGTTTCTCTAAAAGTTTCAATCAGTTGCTTCCTAGCTTCTTCATCTGGAGCTTTAACAAATTGTTCTTTCATATCATTTACTTTACCATTGATATATACTTTTGCATCAATGGATTTTTTGTTTGCTTGTGTCATCTTTAATGATATTAAATTATAAAATTTATATACACGTAATAAACTAAATCTGCATAGTATCATAAATAATTTTAGTTTTTGCAACACAATAATCCTTCACTAAAGGTTTCTCTCATTTACTAAAATCCAGAGTCCTTATTATACTTTTGTCTTCGCTATAAAACCAAAACATTTCTTTTTCTCAAGCTTCTGCTCTTTTATATGCTTCACTAGAATCTTCCACTTTATTTGGATATTTCAAATGAAGCTCATACTTCTTTAAAGCATCAAAAATACTGCCCTGCAACAATCACTTTCATACTTGTTGTCATGATCAATTAGAATTAATTGGTACAATAATTTGAGTCTCTGAGATTTTATAAGGAACATACATTTTATCTTTCAAAGTAATAATCCAGCGACCACTTTCATCAAACCAATAAAAAGGTCATTTTTCTCATCTCAAAATTTTCTTTTCTGCTTCACCAGAATCTTTAACCATTTCCCATCATTCACGTAAGTCTAATCTTACATTATATCTATCTGTAAGTTTATCACGAAATTTTTCCATTTCCATAATAATTAAAATATAAAGATTAAATAGCCATTAATTAAGATAAACCATCTCCACTTCAGAAAACTCAACTTGAGCTGTCGTTTGTTTTAATTCATCTTTTGATAACATTAAAACATCGATTACAGCTTGTTTCCATTTTTCCACATCTGTACAAAATTTTGGATTCCTAGTTCCTGAAATTTCTACAACTTTTTCTCATCACTCCGGACATCATCGATTGGTTGAATAAGCCATAGTTGAATCAGTAACTCAAGCCGAAACATAGATACCATCGTTTTGAAATACCTTTTCTGCCATTTTCTGCCATACTTTAGCAACTATTTCACTTGCTGATTTTCATCATGTATCATTTTCATGATCATATCATTCACAGACTCATAGAGTTGCTGTAAATTTTATTGTTTTTAGTCTTTCCATTTTAATATTTATAATAAGTTAAAGTTTATAGATTATTTGGTCTTAAACCAGCATCTAATAATTTCTGTCCCAAATCAGTTATTCCAGATTTGGATATTTTTGTACTATAAACCAAATTTCTCCTTTTAAATAATCAACTCTCAAGTGCTAAATTCAAAGCCTCAATAGCATCATCAAAACATCATACGAACGAGATTCAAGGCAAATTGTCTGTTAAATACTTTCGAGCATAACATTTATCTACTACCCTTTTTATATCTTCATATTTAAATTTTTCTGCATTCTTTTTTATTAAAACATAATTTCGAAACACCATTTCTCCCAGATATTTAATATCCAACATTGCATCATTTATTTCATTCTTTTGTATATCTGATGTTTCAATCATAGATTTTATTACTGATAAGAATTTTATGACATTTCACCTTCATGCAAATTTACAAAGATTTTGGAATTCTGATTCTGTAAATTTATATTCATCAATTAATTTAGTTTTCAAATCTGAAAACTTATTTTTTCTATTTTCTTTGCTCTCTTTTTGTTTATCAGATATTCTAGATATTGTTGAATTATATACATCTTCACCATTTATAAATATTTGTCACGGCTGAATACTAGAACTATCCATTTCCTCATACCACCAATGTTGATTATTACACCAACTAGAACTTGTATGATTTAATATTCCTATTTTTTCATTCTCATCAATCATAATCGAATATCGTTGACCTCATCGATAAAAGTTAATACAATCTCAAGGTTCTCAGAATTTTACTAGTACTTTATTTGTATTCCATCTTTCATCAGAATATTCATGAACTGGCGTTCAATGTTTATCTCACATATATACACGAGGCTCATACCATCATGTAGAATATTCTGTCCACGATAATTCTAATCAGATATCACCATTTTTTTCACGATATTCTGCAAGTTTTTCCATTTTCATTTTTTGATCATAAAGTGCATTTATTGTTTCTTGAATAGATTTTTTATCTACCTTTTTGTAATCAGACTTATTATCAATAATTATATGGTGAAAAAATCATCCATTACACTCTTGTACAATTTCAATTCATGGGAATAATACTGTAGAATCAGGACTTACCCAAAAATAATGTTCTTGAGATGCTAATTGATTTCATGTAGAATAGTAAAATATTTTTTTATTTTCTTTATCATATGCCAGATAATCAAACTGTCAACTTTCAAAATCATCACAAAAACTATTATCATATTCTTCTGGGAAATCTTCTTCGTTTGGAAATAAATTAATCTTATCAATAGAATTTCAATAACTTCTTCAATCTGGCGAACAATAGTGACTTGTTTGAATAGTTACCAGATCCTGTATTGAATAAAGTCTTGAACCTTCACTACGACACACTCCTTTTGAAGCAAAATATGACCTATCATTGAAATATGTTCTAATCTTAGGAGAATCTTCATCAGGCCTAGACAATTCAACTTTTGGATATTCTTGTCATAGTACCTCCTTTAACTCTGATTTTTTATCATCATCTTTACTTACAGTTTCAATAGACTGCCCTATTTGTTCTAAATTTTCTTTATCTGTCATTTTAATAATCAATATAACATAAAATAAGTTGATTAATTTAAAATATACTCTGCACTACTTCACATAAGAAGCTTATAAGTACAATCTGAGTTTTTGGTATTAATTTTATTTATATCTAAGGATTCAAAGATAATTTTTATTTATTTTGTTATAAATCTTATCGATAAGATATTATATTATAGAAATATAACCATTTTTAGAACTTATACATTATTCATCCTGTTGGAGTAATCTTTCAATCTCTTAAGATACAACTTAATTGCACTCAGAATCAATCTCAAAGATCCACATCAGCAATTATACGTCCATAAAATTTCCCTGCATAATCACTCTTATACCATCATTGTGCTGTTAATTTCATTATATCTCAAATCTTCTTAGAAATCCCCAAACGTAAAGCGTCCATATCTTTTCATTCCCTAAAATCATGAAAATACTTTCATTCAAACGTCCATCCATCTGCATTGTAAGTTCAAACAACAACTGGTGTAAATCCAACTTTTCATGGCATTTGATCAATAAATGATAATTCCAAACTAGTTCATGCTGATCGTTTACCATCTTTAGATGAAACATTTCGATATGGAACTACTACACTCGCTCTAGATAATGGGTATTCTGAATCTGTGTGAAAATCATCTAGTCTTATCACAGTCAATCATAATCATGTTTTTTGATGTTTCGCATCAATTGCAATCATTCCTGATATTTTATCACTGAATATATTCGCAAAATCTGGTACTACGCTTGTTCATACTTGAATAAATCAATCCACTGAAATTTCTCAATCTCATTCTGGATCTGGTTCAACTCATGGTAAAGTCTCCTCATCTACCTCAGATCAAGTTCCATCATCTCTAAGAAAATCTCCTAAACTAATTGTATCTTTTTCTTCTTCTACTTCTGTTCAAGGTAATGTTACCTCCGTAACCTTTGCCCCTTCATCTATACTACTTACTGTCTTAGCAGATCACTCCGATGGGGATAATAATGACAATGCTCAGACTAAAGCAGCTGTTGCTAACGTTCATACACCTCCAACCTTTCTTTCTTCTAAGCTTGTCGTTTCTAGTTCTTTCTTTTTCATTTTGATGTTCATATAATAATATAAAGCTAAGTTATGGGGACTTTTTTTAATTTTTGTTCCCTTTTTGTTTTAGTTTTTGTTTACAGCATACCTTCATTCAATTTCACTGAAGTATCTTATTCATCCTTACGCCTATGAGATTAAATATTGACATCATGAAAAATATACCATAATTTGTGAAAAATTATGTAAATAGATTTGTTAATCTATAAATAGCATCTCGAAGATTCAGACTTTTCAAAAAAGTGTGATTCATAAAGTTTCACACTTTTTTAAACATCTACTTTTAATCTATTCAATAAATTCTGATTTTTTATCTTCATATTCTTTTATTATTTCCCTAATTCAATCTATTCATTTAAGTCTATAAGACTTTATTATTTCTAACGTTCATTGATATCATTTTTCCTCGAGTTTATATACAAAATTATCATTACATCAGTCTTTATAATTCTCTCACGCATCATATATAGGATAAAGTTTCTGAAACTCTGATAATGCTTTTGGTTCCTTTCATTCTTTGTACTCTCATCAATATGCAACTTGTTCAAAACTTTCTAATGCCTCTATAAAATTTCAATGATTTTGAATTATCCAATTTTCAACTCATATTCCACTAATTCATCACTCAGGTTTTTTATAGCATCACTTAGCTTTCAATAATTTTTTCATAATAATTACATTGGTTCTTACTCGATCTAAGTCATCAACTCAAGAATTTGGATTACTTGCAATGTAATCCAATTTTTCTTTCATGGCATCACTTGATGAATAATCAATAACCTGTGATTTTTTTAATATTAATAAATCCAGAGGAACTCAATTTGGTCTTTTATCAGATTTTCAAATATTGTTTATCTTCGATTTTATTTGATTTCATCATTCGATAACTCAATGATCATCATCTTTTTGTGTTCAAATTTCTTCATGAATAACTTTTGATATTTCTGCTACTCTTTCATAATCTTTTGCATCTAAGATTAATGTAAAATCTAAGTCTACATCTTTTGTTGGAATATCGGTTCATCTTCATGTTGATCAACTATCATGCAATTCTGCTCACGTAATTGAACTATCATATTTTGAATTAAACTTTATTCAACACTTATTTTCCAAAATATCTTTTATCCACTCTATTGTACTTTCAGCCAATTTTCTATTTTCTTTAGCAAATTTCTGGTACTTTTTATTAGTTGGACTGTTTTCTGCTATCAATTCTCTTACCTCACTATTTTTAATTTTTTCATTATCACCACCATAAGTTTTATTTACAGTATTATCATTTTCTATAGATACATATTTTCAATCATTTAATCCAACATCATATCAGTCATAATATTCCATATAATTAAATCATGATCTAATTCTATGATACATTTCAGGTGTGAATTTTATATTTCATTCTACATCAACAATTGGAATATAATATCCATTTCTTGCGATCTCATAACATATATTTTGAAATTTTGAAAATGTTTCTAAATATTCTCACTCAGGATGTTCACCAGTTTTTACCAAAACTTTTTCAGTTCTATTAAATGATCAACGATAAATAATATAATCAATTTCTGTAGTTGGAATTCATGTCCTAATTCAATAATGTGTTCATCATCATGTTTTAAATAATTCATACTGATTTTCTTTATATGATTTTAATCCTTCCGGATTTTCATCAATAGTTGTTTCTACAAAATCTCATCTATCAGTATTTACTACTAAATTAACTAATCAATAAGATGACTCTGTGGGTTTATCAACATAATATCAATCAATATCAAAAGGAGTAGCATCACTTGATGCTCAAGTTCATCACTGTCCCCAAGAATCTTTTCAATCATCTCATCATCATAAATATTCTCTCGATGTAATTCATCTATTTATAATTTTTGAAAAAGCATATTCATCTACTCATTTCACAAATGCATGTTTTGGAAAATCTATTTTTCATCATACAGCTTCGTTATATAACTTCAATCATCTTTCATGTGCTTGCCTTTTAGTTTCATCCATTTTATCTAATACATCCTCTGGAGAATAATATTTTAATCAATTTATATATAGAAGTGTTCTCAATTTATCATATAGAGAATGATTTTTACCTTTTAGATTAAATCATTTTTTTATTTCATTATACAATTTAACTAATTGACTATCTATAACTGTAGTTTTTCAGGCTTTAATACTCTCTATTCAATCACCTTCAAATATTTCTTTTCAAAAATATCTATTATACAACACTAAGATTTTTCTAAATAAATACAATAATTGTGCTTGTTCTTCTTCATCAAGTTTTCACTCCAAACACAAATTGTCATCGGGATTAAATCATTTTTCATTGATTATAGTTTCAATGTCCCTCAATAATTGTTCAGATCAAATGAATGTTTTTAAATATTCTCTCAAAGAACGATCTCAACTTTTTATAGCAATATTCATCAAATCTTTGTATATCAAATCATAGATTCACCTTCATTCTTTTAATTTTCATCACTCTCTAAAACTATTTAAAACAGGGCTTCATAGTATTCATAATCACGAATCTGGATTAAGTTGATTATTCAGTTTTTCTTTTGGGTACAGTAGTTCAAATACTTTAAAAATTTTTCAAGTTAACGGCAAATTATTTTTTTCAAAAATCTTTACTATTGTTTCGGCAGTTTCCTCAGGATTGTCTGAATCTAGGATCTCATCCATTAACTCATTTTTAACTCTTTGAATATCCATAGAGATGGAATTATCAAGCATTTTAAATATTTTTAAATAATTTTCAGCTTCATTAAACGTAAGAGTACAAATTTTTTTAATCATCTCCACTTTTTTATTAGAATCATAATATGTATCAATTATTTCTTCTATATATTTTACGTATCATAGTTTATTTACCTCTTTGAACTTAGGTACCAGTCACGATAAATAAGCCCCTAACAATTTCTTATACTTATTTAAATCCATTAATTCAACTGGACCAAAATATTTAAGAAACCGAGACAATGTTCCCCATTTAAATCAATTATTTATACTATTAGTTGCTTTTAAATTTATTAAAGATAATTGCTTTATTGTAATATCAGGGTAAAATTCAAATAATATTTTTATACAGTCACACAAATTAGATATATTAAATCAGAGTGCACGTCTGTTAACATATCAAAACCATTTTAATTTCAAAAATTGAAGTTCTTTATATGATATGTTTGGATATTTCTCAAATATTATTTTTAATAATTCATAACTTCTTTCTTCTAGTAATTTGTTAATATATGGAATCTCTCAAATCCTAATACTCGGATATTTCTCAAATATTGTTTTCAAATTTCCTTCATATGACAAACTTATCGTATCTTCCAATCAAATTAGCTCCTCCTTCGTAATATTATCTCGCTTAGCCAAAATCATCTTCAAACATTCCGAATTATGCGACTTTAATATCTTTTTCATAGAATTAAAATCTTTAATCGTTATATCGGACCACTTTTCTAATAATACCGTTAGAATCTCATAGTTTAAATCATCTAAATCCATTACAAAAACATTGAAATCTTCATCACTTACTCAATTTCTTAACAATTTTTCTAAAATTTCATTCTTAATTATTTTTAAATGCGCTATTTTTTTATTATTTCATCCCCGCGCATCATCAACAATTTCTTTACTATCAATTAACCCTTTTTCGTATACTAAATCTATATTCTCCTTCCAATTATTTGTCCAATAGATAACCCAAATATAATAAAGAAACCTATCAGTTTCTTTTATATTGTTATGACGACCATATTCATTTTTATTGTCAGATATAAAATCTCGCATTTCACTGATACTGGCAAACATATGGACAGTCTTTGTCCTATATCATCCGTTATTCTCATATTTAATATCCGGACACTTTCACAATATTTTATTAACTTTATTTATTCAAATTTTTACAAGTACACTCAATAAATGCTCCTTTTTCATATATTTAAATTTTAGAACTACATTGTTAAGATCTTCATAATGTTCATTATTCATATCAAAATCTTCCCAAAATCACGCGACATTACAATCTTCCAATATTTTGATATATTCCAAAACATCAATATATTCCAAATCATTAATAGATAGTGAAGTTTTCTTGTAATCATATCAATTTTCTTTCAACGCTAAGATATTACTTTCAAATTTAGTAACATCAAGAGATTCCAAATCTTTTAATCATGTTTGTTTATAGTCAAATCCATATTTATTTAATATAAAAACACTGCTTTTTAAAACACTTATATCAATATTCTTTAAGCACTTAGAAATCCGTGCTTCAAATAACTCATCACATGAAAAGCTCCTTAATAAAAATATTAAATCATCACTTTTATCTACGCATTCCATAAAATCTTTAAAAAAAGTTTCATTTTTAATAGCTCACTCACGTGCAAATTCATACAAATTAGATGTAAAAAATATTCTTGCTCTTTCCATCGCATCCTTAGAATAATTTTCCACAATCACATCAATTATTCTTTCATTTACTTCATCAAATGGAGTTTTATATGGTTCAAAAAATATTCTAACCTTTTCTTTTATTTCACTTAAATGTTTCTCTTTAGATTTTAATCTTAAATATTCTGTATATTCTCTCCAAGCTCCATCAAAATCTATATGTTTTTTCTTTAAGACTTTTTCAATTTCTCATTTATCACTAATATCTAATTCTTTTCAAAATTTACTAGACAATCGTTCTAAAAATCACCTTTTCTCATCTTCATTTAATCATAAAATTTTCGAAATTTCCTTTTCAGTTTTTTTATCAAGTTTTCAATTTTCCTTGGCATATTCTAAGAATCATTCTGCCTGATTTAACAATTCTTCTTTAGCTTTCTTTCTGATGGTCATGGTCTTATTTTTACACAATAAAATTTAATATTTTTTCACCAACTTAATTGGGATATTAATACCTCATAATGTAATAAAAAATTCCCTAAGTGAACCTGAACAACTTAAAGGAAAATCTTTACCAAATTCTTTCCTTACACAATTCACAAAAGGAGATATTATCTTGCTTAACATCTGATTCTCCTGTCCACTAAAACTAGATGGTCAAAGCTCATTATTTTTAACAGTATGAGTTGACGATTTTAATAAATAATAGAACAATTCTACAGTAGTAGTCGCAGATTTAATATCTTTTGAGGTTAAGGCTTTTCAATTCATATAAACCTTATTTTTTACCGCATCCAAAAATATTCACTTCTCTTGAATTGGGTTAATATCTGTATAAGAAACAAATTTTTGATCTCATTCACTGTCCAATAATACAAACAAATCTCCCATATCTTTTTGTCATATATCATTGGAAATGTCTTGCTCTATAACTATTCCATCTTTCGCAGGCATATCAAAATCATAAGTCTCACGAATCCTAATATCTGGATAGGTACTTTTCATACCATCTAACACTGTTTTTAATACATCTAAATCACTATCGTCCTCAAATACTACTAAATAATCTCCACCATATTTATTTGTATAAATAGGAGAAAATCAGAATGTATTTATCGCTACTCCATTCTCTATACAAGATTTCTGAAAATCATTCACTATATCATAGTCCTGTTCCATATTATCATATGCCTTACTAATTCAATTTAATATATCTATCAAATGATGAACATCAGAAGTCTGCAATCCCCTCTTATATATTTTTTCAAAAATATAAAGGATTTTTATACTCATATTATTAAGATTTCTCATCTCTGTCTCGTAATAATTTGATTTTTCTAATCATAATTTTAGCTGGCTTTTAATATTTCAAATCTCTAATTGTTCAAATCGATTTTGATATTTCAAATTATAATATTCCAAAAATCTTTTTTGTCTCACTGCAAATGAACTATCAGATTTTTGTCATGTATAAACTATTGCCCAACAAATAGGCAAAGTTTCCATCGGAAAACGATCTACTTTAAACAATTCAGGTAACTCCTTTCAATATTCGCAGCTTTCATCTACTTTTTCATAATCCAACTCGTCACTCATATCGGTAATATATGCATAAGGATGAGATCATTCAGATAAGGCCGTAAAAAAAACTCATCAAATATTTCAAATTTTTACTATTACTGTGCACTTATGAGCTAAATTATTTATTTCTCTAAACAATTTAGAATTTTGAAATTTTTCATAATTTCTCAAATCATCACAAGAAAGTTTTCCTTCCTCATAATAAATTCATGATACTAGTAAAGCCATAACAGTTCCCGTGAATCAAACTCATTCTCATCTTAGACATTCAGACACCACACTTATCTCAAATCAATAATTTTTATCCAATAAATTAAGCTCTTTTTCCAAAAATTTAACAGCTTCCCCATATTGCTGATTAAACTTTTCTAGCTTATAATCGACAACTTTTGCCCCATCAAACATTTTAACACTATTAAACGTCAATCATTGTCTTTCAACTTTTCTAATTCATAAATAACACTTTGATTTAAGCTTCTGCATTATACTAATGTGATCCGATGCCGAACCAATCCCTTCAGGAAATCGATTAAATCAAAAATGTCAGCTAATTACAAATTCACACCTTGAGAATAGCTCATCTCTACATACCTTTAATTTTGAATCTTGCATTATAATTGTAAGATATAAATATATAATACATGTCAATTATAACCAAAAATACATTTTTAAGCAAATTTTGAACCAGTTTTTTTACTTATATTTCACAACAAAATATCTCGTTTTTCTCGCTATATCAAAATTTGGTATTTTATCATCATACACCCCAGTTTCTTCAATTTCATACATATTTGAGTCTATGAATTTAGACAGATCATTTATATATCGAGAATGTTCTCACGTCACATGTCATAAATTTTTATCTTGTTTTAATATTTCATCAGAGATATCCCACCCTGCTATAATAAGTTTTCATCATTTTTTTAATAATCATCATAAATCATCCAAAAATTTCCTTCGCATACTTGGATCTATATGATGGAACACACATCGACATAATATGTAATCATATGATTGTTCTTCTGGTATATCACCAGGAGTTTCAACTTTATAAATTTGTACATTTTTTCACTTACCAATATCCATTCAAATAGCATCCAATATCTCAGATTTATAAAGAAATTTTTTTCTCAGAAGATCTACCATTTTCTCCGATATCTCTGCAAAATCAACATTTGCTCATTTTTCCAAAAAATACGCTCAAATCTGACCATCTCCACATCCATAATCCAAAATATGCTTTCATTCCACATTCTGAGGCAAATACTCATTCAATAGTCTGACCGCATTTTGCTTATGTTCAAAACATGCCCAAGGTGGAGTCCCATGCTGATCTTCATATACTTTATCTCGAAACTCTGATGTATACATTTTAGTTAATATACTATACCAATAAAACTAATCTTTATTCCAAATCATGATGTCCATGATATACATATGTTCAATCACAAACAGCTGTTTTTTCTCAATATCTCCCCATAGTCTCAGACAAATCTTTATTCATTATCTCCCTCTGTCCAATTTGTAACAAATGTTCTCTCGTCTTTTGTAAAGCATACTTAGTCCATGAAATTGGAGCAGCCAAAAGTGCCACTCATAATGCACTTCTTATTGCAATAGTTTTTAAATTTATTCCACGCCTTTCTACTAAAGGCTCTTTTATTTCTAGATCCAGACTTTTCATTTTTATATCATATAGGATGTAAAAGATATATTATTACATTGGTGTGTATAATCATTTCCCATTGTGAAAAATATACCATAATTTGTGAAAAATAAAAAATCCCTCAAATTGAGGGATTTTTACAATTCATTTAAATTAATAAAACCATATAAGTACAAACAAACCATCAGAATCTAAGCATTCTCCCTACTTATTATCCGTATATTTTGAATTACCAATATTGTTGAATAGTTCATCAGATGTCTTGCTCTTTAATTTTCTATACGCATATACCCTACCATCTATCCCATTATTATAAGAATCTATGTAATTAAACGAACTTTTAGCTCATTCGATTTTATCAAATTTATGTGAACTTACTTTATAATACCTATTTCTAAATTCAAAGTCAAAATCTGATCATTTCGTACTTAATTCTACCACATACCCATCCACCTTTCAATCATTCACGGGCTCCCCATCAAAATAGACGAAAAAACCACGCCAAGTTTCCGGGAAATTTCACATTTCTTTTTTCACCCAGTTATCCAAAGTTTTTCTACTTTTTTTTCATGGCAAAACAACTATGGGTAAAGGTGGCATTACTTCCAATCTTTTCTCTGTACGATAATGTCAGTTATTATTCCCTCATTCTTCTTTTGGATTAATTAAAGGTACAGGAATTATTGAAACCTCCTCCTTTTCCAATTCTTTTTGATTGGGCATTTCCTCTGGAAATTCACTAGGCATCTCCATTGGAGCATCATATCTTACATTCATCTTTATTTAAGATTAAATTATAAAAACCTAATATATTGTATATAATATTTTTATTTTGTCAAATTTTGCTAGACTTTTTGTTTTTTTCTACATATATTCATAATCCTTAATTTCTTCCAGCGTATTTTGTTCTCGACTAGAAGCTTGAACTTCAGATATATGATACACTCACAATATAAACATAATTACTCTAGTCATTCAAATTCATCATCAAATCGAATATGGTAATTCCCTTTTGATTATGCTCTGATGATACGGCAATGACACCTTTTCCAACTTTCAAGATTTTACTAATTGTTGCATCAAAGACTCTTCTGATACACGAATTCACATCGAGCTTAATTCTATTTTTCTATCATACTTTTCATCATACATGATTCGATCTCCATCCAAACTCCAGTCATCATAATCAGGACTCCTCGTACCATGAACATATCAGCTTTTCAATTTATCTCATATTCAGATAATAAATATGGCTCAATATTCTTTTGATGCCAAATATTCTCTCTCATCTGAATCTTTATCTGGATATTTATCTTCAAGTTCTTGACTAGTAATAAACGTAATTTCTTGAGGTAAATCTCTATAAAAATCTGGATATTTTTCTGATAATACACTACTTGCTGTCAAAAAACTCTTATAAATACTTCTAACCGTTTGCTTCAGATAATCTATCGTCCTATCCTCCAACCTAATTACTTTTTCCCAATCATATTGTTCTACATACATAGAATGTAGAGGATCTACAATCTCATCTTTTCTAATAGCTTTCATTTCGGTATACAAACCAGTTCATACTGGGAACCCATATTTTCAAAGAGCCATTCTTTTCCATTTAGCCAAGGAATGAACTATCTCAAATTTTTCTCAAAACTTTTCAAAAGATACAGACTTTTCTACTCAGTTTAAATCATCTTGCAATCCTGAATCTGATCTCACAAATAATGGAGCTCCAACCTTAATCAGGCCTAATTCTTTCTCCAAAGATGTTTCAAAAGCCTGCTTCACCTCACTAATAGCTCTCAACTTTTCCAAATAGCTCATCTTTTTCATTTTGGTGTACAAGTAATAGATAAATTCATTTTTACGCCTATCTTATATAAAAACAATCTGTGAAAAATATACCATAATTTGTGAAAAATAAACACATTGACTTTTAAATAAAAATAAGTATACATTAATTACAAATATATCTCGTTATGCCATATGCTTAATAAGATTTCTAAAGGAGTTTTGTCTCCTTGTCCAGTTTGTGGTAGCAATGATTACATTGATTGGAGTGGCTACCGTTACATCTCACTTGTCTGCAACAACTGTGGGTTTGAAATGTATCCTGAAAAAGATGAATCCTCCGAGAAAGAATACTTTCAAGAATGGAACAATCTCAAAAACATTGATGCTCTCATTGAGAATCAGGATAAATTAATTGCCTACTTAAACGAACTAGTTGAACGTGCAAACAAGGCGATTAAAGAATGTGAAGAAAAAAAGGCCCACCTCATCTGGACAAAACAACGAATCAACGAAGCCAAGAAGAATCTTCCAATTGCGCTTTAAACTTATAAGCCAGTGTAGTTCTACACTGGCTTCTATCGTTTCCACATATAATTTCATCAGTGAAAGAATATCCATTGAAAAATACTCTTACATAGATACAGTTACAACGCTATATATAAAATTATTCTCAACATGTCTATCCTACGAAAAACAATTAAATTCATATACCATTTCATAGACAAAATTCTGACTACAATAACTTTAGTTTTGATAAAGATTTATCAAATAACTATCTCCCCTGACAAAGGAATATTCTCCCTAATATTAAAGTGAAGAATTTGCTCTCACGTTCCACATTGCAGTGAATATGCCACCCAGATACTCAAAAGATACTGATTCTGCAAATGACTAGCTCCAATCGCCGATAGAATTTTATCATGTAAACCAAGCACTAAAAAAATGTATGATCCAGCTTTTTATCGCGTAGTTTTCTTCTGCAGTGCAAATATCTGAATTCCTTTTTTAGAAGAGCTAAATTCTGACAATAGATTTGAAATATGCTGAGTAGTTACACAAGCAGATAAACCAGCATGAAGATGAATGCAGCTCAAAGAGAATCCAATCAAAGTTAAAGCCAAAGAATTATTCCCAAATGAAAGTGAAGACTTCATCCAGACTCCCCTAAAAATTAATCCTGAAAAAAGTGTAGAATGACAAAATTTTTACGATTGGTTAAAAGAAAAAAATCCCGATTTCATAGTAGTAATTTCATATGGAAAGATTTTACCACAATCAATTTTGGATATACCAGCCTTTGGACCAATTAACGTGCATGGATCATTATTACCAAAATATCGTTGAGCTTCTCCATTACAATCTATTTTCTTAAATAAAGAAGAAAAAAGCTGAATTACAATAATGCATATGAACGCATGAATGGACACATGAGATATTATCAATCAACTTTCTTTTCCTTTGAAATTTGAGCGAACAGTAAAAGATTTAATAACTGCTCTAGAAAAGCAGTGACCTAAATTTTTATGCAATACTTTATGGAACTATGGTAAAAAACAGATTAAAGCTACTACTCAAGATGAATCAAAAGCTACAATTTGTCAAAAAATAGAAAAATCTGACTGAGAAATTGATGTTTATAATGATAAACTAGAGGATATTTATGCTAAATATAGAGCATACGCAATATGGCCAAAAATCTGGTTTAAACTAAATGAAAAAATAGTCATTATTGAAGAATTAGAGCTTGATGAAAGTAAGTATAATGAAAATAAAGATAAACCATTAATTGACTGAAAAAATCTCAACCCAGCAGTAGTAAATATCGAAATTAAACCTGAATGAAAGAAAGCGATGGATTGGAAAAGTTTCTGTAATGGATATTTGAGATAACTATAAGACCACGGAATATACTTCATCTCACTTGTCATCTTGAGCATAGCGAAAGATCCAGGGCAAAAACAGTAAGATTTCTGGATTCTTCGGTCGTTTCTCTCCCTCAGAATGACAAAACATCAACTTATTTCATTTGAAAATATTTCTCTAATATAATCTTAAACCACTGAGTATAACTTTCAGAGTTCTCTACTATATCTTTTTTTAGTTCTTCAATACTAATCCATTTATAATCTACTACTTCATCTGGATTCAAATTCATTTCTCCATCATAATATCACAAAAATACATGGTCATATTCATTCTCCGTCAATCAATTATCAAAATGTGCAGTATAATGAAATTCAAATATTTCTTTTAATTCTGTATCAAATCACATTTCTTCTTGCAATCTCCTATGAGCTGCATCTATATTACTTTCACCTGGAAATGGATGTGTACAAGTTGCATTACTCCACATTCAACCACAATGATATTTATTCAATGCTCTTTGCTGCAAAAGCATTTCTCATTTCGAATTTAAAATCAAAACAGAAATTGCTCTATGCAAAAGTCATTTTTTATGTACATCCATTTTTTCTCATAATCAGATTTCTTGATCATTTTCATCTACCAACACTATCTCCAATTTATCACTCATCACCCTGCAAAAATTTCAAAATAAAATCTGAAATTTCTTCAAATTTTTCATCCATCAACTCTTTCTCATTTGGCTTAAATGTAGAAAGCACATAATCAGCTACCATTTTTGAAGTTGCAGGTCTTCCTACTCCGATCCTGATACGATTAAAATCTTTACTTCATAACTTCTCTATTATACTTCTAAGTCCATTATGTCATGCTGCACTTCATCACTTTTTCATAGCTATTCTTCAAACTACAAAATCTATCTCATCATGAAGCACTAGAATATCTTCTGGTTTGATTTTGTAAAATTTAGCTAATGGTCAGACAGCTTCTCAGCTAGCATTCATATACGTTTGAGGTGCACAAAATATCACTTTGCCTCCGAATTGGTCTGTAGTCAAAACTTCAGCTTTCCATTTATTATCATATTTTAGTTCTCAGATTTTTTCCCAATCCAAAAATCTTTCAAGCATAGTTGCTCAAATATTATGGCGTGTAGCCTTATATGATTGTCATGGGTTTCCAAGTCAAACTACTAGTTTCATATACATAATTTTTATTAAACAATAATTAATTATATAAATATACTTATTCAAGTCTAGAAGAAAAATCTGACTTTAAAAATCATTAAAAAAAGGGGCCTAATAGGCTCCCCTTAAGAAATTTTACTAAATTATTCAGTCACTTCCTCTACAGCTTCCTCCTCGTTTTCCTCAACTGTTTCTTCAGCTATCTCTTCATCAAAAGTTTCTCCATCATAATAACTTACACCTAAACTTCCATCAACGAAATCAGCTACACATTCTACTCTCGTTACCATTTCTTCTCAGTCTTTTGTATATCTTATTTCTCCACCCCTAACAAATGATGCACCACCTTCAGATTCCTCTCCCCATTTTACAGTAATATTTTCAGCTCATTCTACGATATCCCTCATCCATCACTGAACATTTTCTTCACATCATGCTAAACGTTCTTCTTCAGTATCGATATTTTCTGTATTTGGAGTATAATCACATTCTCCATTCAAAACCATATCGTCTTCACATCCTATTCCACTAGGAAACATACATTCCCCATAAACAGCTGTTTGAGAATGAATTAGTGAATGAGTTCCTCAATGTTCTAGACAGTAATCCATAGCCTGCTGTAATCTAGAGTCCACTCCACTTTCTCCATTTTTACAGTTACAATTACATCCTGCCAAAGTCAAAGCTCCTAATCATAAAGCCATCAACAATAATCACGATTTTTTCATCATAAAATTATTAATAAAATAAAAAAGCTGGTTTAATATTTAGTTAAAAAGCCATCATTTTCAACCGCAAAACAAAAAAATTAATTATTAACCTAAATGCTGTAATGCATTCTCCAAAATGAAAGATTCTCTCTCCTGTTTACGCTTACCATTTTCTGTAGATGGTATGATATCCTTCATTAAGGATAAGGCTTCATCCTTATTGATCCACCTAAGCGTAAATCAGTCATAAATCTCCTCAGATGTATATTCTGCATTTCATTTATTCACTACTTTAGCAACAAAACAATAGGAAATTTGTGACCATGTAGAATTTCTCTCAATTGTACATCAGATTTCTTTTATATTGTCTATTTCACACCCAGCCTCTTCCAAAACTTCTCTCCTAAGAGTTTCAATCTTATATTCATCTCACTCCATTCATCATCATGGCAATTTATAATAATTTTCTCTACTAACAAAAAGTAGAGGAATCTGGCCATTTTCATCTATCAAGACTCACCTACAAGCCTTTCTCGAACCCGACTTTCAAGGAGTCTCTGGGACTTCAAAAATCTTCTCAAACGCCATTGAATATATCTTATTAAATAATTATCCTAACGGAATTTCTCTAGGTTCTGCAGTAAATGAATAGATAGTTGCCGTAGCATTTTTGAAATACAATACTTCAGTATTATGATCATTTTCATCATACATACCTCTAAGCTCAGGATATCTATCCAACATTGATTTTTTTGCTTCTACACGCTCATCTCTAACCAATTCTCATG
>JAEEGF010201846.1_pt1 | contig 22119 bp, 26 predicted proteins | sample 9134171 | NCBI WGS metagenome assembly JAEEGF01 (sample SAMN16246542, study PRJNA631951) | gut metagenome | biome: gut microbiome; feature: rumen; material: AP-attached | host: Bos | place: Iran: Karaj | collected 2018-10 | reverse complement strand
AGCCTTACACTTGTAGCGTCCGAAAAAAATGAACTGATGATGAAGTTTTCCCCATCGATCTTCGGGAAAATAATTCATCAGTTTTTCTTCTATCTTTCCGACATCATCATCCTCATCAGCAATGCCAAGTCTTTTCGATACCCTGGAAACATGCGTATCAACGGCAAATGCAGGAACATCAAAACAGTTGCTCAGTATGACGTTGGCCGTTTTTCTGCCTACACCCGGGAGAGCTTCCAGTTCTTCACGGTCATTAGGCACATCTCCATCAAATCTGTCCAGCAAAGCATTTGACAGTTTGATGATGTTGATCGCTTTGTTGTGATAGAGGCCGATCGGCTTGATGATCCTCTCCACATCAGAAAGCTCAGCGGAAGCCAATGCAGCGGCATCCGGATATTTTTCAAACAGTTCCGGGGTCACCATATTGACTCGCTGATCCGTCGTCTGCGCTGAAAGGACGACAGCGATCAGAAGCTGAAAATGATTATTATGATCCAGTTCACATCTGGCATCAGGAAAGAGCTGATCCAGACTCCGCATGATCAGCTCAGTGTTTTTCATTTCTGAGCACTCCCTCGATATAAGACATTTTGACTTTTCTTTGTGCTTCAGAGATCCTCAAAGCCTGCATGAACTCTTTCTGTCCGTATTCTTCGATCAGATCGTTCATCTTCTGAAGTTCAGAAGCTGACAAAGGCTTGCCGAACACTTCCGATACGATATCATAGAGTTCTCTGTTCTCGGATATCTCATATTTCTCCGGATCGAACTCAAAGATACCATCGATGTCAAAAACAAGTCCTTTGGCATTCGTAGCCAGTTTCAGATAGTGCTTGGCAACGAGCGCAGCGATCAGTTTGTCGATCTGCTTTATATCCTTGTGAAGTTTTTTGGTCAAATATTCATAAGTGATCTGTTTTTTTGACTGTTTGCAAAGATCGATCAGCAATACCAGCAAAGTCTCATCCGCATTCAGATTGAGTTTATCAAAATTCTCCAGGATCCAGTTTTTCCTGTCAAAATAGGATTCTTTGTACCATTTTTTCATTTCAGTACCTCTTGATGATCTCAGCACACAGAACAGCCGCCTTCTTGCATACGTTTTCCAGATTGAAATCGAATTCCTTGAAATTTCCGGAAACCAGTGTCTCATCGGAAATGGAACGGATGATCGAAACAGGAACACTGAAGGCATAGGAAGTCCCCGCTACCGCATATCCTTCCATCTCGCCGCATAAGCTTTCCGGGAAGAATCGTTTGATCTCTTTGACCTGAGATTTTTTATAGATGAACTCATCTCCGGTCACGATCGTTCCTATGTGCAGACCTTCTGTCTTGAGTTTTTCCGCGATATGGATGATCTTTTCATCGCAGACAAAACTGCAGTACATGGAATCCTCTTTCCTATCCCAGCCTGGCACATCAAAACGCCAGTTGACTGCTCTTTTTCCGATGACGATATCACCTACATGAACATCCTCACTCAAAGAACCCGCAACACCAAGATTGATGACCAGTTCCGGTTTGAATTTCTCGATCAGAAGCAGTGTGGAGATGGATGCATAGAGCTGAGCCACACCGCATCGGCATAAAACGATCTCCTTTTTTCCAAGTTTTCCGACATAGTATTCGTTATCGAGCTTTTCGCCATGGTAAATGAGTTTCTTGCCTCTTTTGACGGACACATCCGTCATCTTTTTCAGAAGTGCATCGCGCTCTTCCTTCATCGCACAAATCACCGCTATCATTTCCTGTACCCCACTGTAAGAATCTTTTCTTCTTCCACAAAATCCATGATCATTTCCACATCGAAATAGTCTTCCATCTTTTCTCTGATCATTTCAGGATCAAAGACATTCTGGGTATGATGTTCCTGTATCATGCCTTCTTTCGTATAAAACGTGAAGTGTTCACTGATCGTATTCTCAAATCCATCCGACATGATCGTCCACTGATATGGAACATCTCTCACATAGCCTTCTTCGATGTACTGATCCCTGAATTCCTCGATCCTGGAAGGATGATGCATATCGAATATCAGACGTCCCTTCTCATTCAGATGTTCATAGGCACATCTGAAAAAACTGTCCAGTTCTTCTTCATAAAGGTAGTTGATAGAATCCACGATGCATAAGATCAGATCGAATCGTCTTTTCAGATCATAATCTGTCATGTTCAGGATGAGATATTCCCCATCAAAATTGTCTTTTGAAGCTTCTTTCATTTCTTCCGAGATGTCGGAAGCGATCACTTCATAGCCCTTTTTCTTCAGTATGCCAGCCAGCACTCCTGAACCTGACGCAAGTTCGAGAACAGAAGAAAAAGGCTTGGATTCGATATATTCAAGCCATAATGACAAGGCTTCTTCATCCTGGAGAAGCTCGTCATAATACTGCGCAAGCATCTGATAGTTGCTTACATTTTTACTGTTGGCAGATCCTTCCATAAACCTTCCAGATTATAGTATTCCCTCTCGCCGTCATAGAAGACATGGCAGACGACTTCTCCCAGATCGATCAGCAGCCACTTTGAATCATCGACGTAAGCGTGTTTCACTTCGTAGCCTTGTTCAAGAGCCTTATCCTCAACATTTTCGATGATCGATCGCGCCATGCGGAAATTCCTGGCGCTTGCGATGAGGAAAAAATCAACGAACGGGGATTGCTTACGGAAATCGATCACTACGATGTCTTCCGCAAGTTTCTCGTCCATTGCGTCATAAGCTGTTTTCAACAAATCTTTCATTCTTTACTTCTTTAATATACCTCTCTACATCTTGGCTTAACATTTGATAAGCTTTTTTGAGATCTTTTTTTGCGATTTCAAGGATATCATCATCGATCCCTCTCAACGGTTCTCTTTTGTCAGCGATATACAGGATCAAAGAGAGTTTGTCTTTTGAAGCGCATATCGTGTGATTGTAGACCGCATTCAGGATATCCTTATCGTGAAAATTGGTCTTCTCTTTCAGATAATACTTGGCTGCCCAGCTGTGATAGGCCCCCGTGATCCCATTGAGTTTATCGGGATCATAGGCTTTCAGGAGATCCCTGAGGACCTGAGACTCATGATCATCAGGAAATTTGCAGACATCATGGAGAAGACCTGCCATATAGGCCTTTTTGCGATCGACATGATGATAAGAAGCCAGATCTGCACAGACATCCGCTACCGAAAGAGAATGTTCATAGCGGGATCTTTTCATATTCTTCCTGATCATAGGTTTGAGGAGTTCCGGATCATTGAGTATCCTTTTTCTCATCTTATGATCAAGTTTCATAAAATCATCGAAATTCAGTTCTTCAGGATTCATGGCAGGATGATCTTTTTGGGACGCGCAGCCTTATACAGCACGATCGTCTTGCCGATCACCTGGACCAGCTGAGCACCAGTGTGAGCGCACAGATCGATGACGACTTCATTCAATTCGGTCTCACAGGTCTTCAGAACAGAGATCTTGACCAGTTCCCTGGCTTTCAAAGCTTCTGAAAGAGATCTGTACAGATTCTCATTCAAACCGTCTTTTCCGATCTGAAAGATCGCCTTCTCATTGACGGCAAGACCTCTAAGGTATCTTTTCTGTTTTCCGTTCAGGATCATATATCTTCCTCACATTCATATAAACGGCAGTTTGCCAGAGAGTGCACATACGCAAGACACTCGCCGTTGATCTTCAGTATACCCAAGCCCTTGATCACAATGGTCTTCGAATCGACGATCGAGTAATCCGTGATCCCCAAAGGCTTTACACGCAGTATGAATTCACAGTAATGTTTCTGATAATAATCATCGCCGTTCTCATATTTCGTACGATGGATCTTGTTATTGTTGTTGATATAGAAAGAGACGGAAGCCTTCCCCTTCGGGATGATATCCACTCTTAAAAGCCCGAAATAGAAATAAGACTGCGGTTCATTCAGCTGAAAGACCTGCGGTTTGATCGTCTTATCAAGCTTGGAAAGCTTGTATTTTTCGACATTGAGGTAAGTGGCATAGTTATTGACGTCCACGAGACCCGGCGTATCGATGAAACGATAGCCTTTGTAATCGATGATGACTTCTTCCAGGGTCGTGCCAGGATAGATCGAAGTCGTCAGATCTTTGGAATTGATCAGCTTATTGATCAGAGAAGATTTACCGGCATTCGCCCTGCCGGCAAAAACGACATTCTTTGCTTTCAGATCATTCAGAAGATCGAGGAAATGGCTGTTGAAAGCGGATTCGAATTTATTCGTAAGTAACGCTGCCTTGATGTTCCTGTATTTCTTATTCAGATCAAAGAGGATCTTGGTAAAAATGGAATCGATCTTATTCTCAGAAATGTTGGCCGGCAGCAGATCTGTCTTGTTGATGACCAGCAAAACATCTTTGTCCTTGAAGATCTCCAGCAGATCATCATCCCTCATGCACAAAGCATCCAGGATATCGATGATCACGACAAACAAAGACCCGTTGTATCTGTTATAGATATCAAAGATCTTTTCGTTACTGACATAATTCGTCTTGAAATATGCCGTATCTCCATAATGAGACAGACGGAAACAGCGCTGACAGTAATCCTGTTCCATGTCGACAACATAGCCGACAGCCTCTTTGTTTTTCGTCTGCAGCGGTATCCCGCATCCTCTACACTTCTTCATGCAATAAGTATCTCCAAATCAGTTTTTCAAAACGCCTGTTAAAAGCCGTCATTTTCGAATCCTTTTCCTGCAGCTGCTTGCAATAGATACCATAACATCCGCTCAGATTCGCGCCAAGGATATCCGTGATGAGCTGATCACCAAGGACCAGTGTTTTCGATGGCTTGCTGCCCATTTTCCGGCATACCGCAAGATAAGAAAACGGCAACGGTTTCAGAGCAAGATACCAGTAATCGACATCGATATCACCGATGAACATCTTAACACGTTCTTTATTGTTGTTGGAAAAAATGACCACCTTGAATCCGTTATCTTTCAGATCAGAAATGAACCTGGCAGCTCTTTCATCGCAGCCTCCCGTATTAGGGACTGCGATCGTATTGTCCACATCCAGAAGGATAGTATCAAAACCCTTTTCTCTGTAGAAAGGCATATCCAGGTCTGTGAATATATTCAATACTTCTTTTGGTCTGAATAGTGACATATCAATCAAATAGTGATGTCTGGGCATCCTGTTCTTCCTGACTGCTGTAATAGCCTTCAGGAATATCGACGATCTCGACATCAGCGATATCGCTCATGTCTTTGCGTATCATAAAGTAATTTTCTTTCAGATCTCTTGGATTTGAGAAAGACTGTTCAAGATCCATGAACGGAACTTCAGATACTGCCATCTCGTCAAGCTTTGAGTCGTTATAGATATAGAACGCGTTATAGGAAGAGACCATCATCGCATTGCTGATGCCATGCGGTCTAGATTTGATCTGTCTGAAGACACGGTAACCCTTTGTATTCCGCGATGTCAGTGTCAGATTATCCACGTGGATGCGCTTAAAACCGCCCTTGTCTGTACAGATCAGCAGCTCTTTTCCATCGTGGTGGTCGGCAACAACGCACGAAAGCTCATCGCTCTTCACATTGATGCCCATGACGCCCTGTGCCTTGGCAGCGAGATCTGAAAGGATCTTGGAAGAGTATTTGTTGCAATAGCCGTCTTTCGAAAGAAGGATCAGATCATCATCGTCATAGCACACTGTCACAGAGACCATCTCATCGCCGTTTTTCAGTTTCATGCAAGAAAGAGCCTTGGAAGAACGATCGACATCCATCCTGGGCAGAGATGTCTTTTTGATGATCCCGTTCTTGCTGGCGGTGATGATAAATGCGAATGTATCAAAGTTCTTGACGATGACGGCACCAACGAACTTTTCCATGCCTTCCATCCTGACATAATGAGAGACATGTTTGCCGATATCCTTGAACTTGCACTCTTCGATCTTGTAGATCGGCAGATAGGCATAGTTTCCTTTGTTTGAGAAAAGAAGCAGCGTATCCAGCGTATCGCATCCTTTGATGCCCAGAAGCGCATCTCCTTCTTTCACAGAAGGGATCGTATTCGGATTGGCATTGAAAGCTCTCTCCGAGAATCTCTTGAGATAGCCATCTCTGGATACGGAGATGTAACAAGGTTCATTCGGGATCATGGCCATCTTATCGACGATGACTTCCGAGACCTCATCTTCGATCCTGGTCCTTCTCGGAGTGGCCTCAAGTTCATTGACCTCTTTCATCTCACTGGCCAGAACACTGTCGAGCACTTCCTTTGAAGACAGGATGGCATTGAGTTCACCGATCTCCTTGATCAGAGTCGCATGTTCTTCTTTCAGGATGGTGATATCTGTCGAAGAGAGACGATAGAGACGCAAAGAAACGATCGCTTCAGCCTGTTCTTCCGTGAAAAGGAAAGCCTCTTTCAGACGTTCTTTCGCATCCTTCTTGTCCTTGGACTTCCTGATCAGAGCAATGACATCGTCAAGGATGGAGATCGCTTTGATCAGACCTTCAATGATATGAAGACGCGCCATTTTCTTGTCCCTGAGATAACGGGAACGGTTGAGGACGACTTCACGGCGGTGTTCGATGAATGCGTCCAGCGCATCTGCAAGAGACATCTGCACCGGTTTATGATTGACGATAGCGATGCAGTTGTAGGAATAGTTGATCTGCAGATCCGTATTCTTATAGAGATAATTCAGGATCTGTTCACAGTTGGCATCTTTCTTGCATTCGACGACGATGCGAAGACCATCTCTTCCCGATTCATCCCTGACATCAACGATGCCTTCGATCTGCTTGGAAAGATAGATATCGGAGATCTTTTTGACCAGCGAAGATTTGATCACTTCATAAGGGATCTCGCTGACCACGATCGAGGAACCGGTCTTTCCTTCCACGATCTCACATTTGGAACGGACGACGACTTTCCCTTTTCCGGTTGCAAAGACTTCACGGATCTGATCCTTGCCTTGTACGATAGCACCGGTCGGGAAATCAGGGCCCTTCACAAATTCCATCAGTTCATCCAATGAACAATCCGGATGCTGAAGACGATAGATGGCCGCATTGACGACTTCGTTGAGGTTGTGCGGTGCGATATTCGTCGCATAACCGGACGCGATACCGGTAGAACCATTGACCAGAAGGACCGGATAACGGGCCGGCAGGACAGTCGGTTCCAGGTGCGTATCGTCGTAGTTGTTGGTCATGGCGACGCATTCATAATCTATATCGTCAAGCAGAAGTCTGGCGTTTTTTGCCAATCTGGCTTCGGTATAACGGTATGCGGCAGGTGGATCATCATCGATCGAACCATTGTTCCCATGAAAATCGATCAGAGGAACATTGATCTTCCAGTCCTGCGACATCCTGACAAGAGCTTCATAGATCGATGAATCACCATGCGGATGGAAAGAGCTCATGACAGAACCGACCGTTTTTGCGGATTTGCGATGCGGCTTGTCAAAAGTATTGCCATCGATATACATGGAATAAAGGATCCTTCTCTGGACCGGTTTGAGTCCATCTCTGGCATCCGGCAAAGCCCTCTCCTGGATGATGTATTTGGAATAACTGCCAAAACGATCGGACATGATATCGTCCAATGTTTCATTCTGGAAGTTTTCTATGATCTCTTCTTTCTTCTTTCTAGCCATTTCTAGTCACTCTGTAGTCTTCTTCCAAGGTGAAATCGATATTATCATCGATCCACTTTCTTCTGACCTCTGCGTTATTTCCCATCAACACAGAGACTCTTCTTTCGCAGATCGCAGCATCTTCGATCGAGACCTGTATCAGGGTCCTTTTAGCGGGATCCATGGTCGTATCCCAAAGCTGGTCGGCATCCATCTCGCCAAGTCCCTTGTATCTCTGTATCTCAGCCTTTTCCCCCATTTCTTTCCTGAACTCATTGAGTTCTTCATCAGAATAAAGGTAGACACGCTGCTTGTTTTTCATGACACCGTAAAGAGGCGGCATGGCGATATACACATGTCCCGTCTCGATCAGTTCTCTCATGAAACGATAAAAGAAGGTCAGTAAAAGGACCTGAATATGGGCACCATCGGTATCCGCATCCGTCATGATGATGACCTTCTCATAATGGATATCATCGATGTTGAAATGCGGGCCGACACCGGCACCGATACAGTGAATGATCGTATTGAGCTCTTCGTTCTTTTCGATTTCAGAGACAGCCGCCCTTTCCGTATTCAGTACTTTTCCTCTTAAAGGCAGTATCGCCTGGAATGAGGAATCACGGCATTTCTTAGCGGATCCGCCTGCGGAATCGCCCTCCACAAGGAATAATTCAAGTCTGGAAGAGTCCTTGGACTGCGCCGGTGCGAGTTTTCCGCTCAGGATCTCTTTCGCCTTCGTGGAAGACTTCTTGCCGCTGCGGGCTTCATCCTTCGCTTTGCGGGCCGCTTCACGGGCAATGGCGGCTCTCTGTATCTTTTTGATCAGCTGTGTTGCTGTTTCTTTGTTCTCATGCAGGAAATACGTGAGCTGTTCCGAAACGATATTATCAACAGCATTCTTGACCTCAGGTGTGCCCAGTTTTCCTTTCGTCTGTCCTTCAAACTGAAGGATCGATTCCGGTACAGCACAGGATATGATGGAAGTCAGTCCTTCTCTGACATCCGACCCTTCAAAATTCTTGTCTTTTTCCTTCAGCAAGCCGACTTCTCTGGCGAATTCGTTGATGACCTTGGTGAAAGCTGTCTTATAACCGACTTCGTGCGTACCGCCATCACCCGTTCTTACCAGATTGACGTAGGAGAAAGTGTTTTCCTGATATCCATCCGTATACTGGAACGCGATATCGACACCGATGCCGTCTTTTTCACCTGAAAAACAGACCGTATCATGCAATACATCCTTATCTTCATGAAGGTACTCCATAAAAGCCTTCAAACCATCGGTATATAAGAATTCCTGCTGTTCACCGCTTCTTTCATCCTTGACGATCAGCTTTACGTTTTTAAGCAGAAAAGCCTCTTCCTGGGCACGCTCAAGGATCGTCTGATAATTGAACACAGTCGTCTGGAAGATCCTTTTGTCAGGCATGAAAGTGACCTTGGAACCGGTGCGGTTGGTCGTACCGATCTCCTGAAGCTTCGAAACTTTCTTTCCGCCGTTTTCAAAACGCATCAGATAACGTTTCTTATCGCGACAGACCTCGACTTCCAGCCACTCAGAAAGCGCATTGACGACAGAGGCTCCGACGCCATGCAGACCGCCGGCGGTCTTATAACCGCCCTGATCAGAGAATTTACCGCCCGCATGCAGGACCGTGAAAATGACCTGGAGAGTATTCTTGCCTGAACGGTGAGTCCCTACCGGCATACCGCGTCCAAAATCGGTCACTGTGCAGGAACCGTCTTTGTTGATCTGTATGATGATCTCATCGCCAAAACCGTTGATCGCTTCATCGATCGCATTGTCAACGATCTCCCAGACCAGATGGTGCAGACCTCTGGCATCGACAGATCCGATATACATGCCGGGTCTTTTTCTGACCGCTTCAAGACCTTCCAGGATCTCTATACTGTTGTCATCGTACTTGTTAGCCATAACTCTTAAAATTATATCATAAAGACTCAGCTGTGTTATAATCCACAGTGTAAGAGAAAAGGCATAAGGAGGTATCTGAATGAAATCGGTTCTTTGGCTTCTGATCGGCTATATCATTGGTTCCATACCCTGGGGCCTCGTCATAGGAAAAGTGTTTTTCAACAAAGATATCCGCGAATACGGTTCAGGCAATCTGGGTGGAACAAACGCCGGAAGAGTACTGGGTACGCCCATCGGTTTCCTGGTCATCTTCCTGGATGGATGCAAAGCCTTGCTGGTGATGATACTTTGCCATTACATCGCTCCCGGATTCGAACAGTATGCCGGCCTTGCGGTATGCATCGGTCACTGTTTCCCTGTCTTTGCAGGTTTTAAAGGAGGAAAAGCGGTCGCCTGCTCCTATGGCTATCTCCTTGGTCTGGCCCTGTTTGTGATTAATGAATTCCTGTTCACTTTTATCATTCCGCTCCTTGCCTTCTTTATTTGCCTCGCTTTGAGCAGGATGGTCTCCCTTTCATCCATGATCGGAGTTTCATCGGCAGCGATCGGCATCTTCTTTTTCGATGATCACATGATCGGCCTCATGGTCATGTGTCTTGCCCTCTTCGTCATCTATCGGCATAAGGCCAATATCGAAAGAATAAAAAACGGAACCGAATCAAAGATCGGTTCCAAAAAGAAATAGATCTTAAAGACCTGCAAAGGTCTTTTTAGATGACCTCCAGGAATTCAACAGGCTGTTCATCTGCATCGTTGACGAATACAAATCTTCTGCCTTTTGCGTCTCTTCTTATTTCCTGATGGTCATAGCCTTTCAAGACCTCAAGGATATCATCCACATTTTTCACATTGAATGCGATATGCCTGCAGCCATATGCTTCCGGTGCATTCAGTCTTTTTGGCGCATCCGGACGGATGAAGACTTCCAATACAGCGCTGTCTTTCTCCATCATGATCAGAATATCGTTCTTTTCAGGTCTGACAGTCCTGCTCGTCTCCGTGAAACCTAGTTTCTTATAGAAATCAAGGCTCTTCTCTTGAGATACGATCAGTGCAACATGGTTTATGCTTTCTATCATATTTTTATCCTTTCTACAGGTTCAGATCGTCCGGGAACATGAGGCCGATATCCTGCCGGGCTTTGCTGACGACTTTCATGACACACAGGGAATGATCCAGAAGCTTATAGACTGAATCAAAGTCTTTTTGATCAAACATTTTCAGAAAAGATACAAATTCATGTTTCATACGATGCTGGCCGTTCCTGAGGTCGTAATGAAAAGCATCCTCTTTGTTCAGACGGAAATAGAAATCCGTCAGTGTGAATAACGGAGAATCCGTATAGATGCAGCCCTTATTGCCTTGTATGCAATTCGTATATGGTGCATCACAGTCTTTTGCTGCGATCGCAACACATTTGAAACCATCGTAATTCAAAGTCAATATCCCGCTCGTGTCGATCCCCTTTTCCATATTGGCGATATAATGGACCTCATCCGGTTCGCCAAAAAGGCCAACTATGAAATGAATATTGTATATATTCAGGTCCATCAAGGCTCCACCCGATTTCTGAACGTCAAAAGCGGGAAGGATCTCGCCTTTTCTGAAGGCATCGTACCGCGAGGAATACTGCGTGTAATTGACTGTGACGATCCTGATATCACCCAGTTCATCGATCAGTTCTCTGATCCTGATAAAGTTTGGATTATGGATCGTTGAGATCGCTTCAAAGATCATCAGGCCTCTTTCTTTTGCGATCCCAGACAGTCTCAGTGCCTGATCATGATTGGAAGTAAAGGGCTTCTCCATGATGAGATGTTTTCCAGCTTCCAGTACTTTCTTTCCAAAGAGATAATGCAGGTGGTTGTTGACACCCAGATATACCGTATCGATCTCATCATTTTTCAGAAGTTCATCGATATCCGTATAAATATAGCGGAAATGATGTTCCTTTTTCAGTTCTTCAAGTTTTTGGATGCTTTTCGGTGTCGCACAGATCGCGACCAGTTCGATATCCAGTTCATGAATAAAATCAAGAAGCGTGTGGACGATCAGACCTGCACCGACGATCCCGAGCTTCATCTTATTCTCCCATAACTACGACACGGCATCTTCTTTGTCTTTCATGAGTCCTGTCAAAATCGACAAAGTAGATATACCCGGTCTTGCTTACGCCGAGCTTTCCGTCATCGACGACAAAAGTGGCAGAGTTGCCCAGGATCGTGGACTTCAGATGCGCATCGGCATTCCAAAGTTCCTCTCTGGTACCGCTAGGCAGGAATTTGCGATAATCAGGCCATGATTCGACATCTTCAAGATGCTTCGTGCCTGGATAGTAATACTGTCCCCAGGCTGTCTGATCCGGAATGATCTTTGCCAGGACGTTGTCCAGATCCTGCTGCAGGAACTCTTTGCCATCCGGCATGAGATCGTGAACGAATTCTTCAAAGAAAACGGAACAGGTCGTATGCGGAGACACGACATGGACGACGCCATCTTTGATCCCGCTTCTGGCGACGATCGCTTTGACTTGCTCTGTGATATTGATGTAAGTCGGTGTGACACCTTTTGATCTGATGTCAGTGATATCTTCTTTGTATACCATTTCTATTTTTCCTTTCAAAAAAAGATGGCAAGGCCATCTTTCAGTTTATTCACCAATGATGACGACCTTGCATCTCCTGGATCTGGAGCGGGTCCTGTCATAGTCGACGAAATAGACATATCCCGTCGTACCGACGCCAAGCTTGCCGTTATCGACCTCAAACGTAGCGCTTGAGCCGATCAGAGTAGAACGCAGATGTGCATCGCAGTTCAGCAACGCTGTTCGGTCACCGCCCGGAAGATATTTCTCAGCATCAGGCCATGATTCGACATCTTCAAAGTGCTTGACACCCGGATAGTAGTAAGTACCCCATCCATTCTGTTCCGGAATGATCTTTTCCAGGCAGTTGTCGAGATCCTGCTGGAGGAATTCCTTTCCATCCGGCATCAGATCATGCGTGAATTCTTCAAAGAAGACAGCACAAGTTGTATGCGGCGAAATGACGCAGCAGATGCCATCCTTGATCCCGCTTCTGGCGATGATCTCGTTGACTTCTTTCGTAATGTTGATGTAAGTCGGTTTTCCGCCCTTAGACATCAAGCCTTCAATTTGTTCCTTATAAACAGCCATTCTTATCCCCTCTCTATCTGTTTATCTCAAATCATCCGGTAAAGCACCGGTATCCTGTCCGTAATATTTGAATACTCTGATCGCTCTATCGATCTGTTCCTGATTGAACATTGGCATCTTGTCTTTATCGATCGACATCGCAATGTAGATCGTCTTGGCAGCTTCCTCAAGATAGACGACCGAATACAGTGCCTGTTTGAGTGAATTTCCGACACCGATGACACCGTGATGTTTTAAAACGACAGCCAATGAATCTCCAAGATTTTCAACAGCTTCGATACCCATCTGTATGCTTGCGGCAGAAGAATAAGGAGCGACCTTAACGGGGCCCTGCGTCGCATTCGCCAATGTCGTAAGATTGCATGGGATCTCATCCATGACAAGACCCAGACCAGTCGCATATGGCTGATGTGTGTGGATGACACAGTTGATGTCAGGTCTGTGCTTGAACACGTAGAGAAGAGCCAATGTATCGACAGAAGCCTTTCTGGTCCCTTCTATGATGTTTCCTTCAAGATCGACCACCAGCATATCCTCCGGAACCATATCCTCATAGATCATTCCGCTTGGTGTCACGATCACTTCTCCGGTCGGCATACGCAGAGACACGTTTCCGCCGCTCAAAGCGATCAGACCGTATTTATCCATTCTGAGACATGCCTTCAAAACATCTGCTTTTTCTTTTTCAAACATGATAGTATCCTCTCTAAACGATCACCTTTTGATCCTGTATTTCTTTTTCTTTGTATTGTCAGCCTGGCCGGAAGCTTTTTCTTCCTGGCGGCGTTTGAAATCCTCTTCATTCGATCTTCTGGCGATACTCTTCATCGTATTCGGATGAAGCTCGTATTCCTTGTCTCTGAGGAACATGTAAAGTTCATCCGTATCGTTGAAATACCGGCAGTTGATCCAGTAACGGCCCTGTTTCATGTCTGTCTTGTTGATCCTTAAAAAGATCTTGCGGGCCGTGACGAATTCTTTGACACGAAAACTGTAGATATCTTTCCATAGGAAAGTGTGTGTCTTGCCGCATCCTTTGAATGTGATCGCGCGATCATCCACGATCACCTCCTGTGGATTTGCCAGAGAGACATAAGTCTCCCAATAAGTATACAGACAGACGATAATGACCGGAATCAGCAGGAAATTCACATTCGTAAAAATGAGATAGCCTGTTGCCAGCAGACCTAAAACGCCGGCGTAAGCTCCGGTAAATTTGACTTTTCTAGTATATAAAGGTTCTCTGTAAATATATGTTTTTTGAGTCATCAATGAATACCTAAAGAACAAGGGGGAAGTACTTCCCCCTTGTAAATGATCAAGCTTATGGATTAAGCTTCTTCAGAAGCGTTGATTTTCTTGATCCTGTTACGGTTGAAGATAGCTAAAGCAACAGCAATAGCACCAACAACAGCGATACCTACGATCGGGCTGATCTTGTTCATTCTGTAGATAGCCCAAGTCAGTGGGTTACCACCATCACAGATAGAAGAGATCTGAGTTCCGGCTGTGAAGTCGAACTTAGCCTGTTCAGCAGCGATAGTGATGGAAGGAGCCAGGTCAGTACCGATATAGAATGCAGCGATCAGAACTGCGATACCGATAACGATAGCTCTGAAGCCATTGCCCTTAACAACTGGAGTGATCAGAACGAACATCCAAGGGATAACTGCAAGGTCAGCAAACGGCATCATCTGGTTGCCTGGAAGGATAACAGCCAATACGACTGAAATCGGAACCAGTAACAGTGCAACAGACAGAGTCAATGGGTGACCAACACCGACAGCTGAGTCAAGACCGATGTACATCTGTCCATGGCCAGAGAAGTGCTTCTCAATGAAGCCAGAAGCAGCATCAGATACAGGGATCAGACCTTCCATGAGCAATGCAGCCATCTTAGGGATCAGGACCAGACATGCGCCCATGTTGATAGCCAGAGTCAATACCTCATTGTAAGGTAAGCCTGCAGCGATACCGATCAGAAGACCGATAACAGTACCGACAAGGATCGGCTCACCGAAGACACCGATCTTATCCTGTAATGATTCAAGGTCAAACGTGATCTTGTTGACACCAGGGATCTTGTCCAGGACCCAGTTAAGAGCCATAGCGATAGGTGCATAAGCTGTTGAGAAGCCGTGAGGCAGAGAAACACCAGGCAGACCTAATGAATCTTCAACGTCTTTAGCAGTTAAGTCACCTAAGACCATGATGATCATCATGTTGAAGATCGCAGCCAAGAGACCGAATGGTACGGAATTCGTAGCGATAGCAACAAGAGATCCAGTGAATGCGAAGTGCCAGTAGTCCCAGATATCAACGTCGATAGTCTGTGTCGTACCAGTCAGGATCATGACGATGTTGACTAAGAGACATACCGGGATGATATAAGAACCAACCTGAGTACCAAACGCAATAGCAGCTGCTGCTGGCCATCCAACGTCGATGACGCTGAGAGAGAAACCGAATCTGTCACACATCGTAACGACTGCAGGTGCAAGATAGGTTCCCATCAGACCAGTAACAAGGTTCAGTCCGATAAAGCCGACACCGACTGTTAAACCAGCACGGATAGCCTTACCAACTCCTGTGCCCATAATGACGCCCATGATAGCAATGATGAAAGGCATGACTACTGTAGCGCCAAGAGAGTTCAGAGTACTGAAGAAATTAAGAATAAATTGCATAAATTCTCCCCTCCGTTTTGAATTTATCAATAACCATCATGCGATGGATATTGCCTATCAATTTTTCAATGCAAACTAATCTTCGGCAGTAAAGAAAGACTCGATCTGATCATAGATCTCTTTTGTGCCTCTGTTCATAAGTAAGCCAGTAGCCACGATGATCGGGCAAGCGCACTTTGTCTTAAGAACAGTGGTAGAGATGACTGCATCATGACCGTCAGACATCGTTGCGGCTTCAGAAGCACGGCACTGAGTGATGGAATATTTTCCCTTGTAACCACGCTTGTCGAGTTCTTCCTCGATCTTTTTTCTGATATGGGTAGAAGTAACGATACCCGAACCGCAGCATAATACAAATTTTCTCATAATCAATTCCTCCTTATTTGTAAAAATCTGTTCTTGCTCTGTCAAGAGCAGCAATCATTTCCCTCAATGTAGCTTCAGGATCGGCAGCGCATACGATACCGCTTGTACCGCCTGTTGCATCAGCCCCGGATGCGATTGCTTTATATACATCATCAGGTGTTGAGATACCAGCAGCCTGTAATGTCTTGGTTGTTGGCGAAACTGATTTGACAGCTTCGTTGGTAGCCTTCATGTATGAAATGTCAGCAGATTTACCTGTACCGATCAGAGACTTCAGTTCACAGACCATGACATCCGGATGAAGCTGAGCGATCGCTTTGGCATCGGCGATATCGTCCGCGCAGACGACAGTCAGGATATCGAGCTCGTTCGCTCTGGCGATCGTATCTGTCAGATCGGAAACAGTCTTAGGATTTTCGGCATGATTCAGGAATGTGGCTCTAACGCCCGCAGCTTTCAGAGCTTCCGGCAGGATATGACCCATTCCCTTGCCCGGCTTATATGCTTCCATGTTCTGGGCACAGACGACCAGATGCGGGAAGTCTTTCGCGATCCTGGCAAGATCGACAAGCGATCCGGTGAAGAGGATATCTACATCATACTTTACAGCCAGTTCTTCAGCGACTGCCGCAAGCTTATACTCTTCTTCTCCGTAAGTATACAGTTTAGGGTTTACAACAAAGAAAGGACTTCTCAATTCATATTTTGCCATTAAATCTTTTTTCCTCCGAGATATTGAATGACTTTTATTCTGATTTGCCGGTATGGAAGAGCTTGAAATAATATTTCAGCTTTTCTTTGATACCTGCATTGGCATCTCTGATCAGTTTATACCAGTTGCTGTACTCCTCTCCTCTGATAGCATCCAGAGCAGCGACTGTGAAATCAGTGAAAACATTGATCTTGGAAATACCCTCCGTAGCGCATCTTTCCAGATTGTCATCACCGGATCCGGAACCGCCATGCAGAACCAGCGGGATCGGAAGAGCTTCACGAAGTTCATGCAGCCTTTCAAAGTCGATGACAGGAGTGCCTTTATAGAGGCCGTGTGATGTGCCGATCGAAACAGCGAGTGAATCGACACCTGTCTCTTCAACAAACTGTTTTGCCATTTCGACTTCGGTGTAGATGTTCTTGTCATCGTGCAAAGCTTCCTTGTTTTCGGAAGTGATGACATCACCTGAACCGACATGGCCGAGTTCAGCCTCTACGACGACCCCTCTTGCATGCGCATACTCGCATACTTCCTTGGTCCGTGCGACGTTGACTTCATAAGGCTGAGAAGACGCATCGATCATGACAGAAGTATAGCCCATGTCAACGGCTTTCTTGACAGTCTCGACATCAAGACCGTGGTCAAGATGGATGGCGACCTGAACTTTGGCCTTCTCACCATAATACTTGGCGATCGTATAAGCCTCTTCGACAGAAAGCATTTCGGAATGTGCCTGCGCAAAACTCAGGATGACAGGAACGCCGAGCTCTTCAGCCGTTTCAACATAGGTGCGGCAGGAATTGGAATCCCAGTAATCGGGTGCAACGATGGCATAGCCTTCTTTGCGGGATTTCGCAAACATTTCTTTAGTCGTTACTAACATTTTCTCTCCCCAGACTATAGTCTATTCAAAAACAATGTAATCGCTAACATTTATTAAATAACAAATCACATAATTGTCACATTATTTTAATGTTAATCCAGGTCCAATCCTGATTCTTCGATGAGTGCATAGAACGATTCATAATCCTGCACCTTGGTGAACTTATCAACAAGCTCATCATTCTGGAAAAGATCCATCAGTTTCGTCAGCATCTCAAGCTGCTGATGTGCCTCTTTCAGCGCCAGCATGAACATCATCGTGACAGGGATCTCCGTATCATCCGTTCCCATCTCGACAAAATTCACCGGTGCATCCAGAGTCATGAAACCGATCTGTGTCCTGTTGACATGTTCCACATCGGTATGAGGTATGGCAACACTCATATTGTTCAATCTCAAACCGGTCGGAAAGCTTTCTTCTCTGGTGATCAGTCCCTGATAGAAAGTGTCTTTGGCAACGCCGGTCCTGACGAATTCATCAGCCAGCATTTTCAGAGCTTCCTCCTTTGATTCAGCGTGTTGATTGAATAAAGCGATCTTGGCATCAAATAGATTAGACATTATGATCTCCTTTTTTCAGTATTGATTTAATTATATTATAAATAAATGATTACAAATGTTACCAGTGACAAATTGTTCTATAATATCAATATGGCTACAAAAAAGAAATACGATCCCTCTCTGATCAGAGGCATCTCTATCTATCAGGATAATGGCAGGACGCTCTATGCCCCTTTCTATTCTAAGAAAGCATATATCATGACGCAAAACAATGCGGCGCACTACATCAACTATATCGTAGGCTACATTGCGGCAATGGTCTTTTTTGAGATCGCATACATCTTTTCCAAGGATCTGTTGATCTCCATCCTCATCGGGATCGCGGTGCTGATCGCCAATTTTCTGTTTTTCTACTTCAACTTCATCAAGAAAGCCGGTGTTCTCGATGGCTACAAAAAAGAAGAAAAAGATGGTTTCATCCTCAGACAGGCCAAACAGCTGGAATATGACCGCATCTACACGCTGATCATCTGCTGCATCCTTCTGGTCGTCATCTTCTACTTCTACGCATTATGGCAAGATCTGGAAGGGATCTATCTATACATCATCGTCTTGTCGATCATCGCTTCCGCCGTTTACGGTCTTGTCAATCTGGCCATCTTATTGCGCAAAAGAAAACTGGACAGTGAAAAGAAAAAGAAGTGACAAAAAAAGGCCTTGCATAAGGCCTGTTTTTATGGATTACTGTCCCATTGATTTCATGATCGCTCTGATCTGTGCTTCAGAAGGCTTCCTGCCCATCTGAGCATACATAGCGCGGATCATCTTTTCATTGATCGGCGGATTTTCTTTGAGCTGTTTTTCAAAGTTCTTTCTCATTACGAAGAAAGTGATCACAGCGCCAACAAGGCCACCGATAACGAAGTATAAAATTGACATCCAAAAATCCATACTAAGCACCATCCTTATCAAAACAATTCTATATTAAACAAGTTCGTTTGTCTAATACGGCCTAATGGGTGAGAAATTTCCCTGTTCTCCGCAGGTGGGCCATCTATGTCTGCTTTTAGGATCCCTTTCTAAGGTCTTCAACACCGGCAGCCAATTCCGATAGTCCGTATAAATAGTGTAGGAATTTCATTGTATCCCATTAGGTAATTTCATTATATGCGTTTCCTGGAAGCTTTACCAGTCTTGACATATGAAACAGAAATGTGATAATAAAAAGCCATTTATTCATTGACAAATGGCTTCATGATGTACCGATAGGAATCTTTGAATCTCTCGATCTGCGTCTCATTATCAAGGCTGTAATTATCGAAACAGATCTGGGAAGCATAGAATTCACCATTCACGACAGAAAAGACATGTGGTGTCAGCAGGATCTTTTCCCCGTCTTCCCCTGTCCCCATGATCGGATCCAGATAAGCACTCAGCTTATCCTGCAGATCCTTGTTGGAGATCAGATCATCATTCTCATTATAAGCGTCGATATAATAGATCGTCTGATTCAGTTCTTTCGCAACATCTTCCAGATAACGGCATACATTCTGACAGCAGCCACAGTTTTCTCTTCCGAAATAGAAGATGCCGGAAGACTTATTGTCGATGACGTTAAAGAGCTCATTTACCGAGATCAGACGGAAGTGATGATCGGTCGAGCTCACTCCTTCGTAAGCCGACATGTCGACCCTTTCCGAAATGACTTCGTAGGTGAACTCAGGAACGATCTTTTCCTCTTCCTCTTTTTTGCCGCAGGAAGAAAAGAGAAGAAGGCAAAAAAGGACCAATATGATCTTCTTCATCAGATCTCTCTGACCTCGATCGTATCGAAGAGTTCTTCGATCTTTTCTTTGGAACCCAGATCATTCGACATGCAGGTCGCCAAAGAAGCGGCGTTGGCATATTTGAATGATTCACAGGTATCTGCTCCGCGAATCTGTCCATATAGGAAACCGGCGACCATCGAGTCCGCGGAACCGGTCAGATTGACCAGAGAATCCGTCAGATTGTCGCATTCCAGAGACACTTTCTGCGTAAAGATATAGGAAGGCTTATGAGGAGCAGAATAAATGACGTTCTCAAAACCTTTTTCCAGATAATCCTTGGCAATCTCTTTGATATCGCCTGTCATATTGCGATCGTTGAGTTTGACAGCAAACAGCTTGATATCGCTGCAGCGGTCAAGGATGTCTTTATCAGTATCCAGAACGACTTTGACGCCATCCTCGCTCAGTTCATGAACGAGGTCTATCATGCGATCTTTGATCTCCTCTTCGATATTTCCTGAAAGAACGAAGATGTCGTCCGTATAGACGCTGTTCAGACGGGATCTGAAACGCCTGAATTCATCATCTGTGATATGCGGTCCTTTGGCATTGATCGAAGTCTCATATTCAGCATCCATGATCTTCAGGTTGATCCTGGTGTTATCCTTGATCGTCGTAAAAAGCGGCTGAACGTTGGGATATTTGGAAACGAAGGTCAGATAAAAATCCTTTGTGAAACCGCCTAAGAAGCCCAAAGCGACAGAAGGGATACGAAAATTGTTCAGGACCAGGGAAACATTGACTCCTTTTCCGCCCGCCTCATACAATTCCATATCGCTTCTGATATTCGCACCGGCTTTCAGTTCAGGGATCGTGATGTAATAGTCTAATGATGGATTTGTGGTGCAAGTATAGATCATAAGAAAATTATACCCCCTTTTCGCTTATCTCTGTGTAGCTTCAAACCTCTTCAGCAGATCCGACAGGACCTTTTCGTGGACCTCATTGACATCTTCAGTCTTCAGTGTCTTCTCCAGATCTTCATAAACGATAGATAGAGAAACTGACTTGAAGCCCTTTTCAATATGTTCACCCTGATAGACATCGAAGACTTCTGCCTTCTTGACAAGGCGTCCGCCGATCTTCCTGATGGCGGCGATCAGCTCAGCGGCTTTGACATCCTCTTTGACCATGAGAGAGATATCGCGGGATACAGACGGATACTTGCTGATGACAGGTGCTTTCGTTTTCGCCGGAGTGGCTTCCGCAAGAACATCGAGCATCAGTTCAGCATAATAAACATCGTTCATTTTTAAAGTCTTCAGATAAGCCGGATGCAGTTTGCCAAAAATGCCCAGGATCTTGTTATCCATCGTGAGCAATGCAGACTGATACGGATGGAAATGTTTCGTATCAAGATCGTTCTCTTTGATCGAAACTCTTCCCATTTCAAAGCCCAAAGTCGAAAGGATCTGTTTCAGAAGACCTTTAAGGACATAGAAATCGGTCTTGACACTCAGATGTTTGACCTTATCTTCGATCAGGTTTCCTTCCATGATGACGCCAAGTCTCTCTTCCTCGCCATTGGAAGAATATACTTTAGAGATCTCAAAGAGGCCGATATCATCGTTATAGTGATCCAGATTGTATGCCAGAGCTTCCAGCAGTGAATTCATCAGCGAAGTCCTGATATACTTTCTCGCATCAGAAAGAGGCGAGATCATCGCAACGGCTTCCCCACCCGGCAACAGTGATTCTTCAATGTATCTCTCGTTAACCAGCGTATAGTTGACCGTATCATAAAGGCCGTGTCTGATCAGTACATCTCTTATGACACGCCTGATGTTCTGAATATTCGTCAGTTTGCCGACAGTCTGTGGCATCAGAGGAAGCGTCGAAGCCAGATCGTCGAAATCAGTCAGTCGGACGATCTCCTCATCGATATCTTCTCTGATCTTCAGATCTCCTGATCTGTGTGACGGGATATCAGTGATGAAATCATCTCCATCGATATGATACGTGAAACCAAGACGTCTCATGACATCGACGGCTTCATCCATCGTGTACTGTTTGCCGATCAGAGCATTGAGATGGCTCAGAGATTCCCTGATCGAATACGGTTCGAAATCAGCCTTTCCATATTCGACTGTCTCTTCAAAACCGGAGGCATCCGCCAGTTCGATCAGCAGCTGAACAGCTCTGTCCACCGCCTTGTTCTGTGCAAGAGGTTCAAGGCCTTTGGCAAAACGGGCAGCTGCTTCAGTCTGCAGACCGAGACGGTTCGCAGTCCTCCTGATCTGTGCATGATCAAAGAGCGCAGCCTCGATGATCAGAGAAGATGTATCATCCAGGATCTTGGTGTTGTCTCCACCCATGATACCGGCGATACCGATCGGTTTTCCTTCGGAAGTGATCATCAGATCGCCTTTTTCGATCTTGTAATCGATGCCATCAAGAGCGGTATAAGTTC
>JAEEGF011135760.1_pt1 | contig 22121 bp, 17 predicted proteins | sample 9134171 | NCBI WGS metagenome assembly JAEEGF01 (sample SAMN16246542, study PRJNA631951) | gut metagenome | biome: gut microbiome; feature: rumen; material: AP-attached | host: Bos | place: Iran: Karaj | collected 2018-10 | reverse complement strand
CATCGATCCGATCACGGCTTCCGCCTCGTCGAGCCGGTGATCCGCAAGCAGGTTCTCCGCAAGGATGATCTTTGCATAGCGGTCGTCCGGATGCTTTTCGACGAACGCGCGGATGAAGCGGATCACGGAGAAGTGGTTGTCGAGCCAGTTGTCGCCGCACGGCGCGTTGTTCGCCTCGAGGTACACCGCCCACGCGTTGTTCTCGTCCGCCGGATCGGCTTCGAGCGCGCGCTCCGCATAGTAGGACGCATTCTCGTGATCGCTGTGGGCGCGGTGGTTGTAAAGCTCGGCGAGCATGGTCAGCGCTTCCGCGTCCTTCGGATCCTCCTTGAGGATGCCTTCGAGGTACGCAGCGGTGCGGTCGAAGGTCTCCGGATGGATGCGGCGCTCGTCCCAGATCATGTTCTGGATGCGCTCCATCTTCTCGGCGCGCGGCACCTCAAAGAGCTCGTCGATGCTGACGCCGAAATAGGTCGCAAGCTTCGGCAGAAGCGCGATGTCCGGATCGCTTGCGCCGGTCTCCCATTTGCTGACCGCCTGCGCGGAGACGCCGATCGCGTCCGCCAGGGTGTCCTGCTTGATGTGTTTTTCCTGTCTTAACTGTTTGATATTCATACCGATCATGGTTGTTTCCTCCTAAACTGTTGTTTGTTTTTGATTTCTTCAGATCGATCTTATGCCCTTATTATAACGCGTTTTTTCTGTATTTCAAGCGAGGCGAATTCTTTTCCGTTCTACTGCTGGTTGATTGCAGAATTACCGTATTGACGGTGCGGCCGCGATTTGGTAAGATACAAAATGGAAGATCCCTTCCGATTCCCGCCTTCAAAGGATCCCGGCATGGTATTTCGCACGTTCAAGCTGTCCGCTCTTTTCGGTTTCTATTGGATGACGTCCTGCATGGTGTACGCCTATGCGGAGCGCTTTTTGCTGTACTACGGCTTTTCGACCGCCGAGATCGGCCTCGTCCTTGCTCTTGCGTATCTTGCGTCGATGCTGCTGCAGCCGCTGCTGTCACAGGCGGCGGACCGGGAGAAGCGCGTTACGCTGAAAACCGGGATCGTCGGCTGCGCGATCCTGTGCATCCTGATTGCGGCGCTGACCCGCGTATCGGCGCGCGCGCTGCCGCTGCTTGCGATCTCGTTCGGCGCCATGTCCTGCGTGACGCTCGCCATGCAGCCGCTCGTCAACGCGGTCGGCTTTCACTACCTGAACCGCGGCGAATCGCTCGACCTTTCCTTTGCGCGCGGGGTCGGCAGCGTGGCGTACGCGCTGGCGTCGCTGCTTTTGGGCGCGCTGGCGTCGCTGCACATCGAAGCGCTCCTCTGGGTGTACATCGCCGCTAACGCCGCGCTGCTGCTCGTGGCGCTGTGGTTTGCGCCGCACCGCACCGCCTGCCGTGCCGCCGAGCCGGTCGGGAACGTGTTTTCCCTGCTCCGGCGCTATCCGCGGCTCCTGCTGTTCTGTGTCGGCACGCTTGTGCTGAACGTGCCGCACATGTTTATCAATTCCTATCTGAAGAGCATCACGGACGTGACCGGCGGCGACATGAGCGTGATGATCGCGATCGCCGCGCTCGTCGAGTTCCCCGCGATGATCGCGTATTCGCATCTGCGCAAGCGCACCGGCGACCGCCTGCCGCTGCTGATCTCCGCCTGCTTCTATCTGCTGAAAACGGGGCTTCTGCTGCTCGCCGCGCTTGTGCCGGTCGGGCCGTGGGCGGTCTACGCCTCCTTCGCGATGCAGATGCTCTGCTACGCGATCTTCACCCCGGCGTCGCTGTACTATGCGAACGACGCGGTCGACCCCGCCGATCAGGTGAAAGGGCAGATGCTCCTGACCGAGACCGGCCTTCTGTCCGGCGTCGTCAGCATGCTGTTCGGCGGACTGTCGCTGTCGCATCTCGGCGTTGGCACGTCGCTGATCCTCTGCGAAGGCCTTGTCGCGCTCGGCGTTCTTCTCGTCTTCATTGCCGCCCGAAAGCCGCGCGCCGCAGCGTGATTGTGTCGCAATTTTGTCGATTGTGTTTCCTTTGTGACGTTTAGCACTCTCCTATTGACAGTGCTAAAACGTTGCGTATAATGGGTATTGAAAGAAGAAAGAAGGACATCCTAAAGGATGTCCGAGGGCACAAGGGACGCGGAGCGAGGCATGAAAGCGGATCGGATTGCGAAAAGATTTTTCGCCGATTCCATGAGGAGGATCTTGATTGACCGGCGGTCAATCAAGATCCGACGAAGCCGAAGCGACGGAAAAGATGCCGCAAGCTATCCGGTTTCAGGCTGAGATCCGCGGGAATGTGACAAAGAGAAAGGAAGTGTGACCTATGCTGCCCAGTATTTGGAATCGTAATTGGATCGACGACCTGTTTGACAGGAGCTTTGAACTGACGCCGTGGCCGCAGGAGCGCGAGCTGTACGGCAAGCATGCAAGGAACCTGATGCGCACCGACGTGCATGAGAGCGAGGACGGCTATGAAATGAACGTGGATCTGCCCGGCTTCAAAAAAGAGGACATCCATGTGGACCTCAAGGAAGGCTATCTGACCGTCAGTGCGGAAAAGAACCTTGAAAAAGAGGAGAAGCAGGAGAAGAAGGTCATCCGCAGCGAGCGCTATGTGGGCTCGATGAGCCGCAGCTTCTACGTCGGCGACGTACAGCCGGAATCGGTTAAGTGCCGCTACGAGAACGGCGTGCTGACGCTGGAGTTCCCGAAGGCGGAGCAGCCGAAGCTGCCCGAAACGCATTCGATCACGATCGAATGATCCTTGAACTGCAATCAAAAACGGGACCGCAGCTGCGGTCCCGTTTTTCGTATCCGGAATTATCTTCTCCGTGCGCCGGAGGCGAGCGACAAAAGCCGCAGCACCGTCACGAACGAGCCGAGCGCGGCAAGCACATAGGTCATGGCCGCTGCGTTCAGCATCTTCTTCGCGCCGGGCAGCTCTTCGTCGGTGATGTAGCCGCCCTCGGTCAGCATCGCAAGGCCGCGCTTCGACGCGTTGAATTCGACCGGCAGCGTAATGAGCTGGAACAGCAGCACCATGATATACAGGCCGACGCCGCCGAGCGCGATGTAATAGCCGGTGTTGCCGACGTTTTCGGCCAGCAGGGAGAGCAGCAGTCCGCCGATCACGAGGAACGGCCCGATGCTGCCGCCGATGCTTGCCATCGGCAGGATCACGCTGCGCATGCGCATGGGGCGATAGTCCTCATTGTACTGGAGCACGTGCCCGATCTCGTGCGCGGCGACAGCCAGCGCGGACACCGACGACGAGCCGTAGACCGCTTCGGAAAGCCCGACGACCTGGTTCTTCGGATCGTAGTGGTCGGTCAGGCTGCCCGCGACCGCCTTGATCGGCAGCGAAAGGCCGTTTTTCTGCATCAGCTCATACGCAAGCTGTGCGCCGGTGACGCCGCGTGCGGCGGGGACCTGCGCGTATTTGTTGAATACCGATTTGACGCGCGACTGCGCGAGCAGCGACAGCAGGAAAACTGCGATCACCGCAAAATAGTAAATATATCCTTCCATGGTTTTATTATACCGCATCCGCTGCGGATTTACCATTGCAAAATATAAAAAATATGGTATAATTCTCTGTACAATACGCAGAAATAGAAGGGATTATCCCCTTTTGGGAGGCAGTTATGCAGTATCTGAAGCTCAAAGACATTCAGAAGGCGCCGGAAAGCTATGTCGGCGCGATCACCGTATGCGGATGGGTGCGCACCGTCCGCGAGGGCAAGGCGTTCGGGTTCATCGAGCTGAACGACGGCACGTCGTTCCGCCCCGTGCAGATCGTGTATCAGAACGACGAGCGCAAGCTCGGCAAGGGTCTGACGACCGGCTGCGCCATCGTGGTCGACGGTGAGCTCATTCTGACGCCGGACGCGCCGCAGCCGTTTGAGATCCATGCGGAGTCGATCGCGATCGAGGGCGAGTGCCCGCCGGACTATCCGATGCAGAAGAAGCGCCACACGCTGGAGTACCTGCGCACGATGCAGACGCTCCGTCCGCGCACCAACACGTTCCTTGCGACGTTTCGCGTGCGCTCGGTCACGGCGGCTGCGATCCACGAGTTCTTCCAGGACCGCGGATTCGTCTATGTCCACACGCCGATCCTGACCAACGCCGACTGCGAAGGCCGCGGCGAAATGTTCCAGGTCACGACGCTCGACCTTGAGAACCTGCCCCGCACCGAGGACGGCAAGGTCGACTATTCGCAGGACTTCTTCAAAAAGCCGGTCCATCTTTCCGGCTCCGGCCAGCTGTACGGCGAAGCGTTCGCGCTGGCGTTCCGCGACATCTACACCTTCGGGCCGACGTTCCGCGCCGAATACTCCTTCACCGCGCGCCACGCGAGCGAGTTCTGGATGATCGAGCCGGAGATGGCGTTCTGCGACCTCGAGGGCGACATGGACGTTGCCGAGGCGATGGTCAAGTACATCATCCAAACCGTGCTGGACCGCTGCCCGGCCGAGATGGAATTCTTCAACAAGTTCGTGGACAAGGGGCTTTTGGAGCGGCTCGACAACGTGCTGAACAACGAGTTCAAGCGCCTCTCCTACACCGAGGCGATCGAGATCCTCAAAAACTCCGGCGAGCAGTTCGAGTACCCGGTCGAATGGGGCGTCGACCTGCAGAGCGAGCATGAGCGCTACATCACCGAAAAGGTCTTCGGAAAGCCGGTGTTCTTGACCGACTACCCGAAGGAGATCAAGAGCTTTTACATGCGGCAGAACGACGACGGCAAGACGGTCGCCGCGGCGGACCTTCTGGTGCCGGGCGTCGGCGAGATCGTCGGCGGCAGCCAGCGTGAGGAGCGCTACGACGTGCTCGACGCGCGCTGCAAGGAGCTCGGCATGGACATGCGCGAGTACCAGTGGTTCCTCGATCTTCGCAAGTACGGCGGCGTCAAGCACGCGGGCTTCGGCCTCGGCTTCGAGCGCATGGTGATGTATCTGACCGGCATGCAGAACATCCGCGACGTACTCCCCTTCCCGCGCACGGCGGCGAATCTCGAAATGTGACCGCAGCGGTCACATTCCCCCAGTCTGCTGACGCAGACAGCCCCCTTTGCACAAGGGGGCCGAGGATTGTGTGCGCACGGCGGCGAACCTCGAAATGTGACGAAACGACAAACGTCCTGTCCCCGGTCGGGAGCAGGACGTTTTTTTATCTCTTTTACTCGATACCCGTGAGATCGAAGGCGTTAAGCCATTCGGTTGCGGTTTCGCAGACGGTTTTCAGGCATTCCTCGTCGAACGGTGTGACAAGCCCGGCGTTCTTCAAAAGCTCGACGAATGTGCGGCTGCCGCCCTGCACGGTGTAGGCCATGTAGTGCTTCCACGCGACGTCGCGGTCCTTTTGGATCATCGCCCAGAACTCCAGCGACACGGTCTGCGCAAGGCAGTAGTCGATGTAGTAGAACGGGCTCGCGTAGATGTGGCTCTGCCGCTGCCAGCCCTCGCCGTCGCTGTAGAACGGAATCTCGCCGTCCAGGCGCATCCACGGCATGTAGACGCCGAGCAGCTCCTTCCACGCGGCGTGGCGCTCGGCGGGCGTGTACTCCGGATGCTCATAAACGATGTGCTGGAAGTGGTCCACCATCGTGCCGTACGGAATGAACGTCAGCGCGCCTGCAAGATGGCTGTATTTGAACTTCCGTGCGTCGGAGCCGAAGAAGCCGTCCGCGTTCATCCAGCCGAAGAACTCCATGCTCATCGAATGCACCTCGCATGCCTCCATCGAAGGCCATGCGTATTCGAGCGGGATGCGGGTGCGGTTCATCCAGTAGGCGAACGCGTGTCCGGCCTCGTGCGTGACGACCTCGACGTCATGCTGCGTGCCGTTGAAGTTCGCAAAGATGAACGGACGCTCATAGTTCGCAATCCCGGTGCAGTAGCCGCCGCCCTGCTTGCCGGGGGTGGAAAGCACGTCGAGCAGCTCGTCCTTTCGCATCGTGCGGAAGAACTCGCTTGTCTCCGGCGACAGTGCGTCATAGAACTTCTGCCCCTGTTCGAGAATATCGTCCGGCGTTCCGGCGGGACGCGGATTGCCGCTCCGGAAGCTCAGCGCTGCGTCCGCAAACGACAGCGGATAGCTCTTGCCGAGTCGCTTCGCCTGCTCGCGCATGATGGAGTCTGCAACCGGCACGAGATATTCCTGCACGGCGGCGCGGAACCGTTCGACGTCCGCCTTCGTATAGCAGTTTCTGCCCATGCGGTAGTAGCCGAGCTGCGTATAGCCGTCATAGCCGAGCTTTCTGCCCATTGTGTCGCGCAGGCGGACAAGCTCGTCATAGATCGCGTCAAGACGCGCCTGATTCTCCTTGTACCACGCGCCTTCCGCTTTCCATGCGGCGAGCCGCTGCCCGTCGTCGAGGCCGGTTTTGAACGGACTCATCTGCGACAGCGTGTAGACGCCGCCCTCGAACGGGATCTGTGCGGAGGCAAGCAGCTTATCGTACTCGGTCGTCAGCTCGTTTTCCTTCTGCATTTCGGGGATGATCTCCGGCGAAAAGCTCTTTTGCTCGATCTCGGCGTTGACAAACATCAGATCGCCGTATTCGTTCGCAAAATCGCTGCGAAACGGAGATGCAAGCAGCGCATCCGTCCACGCGTGCGTATATTCGGCAAGCTCCGGGCCGAAGCTGTCCCAGAACGTGCTTTCGCCGTCATAGAATTCGTCGCGCGTGTCGATCGAGTGACGAATACCGGCCAGCTCGGCCATCGTCATGACCTGTTTCTCGTTCTCCTGCATTGCAAGGAACACGGCGCGTGCTTCCTCGTAATCCTTTGCGTTTTTAAGTCGTTCGGTAAATCCTTTGATGGCGGATTTCACCGCTTCGGGATCGGGCCGTTCATACGGCATTTCGGAAAATTTCATGCTGTTCTCCTTTCGGTTCCGCGCCGGTTTTCCGGCGCTCACTCAATATATAAGGATACCATATTTCGGATCGATTTTCAATCGGAAAAGTGCAAAAGGTTGATCCCGATTACGGGGTCGGTGCGGCGATCGACGGCGCCGTTTATCACACGGATCACCATCTCGCAGGTCGCGGAGACGACCGCGCGGTTCAAATGCCCGCCGACGACCGCGCAGTCGCGATTTCCCGCGCTCATGTGCAGGTGCTGATAGAACGCGCCGTCCTTTTCGGTGATCGTGCCGCAAAGCGAAACGATCTCGTGCGGGCCGGTGAAGGTACGCTGTTCGTAATGCTTTGCATCGACGTCATAGACGCCGACCGTGAAGTCGTCGGTCGCGCCGAGCGCTTCGACGCTCGCAAGACGGATCTGCTCCGCTTCGGCGACCCTTCGGACCTGCTCGACGATCTCCTCGCCGCGATCGATGCGCACCAGCAGCGTATCGTTGAATCTTCTGTATTCCATGGCATCTCCTTTCCGTGAAAAAAGGGCACCCTGCCGGATGCCCTGTTTCAGTACGGTTATTTCTTGGTCGTTTTCTTGGCCGTTTTCTTGCCGGTCGAAGTCGTGCCGGTCTTTTTTGCAGAGGACGTCGTGCCGGTCTTTTTCTTGGCCGTGCTCGTGCCCGTCTTCTTGCCGGTCGAGGTCGTTCCGGTCTTTTTCTTTGCGGTGGACGTGCCCGTCTTCTTGCCGGTCTTTTTCTTGCCGGAGGAAGAGCTCTCCTCCTTGCCGCCGCCGAACAGCCCCGCCGCAAGCGAACCGAGACCGCCCAGGATGCCGCCGGAGGATTCCTCCTTTTCGTCCTCCTTGTCGTCGTCCTTGCCGCCGCCGAACAGGCCGGACGCGAGCGAGCCGAGTCCGCCTAAGATGCCGCCGGAGGAAGAGGAGGAAGAGGACGAACCGCCGCCGAGCAGGCTGCCGAGCAGCGAAGCGCCGATGTCGCCCGAAGAGCCGGAGCCCGAACCGCCGCCGCCCAGAAGACCGCCGAGCAGGCTGCCGAGGCCGGAGCCGTCCGTATCGTCGTCGTCCTTCTTGTTGCCGAGCTGCGAAAGAAGCAGCGGCGCGACGGTCGCGAGGATCGTGCCGACCTTGCCGCCGGACAGTCCGCTCTTTTTCGAGATCGCCTTCGTCGCCGCGGCCTCGTCGTCGCCCAGGATGTGGCCGAGGATCTTTTTGCCGTCCTTGCTGTCGGCCGCCTTCAGAAACGCCGCCGTGTCGATGACGTCGCCCGTCTTATGCTCGTTGAGCGCCTTGTTGAGAGACGCCGCGCCCTCCTTGGTGGAGGCGTTGTCGGACATCTTGCCGACAAGCACCGGCAGCGCCTCGGTCAGCACGGCCGAAACCTTGCTGCCGTCCGTCTTGGTGATCGAGGACAGCGCTTCGATGCCGTCGCCGCCGACCAGTCCCATCAGGGAATTCAAATCGATCCCTGCCATAGCTTATTCCTCAGGCGCGACGGTCAGGTCCTGCGCGGGGGCTTCGCCTTCGCCTATGCGTGTGCCGTCATCCAGTACAATACCGTCCAGATTCTTGCCCTCTTTTTCCGCATCCCTTGCGCAGAATGCGCACAGGCCGGTGCAGCCGTTGTCCATTGCGACTCTGACTGCCGGAACGAATTCGCCGTCGATCTCCTCACCTTCGCTGTAGTTGACGTCGGTGGAGTTCTTGATCGCCTGACAGTTTTCATACAAATGATACTTGTGGCCGTATCTGGTCCAATAGACCTTCTCGTAATCTCCGAGCTGCTGTGCGGCTTCCGCCTTCTGCTCCGCAGTAAGCGGATGGAAATCGATGCCGAGCAGGCACGCGATCGCAAGCAGAACGCAAGCAACGATGGTTACGATGGTCTTGCTCTTCTTGTCGAGCTTATCCTCCTTGCTTGCAAGTACAATGACGATCAGCGGGAGGAAGCAGACTGCCGCCATGATCACGCCGAGCTGCGACAGAATGAAGAACAGAAACTTGTTTTTGCCGCTGAACGGATCCAGATGGCTTGCCTTCTTCCAAAGCAGACCCGCTATGACGCAGCAGATGAAGTCCACCGCGATGAAGCCGATGATCCACCACAGCCGTGCTTTTTCGAGGCCCGGCAGGCGGAGCGCTCTGAAGACCACCAGAATCGCCAGCACTTCGCAGGCAATCGCCAGCAGCCACAGAATCGCGGAAACGATGCGCAGCGTGATCGCCTTGCTCTTTTCTTCCGCCTTGGTAAGGCCTGCAACCTTCTTGCCGGTCGCCTTCACTTCTTCAGCGGGCGCGGCCGACTTCTTAGCCTTTTCGCCGCTCGACACTTTGGTAACGGTTCTTTTCTTTTCTTCCATACAAACCCCTCTCATTTCTGTTGTATTCGGATCGAATGATAGTCCATTCTTATTATATATTTTAAGGCAAATCGCACGCATTGTCAACCGTTAATTGGTGCAAATATGTCGCAACCGGTCGCAGAATCGGGCACAAAGAAAAAACTTTGCTTGACAAATGCCGAAGCAGCGTCCAAACTGAAAGAAAAGGAACGGCTTTGGGAGGATGCAGCATGGAATGGTGGCAGATTGCGCTGATCGTCGCGGGCGGGCTCGGGCTCGGATTTTTAGGTCTTCGCGCCGCAACAAAGGGACTGCGCTCGCGCCTTCGGTATCTGAAGGGCGCGCTGGATGATGCGATCAAGGCGGACCAGGAGCCGGAAAAGCCGCGCTCGCTGTCGTCGCTGGAATCGGTGCTGCTGCCGAAGATCCTCAAGGATTTTCCGGACTTCAATCCGCAGATCTTCGCCGAGCGCGTGCGGCGCGACGCAAAGACCTACTATCAGAGCGGGATCGAGGGCAAGGTGCTCTTTACCGACGACGCGACCGAGTATTTCAAGGACGCGTTCGCGGACCGGCTGCCCGCCGACGTGAAGAGCGGCGTGACCGTGCATCGCGTCACGATCGCGGCCTATGACGGTCTGACGCGCAAGAAGCTGCTGTTCTGTCAGGCGGCGGTCGGCTTTACCGACACGACCGACACCCCGCGTGAGCGGCGGCTGGCGCTTTGCTACGTCGCGGGCTACGCGGACGATCCGGAAAGCCCGATCAAGGGCTTCAACTGCCCGAACTGCGGCGGTCCGCTGCCAGCGGCGGGCGCGCGCGTGTGCGTCTACTGCGGCACGGCCTTTTCCGCGCCGGTCAGCCTCGGCTGGCTTCTGATGGACGCGAAGGAAGGATAACGGCAGACTGCCGCAAAAGGCCGTTTGCGCGAGGGTTATACAAATACCTGCAAACAGAACGGACGCAGGGAGCTGTTCCGTAAAGGGCGGGGTTCAACCCGGTGTCTGCCGATGCACTGCGCCCGGCAGCTTTTCCAGCTCGCTTTGGGTGTGCCGGTGCCCGTGATTCTCATCCGTGATGTAATGGTTATGCGCATGGGAATGTGTGACCGTATGCGTATGCGTCGAGCCGTCGTGCGTATGGGTGAACGTATGCGTGTGAACATGGACGTGATTCCGTATCAGCGTATCCATGACGACCAGCACCGTTCCGAGGATCATGACGGAAAGCGCGGCAAAGTACATCCATGTCGGTGTTTCTTTCAGGAACAGAAAGGACAACAGCGCGCCGATGAACGGCGCCACGGCATAATACGCGCTCGTCTTTGCGGCGCCGAGGACGTTCTGCGCGCGGACGTACAGAAAGATGGACAGACCGTACGCAACGAAGCCCAGCAGAAGCGCCAGCGCAATACAGAGAAGCGACGGTACCGCTTCTTTCTGAATGCATGCGATTGCCAATGCGCCGAGACCGGAAAAAACGCCCTTCAGAATGACGATCTCATACGTGCTTTTCGATGAGATCTTTCTCGTGCAGTTGTTCTCGAATCCCCAGCAGATCGCCGCCGCAAGGACCAGCAGTGAACCGAACGAGAAACGGAAGCTTTCCGCGCCGTCGAACGAAAGCAGGATGCTGGAAAGCGTAATGAGCGCGATCGCAAGCCACAGGCGCTTTGAAACGGGTTCCTTGAAGACCGCAAGCGCGATCAGCGCCGTTGCGACGATCTCGAAATTGCCGAGCAGAGAAGCGTTCGACGCAAAGCCCATGGACAATCCCAGCATCAGCAGGATCGGCGCGGCAATATCCAGTCCGATCATGCCGATCACAAACGGAAGATCCTTCCTGTCCAGTTTTTCCCGCTTCTCCTTCCGATCAAAAAGCGATACGATCCCGATCCCGATCCCGGCCCCGAGATAAAGCAGCGCGGCCATCGTCATCGCTCCGACGTGGTTCAGCAGCAATTTGGCCGCGGGAATATTGACAGCATAAAATGCCGCCGCCAGGATCGCATACATGATCGCCTTCGTCCGTTTTATCTGCATCGCCGCTTCAACTCCCGATTGCTGTGATTGATTATATCATAGATGCCGCAAAAAAACACAGCCGGTCCGAAAAAACAGCGGAAAGCGCAGTTGTCCGAAGACAACTGCGCTGTACTGATCGAAAGAAAAAGGCTGAAAGACGCTCTTGACGACGCTCCTCCATCTGCCTTTTTTATTTCTTTTTCCGCTTCCAAAGGAAGACGGCGACGACGGCGACGACAGCCGCGGCGGGAAGGATCCAAACCCAGGCGGAGGGACCGGATCCCGCAGGCGCTGCGTCGGCGGCCGGTTCGGCGGTCGGTTCGACAGCCGGTTCGACAATCGATCCGGTGATCGGCGCGGACGTCGGCGCTTCGGTGGGCGCGGGCGTCGGCGGCAGCGCCACGTCGCGCGAGGCGTAAACCGGCAGCGTGTACCATTCACGGCCGCCAAGGGAGAACGTCGCGGTGCCGAGCAGATCGCCCTTCCGCACCGGCGCAGCCGCGTGCACGTCCATCGTCACGTCAAATGCCGTATCGCCCGTTTTCAGCCGGTCGATCTCCATGACCGGCCGGTACGCGACGGCGTCGCGCGTATCTGCGTACACCGTCAGCATGCCGCCCTCCGGATCGTCGGGATCCGCGCCGCTGCATTCGACGGTCGCAGTATAGTCCCCGAGCACCGTCGCGGCGTCCGCATAGACGTATTCGTAGTCGAACACGTAATCAAAGATCTGCACGGAGCGGCCGAACAGCTCCTGCCGCTTCATCTCGTTGTCCTCCCCCTGCATGCCGAACTGCACGCAGATGACCGTCACGTCCTCGCGCTTTGCCGCGGTCACAAGGCAGGTGCCGAGCGCGGTCGCGCCGGTCTTGACGCCGATCGCGTCCGCATAGTAAAAGCCTCTGCCGGGCGTGTCCGAAACGAGACGGTTGCTGTTGCGGATGGGCAGCGGCTTATTGCGCATCTCGTTGGTCGGGATCGTGTATTCCGCGGTGCCGACGATCCTGCGGAACGTCTCGTTTTTCAGCGCCTCCTGCGTCAGAAGCGCCATATCGTACGGCGACGTCAGATTCTGTCCGACGTTTCTGCCGGCAGGATTTGTAAAGTCCGTATTCATCATGCCGAGCGAAAGCGCGCGCGCATTCATGCGCTCGGCGAACGCCTGCTGCGAGCCGTCCATGCGGTATGCAAGCGTGATCGCGCAGTCGTTGCCGGAGACGAGCATCAGCCCGTACAGAAGATCCTCCGTGCGCATCGGCTCATCCGGATAGAGACCGAGCATCGTGTTGGTCCCGCCGAGCAGCGTCGCCTCCCGCGGGGTGGTCACGACTTCGTCGAGCGGCACGTTTTCGATCGTCAGCAGCGCCGTCATGATCTTGGTCGTGCTGCCCGGCGGAAACTGCAGATGCTCTCTGCGCGAAAAATAGCAGAGCGACAGATCGTTCGCATCGGCGACGTAAATCCCGCGCGCGCCTGCCTCCCGCAGAATCCGCGCGTGCATCTCCTCGCGCTTTGCGCGCTGCGCGTCGTCATAGCCCAGCCCCGTGCCGAACGGCGGCGTGGGGGTTGGCTCCTGTCTCAGCTCCGACCCGGGCGTGGGGGTATTCTGTTCCGCTGCGATCGGCGTCGGCGTCAGCAAAAGCGCCGCGCACAAAAGCAGCAGGAAAAACCGGTACCGTTTCATGCCACACAGTATAGCACAGCCCCGATGAATTGACAAGTCCGCGCCGGGCGCTCCGTCCGTTCGGGCAGAAACGGTTTTTTCAAATTCCCGAAAAAAAGGGCTTGACAAACGGACGGCAGGTGCGTATACTGTTTTACATGTTTTTGTATAAGATATATCCTCTCCGCAAGGCGGGGACAAAAACCGAAAAACTGTGCCGCATGGCGGCGCGCAACAGATGAACGCAAAGGCGCTCGTCCGTAGGGACAACACCCCTCGGACGGGCGCCTCTCCTTTTGTGTGAATCCGGAAGAAAAGAAGGGATACAGGTATGACGAAGTACATTTTTGTGACAGGCGGGGTCGTTTCGGGACTCGGCAAGGGCATCACAGCCGCGTCGCTCGGCAGACTCTTGAAGGCGCGCGGACTGAAGGTCGCGGCGCAGAAGCTGGATCCGTACATCAACGTCGATCCGGGCACGATGAGCCCGTATCAGCACGGCGAGGTGTACGTAACTGAGGACGGCGCGGAGACCGATCTGGACCTCGGCCATTACGAGCGGTTCATCGACGAGGACCTGAGCCGCTGGTCGAATCTGACGACCGGCAAGGTCTATGCGAACGTGCTTGCGCGCGAGCGGCAGGGCGGATACCTGGGCAAGACGGTGCAGATGATCCCGCATATCACCGATGAGATCAAGCATTTTATTTACCGTGCGGGTGAGCACGCGCAGGCGGACGTGGTGATCACCGAGGTCGGCGGCACGATCGGCGACATCGAGGGCCAGCCTTTTTTGGAGGCGATCCGGCAGGTCGGGCGCGAGGTCGGCCGCGAGAACGCGCTCTACATCCATGTGACGCTGGTTCCGTACCTGCGCGCAAGCGGCGAGCACAAGTCCAAGCCGACGCAGCATTCGGTCAAGGAGCTGCAGGGCTTCGGCATTTCGCCGGACGTCATCGTGCTGCGCTGCGACGAGCCGATCAACGATCCGTCGATCTTTGAGAAGATCGCGGGCTTCTGCGGCGTGGAGCCGGACTGCGTGCTTGAAAACCTGACGCTGCCGGTGCTCTATGAAGCGCCGCTGTACCTTGAAGAGGCGAACTTTTCCGGCATCGTCTGCCGCAAGCTCGGCCTTGAAACGCCCGCGCCGGAGCTTTCCGACTGGCGCGAGATGACGGAGCGCATCAAAAACGCGCACGGCGCGGTCACGATCGCGATCGTCGGCAAGTATACGCAGCTGCACGACGCGTACCTGTCGATCGTCGAAGCGCTGAAGCATGCGGGCTACGCCTGCGGCGTCAAGGTGCTGATGCGCTGGATCGATTCGGAGCGGTTCTCCGAAGAGCAGCTGGACGGTGTCGACGGCGTGATCGTGCCGGGCGGGTTCGGCAGCCGCGGGATCGAGGGCATGATCGCGGCGGCGCACCATGCGCGCACGCACGCGCTGCCGTATCTCGGCATCTGTCTGGGCATGCAGATTCAGTGCATCGAGTACGCGCGGAGCGTGCTCGGCTGGGACGACGCGAACTCCGGCGAGTTCGATCCGGACAGCAGCCATAAGGTGATCGACTTTATGCCCGGGCAGAGCGACGCGATCGACAAGGGCGGCACGCTGCGGCTCGGCGCGTATCCGTGCGCGATCAAGCCCGACACGCTGCTGTGGCGGCTGTACATGCAGGACGCGATCTCGGAGCGGCATCGCCACCGCTACGAAGTCAACAACGTGTTCCGACAGCGATTGGAGCAGGCCGGGCTGACGTTCTCCGGCGTTTCGCCGGACGGTCAGCTTGCCGAGGCCGCAGAGGTATCCGGCCTGCCGTTTTACATCGGCGTGCAGTATCATCCGGAATTCAAGAGCCGGCCCACGCGTCCCCATCCGCTGTTCCTCGGACTGATCCGGGCGGCGATGCGGATGCATTCCGATCCATCCAATTAAATAAAAGGAGTACAAAACCATGAAACACTATACAAGAGAAGACATTATCCGTATCGTCAACGAAGAGGACGTCGAGTTCATCCGCCTGCAGTTTTCCGATATCTTCGGTCAGCTCAAGAACGTCGCGGTCACGCGGTCGCAGCTTGACAAGGTCCTGCACAACGAGGTCATGATCGACGGCAGCTCGATCGAGGGCTTTACCCGCATCCACGAATCCGACCAGTACCTGCGTCCCGATCTCGACACGTTCGCGATCCTGCCGTGGATGCCGGCCGAGCGCAAGACCGCGCGGCTGATCTGCGACGTCTATAACCCCGACGGCACGCCGTTTATCGGCGATCCGCGCTACATCCTGAAGCGCACGCTGAAGCGCGCCGAGGCGCTCGGCTATTCGTTCAACGTCGGCCCGGAGCTGGAGTTCTTCCTGTTTGAGACGGACGAGACCGGCGCGCCGACGACGCGCACCGCGGACGCGGCGGGCTACTTCGACATGGCGCCGATCGACCGCGGCGGCAGCGTGCGCCGCGAGATCTGTCTGATGCTCGAGGAGATGGGCTTTGAGATCGAGGCGAGCCATCACGAGGTCGCCGCCGGGCAGCACGAGATCGACTTCCGCTACGAGGAAGCCCTGCGCGCCGCGGACAACATCATGACGTTCAAGATGGCGGTCAAGACGATCGCGCAGATGCACGGCATGCACGCGACGTTCATGCCCAAGCCCGTGTTCGGGATCAACGGCAGCGGCATGCACACGAATATGTCGCTGTTCCGCGACGGCAGGAACCTGTTTTACGACGAGCACGGCGAAAAGCAGCTCTCGAAGGAGGCGTACTGCTTCATCGCGGGGATCCTCGCGCACGTGCGCGGCATGGCGGCGATCACAAACCCGCTCGTCAATTCCTACAAGCGGCTCGTGCCCGGCTATGAAGCGCCGTGCTACCTTGCGTGGAGTGCGTCGAACCGCTCGGCGCTGATCCGCATCCCCGCCGCGCGCGGGAACGCAACGCGCGTCGAGCTTCGCTGCCCCGACCCCGCGTGCAACCCGTATCTGTCGACCGCGCTGTGCCTTGCCGCGGGGCTGGACGGCATTGAGCGCGGACTCGTGCCGCCCGCGGAGATCACCGAAAACATCTTCGCCATGACCGAGGACGAGCGCAAGGCGCACGGCATCGACAGCCTGCCCGGCAATCTCAAGGAGGCGATCGCCTGCATGAAGGAGGACGCGCTCATGCGCGAAACGCTTGACGAACACGTTTACAAGCGGTATATTGCAGGTAAGGAGCGCGAATGGGACGAATACCGGACGCGCGTCACCGACTGGGAATTGCAGAAATACATGATCGTTTACTGATCGAAAGGAAAAGCTATGTGCGGAATCGTCGGATATACGGGCAATCGCCCCGCGGGACCGATCCTGCTGGACGGCCTTAAAAAGCTGGAATACCGCGGATATGACTCCGCGGGGATCGCCGTGCGCAACGGCGACGCGCCCGCGGACGTCGTGAAAACGACCGGCCGGCTCATCAATCTTGCAAACGCAACGGACGAGGGCCGCGCGTTTACCGGGACCTGCGGGATCGGGCATACGCGCTGGGCGACGCACGGCGAGCCGAGCCGCGCGAACGCGCATCCGCACGTTTCCGGCAACGCCGCGCATTCGGCGTCCGGTCCGGTCGAGTCCGCCGTCGTCGGCGTGCACAACGGCATCATCGAGAACTTCGAGGAGCTCAGGCAAAAGCTCATCAACAACGGCTACCGGTTCTACAGCGGCACGGACACCGAGGTCGTGATCAAGCTGGTCGACTACTATTATAAAAAGTACAAAATCGGCCCGATCGACGCGATCAACCGCATGATGGTGCGTGTGCGCGGCAGCTACGCGCTTGCGCTGATGTTCTCCGACTATCCCGGCGAGATCTATGCCGCGCGGCGCGACAGCCCGCTGATCATCGGCGTCGGCGAGGGCGAAACCTTCCTGGCGTCCGACGTTCCCGCCATCCTGAAATACACGCGCAGCGTCTGTTATATCGACAACCTGCAGTCCGCAAGGCTGCTCCCGGGCGAAGCGCACTTCTTTGACCTGAACGGCGACGAGATCGAGATCCCGACAACCGAGATCACCTGGAACGCCGAGGCGGCCGAAAAGGGCGGCTACGAGCATTTCATGATCAAGGAGATCCACGAGCAGCCGAGGGCCGTCCGCGATACGCTGCACAGCCTGATCAAAAACGATCGGATCGACCTCTCGGCAACGGGGCTTTGCGCCGACGACCTTCGGCGCATCCGCTCGGTCCGGATCGCTGCCTGCGGCTCGGCGTGGCACGTCGGCATGAGCGCGCAGTACATCATCGAGGACCTGTGCCGCATCCCCGTGCGGGTCGAGCTTGCGTCCGAATTCCGCTACCGCACGCTGCTTGCGGACCCGGACGACCTGATGATCGTCATCTCCCAGTCCGGCGAGACCGCAGACAGCCTTGCCGCGCTGCGCACCGCCAAGGCGCACGGCATTCCGACGCTGGCGATCGTCAACGTCGTCGGCTCGACCATCGCGCGCGAGGCGGATCACGTGCTGTACACGCTGGCGGGTCCCGAGATCGCCGTCGCCACGACCAAGGCGTACAGCGCGCAGCTTGCCGCCGTCTATGCGCTCGCCGTCGAAACGGCGTTTGTGCGCGGCATGATCGACGAAGCCGCCTATGCAAGGCTGCTCAACGGCATGCTGGCGCTGCCCGAACAGATGGAACAGGTGCTCCGTGACAAGGAGCGCATCCAGTGGTTCGCTTCGCGCCATGCCAACGCGCACGATATCTTCTACATCGGCCGCGGACTCGACTATACGGTCGGGCTTGAGGGCGGGCTCAAGATGAAGGAGATCTGCTACATCCACAGCGAGGCGTACGCGGCGGGCGAACTGAAGCACGGCACGATCAGCCTTGTCGAGGACGGCACGCTGATCGTCGGCATCCTGACGCAGAAGCAGCTGCTTGAAAAAACGCTCAGCAACATGGAGGAGTGCCGCGCGCGCGGCGGATTCCTGATCGGCCTGTGCACCGGAAGCGCCGACATCAAGACGAGCGCGCTCGACTTCACGATCCGCATTCCCGACGCCGATCCGCACCTTGTAGGTTCGCTCGCGATCATTCCGCTGCAGCTGCTCGCCTACTACACCAGCGTGCAGAAGGGTCTCGACGTCGACAAACCGCGCAACCTCGCTAAAAGCGTCACGGTCGAATAAATCCCGGATTGCAAAGGGCGAACCGCAGGTTCGCTCTTTTCTTTTTGCATAAGGTCTGCTATACTGAACGCAGAACGATACGGAGGAACGCTATGCCGATCGAAAAAGAGGAGTATGTCGAGCCGCGCTGCCTGCTGTGCGAACAGCCGTACGGCGCGGAAGCGCAGGTGAAGCCCGTGCCGCAGCAGCGGATCATGGAGAAGGTCGACGAATACATGAGCCGCCGCGACTATGCGGGCGTGGAACGGCATCTGTTGTACTGGCTCGAGGAGGCGAAGCTCGGCCGCGATCAGCGCGGCGAGCTGATGATCCGGAACGAGCTTACGGGCCACTATCGCAAAACCGGCGAGCGCGACAAGGCGCTTGCGCAGGCGGAGGAGGCGGAACGGCTGATCGGTGCGCTCGGCTTTGAGGGCTCGATCACAGCGGGCACGACCTATGTGAACATTGCGACGGCGCTCAACGCGTTCGGCGAAAACGAGCGCGCGCTCACCATGTTTGAACGGGCAAAGGCGACCTACGAGGCGATCCCGTCGGTCAAGCCCGCGCTTTTGGGCGGGCTGTACAACAACATGGGCCTGCTGCTTGTGTCGCTGAAGCGCTTTGACGAAGCGGACGCGCTGTACCGAAAAGCGCTTGCCGTGATGGAAACGGCGCCGCACGGGGCGCTGGAGCAGGCGATCACGTACCTCAATATGGCAAACGCCGCCGAGGACAGGCTCGGGCTTTTGGACGCGTGCGAAACGATCGACGCGGATCTTGCGCTTGCGCAGACGCTTTTGGACACGCCGACGGTCCCGCGCGACGGGTATTACGCGTTCGTGTGCGAAAAATGCGCGCCGACGTTCGAGTATTACGGCTGGTTTGCCGCGGCGGACGATCTCAGGGAAAGGGCGAAGCGACTGTATGAACGGACTTGATCTTTCCGAGCGCTTCTGGCTGGAATGCGGAAAACCGATGCTGACGGAGCAGTTTCCGGACCTTCTGCCGCAGCTTGCCGTCGGGCTGTTCGGCGGCGGCTCGGAGTGCTTCGGCTTTGACGACGAAGCGAGCCGCGACCACGACTTTGAGCCGGGCTTTCTGATCCTTCTGCCGGACGAGGACACGGTCGACCGCAAGACGGCGTTTCAGCTTGAGCGCGCGTACGGCAGGCTGCCGAAGGAATTTCTGGGGATGCGGCGCTGTCAGCTTGCGCCGGTCGGCGGCGCGCGGCACGGCGTCGTGCGCACGTCGGAGTTCTTCCGGGAGAAGGTCGGCGCGGCGGACGGGATCCTGACCGTCTCCGGATGGCTGACCGTGCCGGAACAGGCGCTGCTTGAAGCGACGAACGGCCGGCTGTTTTTCGACGGGCGCGGCGAGGTCACGCGCATTCGCGAGGGGCTTTCGCGCTTTCCGGAGGACGTCCGCAAAAAGAAGCTTGCGGGCAGTCTGCTTCTGATGGCGCAGGCGGGGCAGTACAACTATTCGCGCTGTCTTGCGCACGGCGAGACCGGCGCGGCGCAGCTTGCCGTCGCGGAGTTTGCGAATGCGGCGATGCACACGGCGTTTTTGCTCAACGGCGCGTACATGCCGTACTACAAATGGCGCTTCCGCGCGATGCGGGCGCTGCCGAAGCTCGCGCTGATCGCCGAAACGCTCGAGGTGCTGTTGACGACCGACAACGGCCCGGACGCCGCGGACGCGAAATCCGCAATGATCGAGGACGTTGCGGCGGATGTAATCGACGCGCTTACCGCCCAGGGCCTTACCAAGGCGATCTGCGGCGACCTCGAGAAGCACGCGTATTCGGTCAACGATTCGATCGCGGACGGCGGGATCCGCAACCTGCATATTTTGGCGGCGGTGTAGTCGTGCGGCGTAAGCCGCATATCGTCAAAAGCCTCGGCGATATTCCCCCCGGGGAGCGATATTCCCTCGGCGCGATATTCCTGCGGAACGATATGTCCCTTCGGGACACGAAAGGATTTGGTATGGATATTCACGGATTACAGAAAATGACGCTTCTGGACTTTCCCGGACGCGTGGCGTGCACGGTATTTTTGGGCGGGTGCGACCTTCGCTGCCCGTTCTGCCACAACGCCGAGCTGATCGACGGCACGGCAAAGCCCGTGATGGACGACGCGGAGCTGCTGGCGTTTTTACAAAAGCGCAAAGGGCTGCTGGACGGCGTGGCGATCACCGGCGGCGAACCGACGCTGCGCAGGGACCTTGCGGACCTGCTTCGCAAAATCAAGGCGATGGGGTATCCGGTCAAGCTCGACACCAACGGCATGCACCCCGACCGGCTCCGTGCGCTTCTGGACGAGGGCCTTTTGGACTATGTTGCGATGGACGTCAAGGGCGGGCCGCATCATTATGCGCATATATGCGGTCTGGACACAATCGATCTTGCGCCGGTTTTCGAGAGCATTTCGCTTCTGATGCACAGCGGGATCGATTACGAATTCCGCACCACCGTCGTCGACGAACTGCACGATATGTCCGATTTTATCGCGATTTCCGAGTGGATCGCCGGTGCGAAGGCATACTACCTGCAAGCGTTTACGGACCGCGATACGGTTGTGTATGAGAACTTCCATGCGCCGAGCCGCGAATGCATGGAGCAGTATGCCGCTGCTGTCCGAAAAACCGTACCGAACACGGCGTTAAGGGGCTTATAATCGGGCTTTTCCGACTTTTTCCGCGCCGCATACGCGATTCTGTATATGCAACGCATAAATACAACATATTGTATGATTTGTTAACAATCACCACAACATATTGACACGCATCCCCCACTTGTGGTACAGTTGGCTTGCTCGGAATCGCGGGAAAACCGTCCCGCGGACCGAAACAGCTTTATTTGATACCATTCAGGGGGTTTTTCTTATGTACGAGGTCATTAAAAGAGACGGCAAGCTTGCGGATTTTTCGATCGGCAAGATCAGCGCGGCGATCACCAAGGCGTTTGAGGCGACCGGACGGCACTATCATCCGAGCGTGATCGAGCTTCTGTCGCTGCATGTCACGAGCGATTTTGAGAGCAAGATCAAGGACGACAAGATCACGGTCGAGGAGATCCAGGACAGCGTCGAAAAGGTGCTGTCGGAATCCGGCTATGCGGACGTCGCAAAGGCGTACATCCTCTACCGCAAGCAGCGTGAGAAGATCCGCAACATCAACTCGACGATGCTGAACTACAAGGATCTGGTCGACAACTATCTGAAGATCAACGACTGGCGCGTCAAGGAGAATTCGACGGTCACATATTCGGTCGGCGGTCTGATCCTTTCCAACTCCGGCGCGATCACCGCGAACTACTGGCTGACCGAGATCTACGACAACGAGATCGCGGAGGCGCACCGTTCCGCGGCGATCCATCTGCACGACCTGTCGATGCTGACCGGCTACTGCGCGGGCTGGAGCTTAAAGCAGCTCATTCAGGAGGGTCTCGGCGGCGTGCCCGGCAAGATCACGTCCTCGCCGGCAAGCCATCTTTCCACGCTGTGCAATCAGATGGTCAACTTCCTCGGCATCATGCAGAACGAGTGGGCGGGCGCGCAGGCGTTCTCGTCGTTCGACACGTACCTCGCGCCGTTCGTCAAGGTCGACAACCTTACCCAGAAGGAAGTCAAGCAGTGCGTCCAGTCGTTCATCTACGGCGTCAACACGCCGTCCCGCTGGGGCACGCAGGCGCCTTTTTCGAACATCACCCTCGACTGGACGGTTCCGAAGGACCTCGAGAATCTTCCCGCGATCGTCGGCGGCAAGGAGATGGATTTCACCTACGGCGACTGCAAGAAGGAAATGGACATGGTCAACAAGGCGTTCATCGAGGTTATGATCGAGGGCGACGCCAACGGCAGAGGCTTCCAGTATCCGATCCCGACGTACTCCATCACGCGCGACTTTGACTGGTCCGAGACCGAGAACAACAAGCTGCTCTTCGAGATGACCGCAAAGTACGGCACGCCGTATTTCTCGAACTACATCAACTCGGACATGGAGCCGAGCGACGTGCGTTCGATGTGCTGCCGTCTGCGCCTCGACCTTCG
>JAEEGF012136539.1_pt1 | contig 22122 bp, 17 predicted proteins | sample 9134171 | NCBI WGS metagenome assembly JAEEGF01 (sample SAMN16246542, study PRJNA631951) | gut metagenome | biome: gut microbiome; feature: rumen; material: AP-attached | host: Bos | place: Iran: Karaj | collected 2018-10 | reverse complement strand
CTTTCGGCCTGTACGGGGTATTCGGCGCTAACGATCGCGCTGCCGCTTCCCTTCTCAGGCTTTTTATCGTTTTCTGCGGGCTTTTCGGTGGGCGCCGCAGTCGGAGCGGGAGTTTCTTCGGGGTAATCCTCTCCGGGTACAAATACAAATTCTTCATTGCCGCATGCCGCAAGGCTTCCGGTCAAAACAACGGAAACCAGTAATGCAGCGATAACTTTTGACCACTTCTTCATTTTTTCCTCCTCTTGCCGGTTTATGCTTTTTGTCTGCCGCATAAATATCCGGCTCTATCCATCTTCCCGAAAAAAACGGCGGCACGTTTCGTACCGCCGTGAAATATCAGTTTTTCTTTGTGGGAACGATCTTTTCGATGCCGCCCATGTAAGGCTGCAGAGCCTTGGGGATGTTTACGCTTCCGTCGGCATTTAAGTTGTTCTCAAGGAAAGCGATGAGCATTCTCGGAGGAGCCACAACGGTGTTGTTCAGCGTGTGAGGAAGATATTTCTCACCGTTTTCTCCCTGAACTCTCATGCGGAGTCTTCTTGCCTGTGCGTCACCGAGGTTCGAGCAGGATCCTACTTCAAAGTATTTCTGCTGTCTGGGCGACCATGCCTCTACGTCAAGGCTCTTCACTTTGAGATCCGCAAGGTCTCCCGAGCAGCACTCAAGCGTTCTTACGGGGATGTCAAGGCTTCTGAAGAGATCCACGGTATTCTGCCAGAGCTTGTCAAACCACATAGGGCTCTCCTCGGGCTTGCATACAACGATCATCTCCTGCTTTTCAAACTGGTGGATACGATATACGCCGCGCTCCTCGATGCCGTGCGCACCTTTTTCCTTACGGAAGCAGGGCGAATAGCTCGTAAGAGTCTGAGGGAGCGTATTCTCGGGGATTATCTGGTCGATGAACTTACCGATCATGGAATGCTCGGAAGTGCCGATGAGATAAAGGTCTTCGCCCTCGATCTTGTACATCATGGCATCCATCTCGGCAAAACTCATAACGCCGGTTACAACGTCCGCACGGATCATGAAAGGCGGAACGCAGTATTTGAAACCGCGGTTTATCATGAAATCTCTTGCATAGGCGATAACGGAAGAATGGATCCTCGCGATGTCACCCATGAGATAATAGAAACCGTTTCCGGCAACACGGCGAGCGGAATCGAGGTCGATGCCGTCAAAGCTCTCCATGATCTCCGTGTGGTAAGGGATCTCAAAATCAGGTACGACGGGCTCGCCATAGCGCTGTACTTCCACATTCTCGCTGTCGTCTTTTCCTATCGGAACGGAAGGATCGATGATGTTCGGGATCGTCATCATGATCTTTTTGATCTTTTCGGCATATTCGGGTTCTGCTTTCTCAAGCTCAGCAAGACGTGCGGCAAACTCCGCCACCTGCTTCTTTGCCTCTTCGGCTTCTTCCTTTTTGCCCTGTGCCATCAAAGCTCCGATCTGCTTTGACACTTTATTCTTCTTTTCGCGAAGAGAATCGGCTTCCTGCTTCATCTCCCTGTTCTTCCTGTCGAGTTCGATGACTTCGTCGACCAAAGGAAGCTTCTGGTCCTGAAACTTATTCCTGATGTTCTGCTTTACGATCTCAGGATTCTCACGCAAAAATCTGATATCTATCATAATCACTTGCTCCTGTCTGCGGCCTTCCCGCCTTAGAATATAAAAGAGATTATAATCCTATGCCTTTAATAATTCAAGGACTTTTCTAATCAAGGTCGACCTTAAGGTTTTTCTCCATATAGCGCTTGGAATAGTTCGCGCGCTGTTTGGCCCAGTCGCGGATCACATCCGTGTACATCTCGTAGTGTCCTCTCCAGCTCCAGATGCCGTCTGCGTTCTTCGCGCGAAGGACCTCAAGATATTTGTAAAATTCTTCGATCTCGTCCGCTCTCTCTTCGTTCATGACGTCAAGAGTCTCATTGATGCTCTTTCTCGAAAGCGCGTTCCCTGCCAGTTCAAGGCTGTAGGAAACAAAGAAATCGCGGCAGTCCGCGCGCTCCATGAGTTTTGCGAAAAGCGGAGCATAACGGATGTTAGCCGTATATCCTTCAGGTATATCAAGGTATTGCACGAAGAGCTTGTATGCCTCATCCTCTTCCACCTTCTCATCCTTTGAAAGTTTTTTCAGAGCGGTAAGGACTTCTCCAAGTTTGTCATAACCTGCCAGGCACTCCTTCTGGTCGTACAGTCCCATGGAATAATCCATATCATGCAAAAGGAAACGCCATCTGCCGTCATAAACGGTCCCGGGCATATATTCCTCGCCGTCTGCGGCATAATACCTGTAGCATTTGTAGTTGTTGTTCGGCCAGTCGTGGTTGCAGATGTAGATATTGTACGCATAGTACATGAGATAGTTTTCCACATCCATGAACTCGCCAAGCTTTTTGAAATTTGAGTCGTCGGTGAGATCCATGTTGATAAGACCGATATACGCCTTGTTGTACTCTTCGGCAGCCTTTACCGTGGCCTCGTCGTCATCGTCGAGCTTCTTGTAAATCTCGTTTCCCTCAACAATGGCAAATTCGCCGTTCTTGCCTTCGTCACCGTATTTGTTCTTGAAATAGCTGTCGCAGTATGACTCGTGAAGCCAGTAAAAACCGCGGTATTCACCGTTAAGATAATAGATCGCGGGCGCGCATGCCTCATAATCGGTAAAGCCCGCGGAGCTTGCAAGCGTCTGGTTCAGTTCGTCCCTGATCCATGCGAACTGATAATCGTTACCTGAGTCGCGGAGCACCAGTTTTTTGTATTTCTTGATGTATTTGTCCGAGCCGTCAAGCTGCGGAGTGTTAAAGAAATTGTATTTGAAATTTTTCTTTTCGGGGTCGTACTCGGTGCGGGCAAAAAGCTTTACGGATTTAAGATAGTTCTGTCTCGAATATGCGCCGTAGATCCTCAGTCCCGCGTACTGTGAAAGGATGAGCTTGCCTTCGGGATTCCATGCTTCCACAAACACCTTTTTCTCGCTCTCACGACCGCGGAGCTTGTAGTTTTCCCCGTAAAAAAGCCCGTTGGGGCGAAGTGTGAGATCAGCTGGATCGCCTGTTATCGAAAACACATAAGTGCTGAATTTTCTGTCCTGTGAAACACCGAGCTTTGCGTAGATCGAGTCCTCAGCCGGTGCAGTGGTCGGTGTGGGAGTGGGCGTAGGTGTTCGCTTTACCACTTCTCCCTGACTTGTGGTGGTCTCCGAGCTGTCGTCTCCTCCCCACCACCAGCCGTTGTTTGCCCTTTTTGTGGGTGTGGGCTCGGGTGTGGATGTCACTGTGGCTTTGGGAGTCTCTTTGACCCCGGCTCCCGGATCCGCCGCAGGGTCTTTCTGTTCACCGCAGCCTGCGGCAAACCCCAAAAATGCCGCCAAAAGTGCGGCAAAACCCAAATTCAGAAATTTTCTGTTCAAATGCCCTCTCATTTTGCTACCGTCCTGTATATCCTGAATGTGCCTTCCGTCTTTCGGAGCACTTAAACACTGATTATCATACTAATGCCGCGTTTTTTCACTTCTTTCTTTGCCGTAAACGTCTCAAAAATTGCCCTATGACTAGAGCAGTCCTCTTCCCACATCGTCCGCTTTGTGAGCGTCGGAACCATAGCTGAACTTGACGCCTCCGAGCTCGGAATAAGCCCTGAGTATCTGCTTTGTGGGGTGAGTGTGCGCATATGTGCCGTAAAGACCTGCGGTATTTATCTCAAGAGCCTGCCCGCGGCGTATGATGGTCTTTAAGATGTCATCGATGACACCTGCATGCGCTTCGTAAAGGCTGTCCGCAAAATCGTTTATCTGCTCGGGGTCGTGCTTAAGGTCTTCAAGGTTTGGCATATAGCGCGCCACATAATCGATATGCGCAAGAGAATCAAAATCGCCGTATTCCTCTATTGCTTCGTGAAGCTCATAGAAATACTCCTCGATGAAGTCATTGATGTCACAGGTCCCCCAGCTTTCTTTGTAAAAAGGGTCCCTGTCATCGACAAGATGGAGAGATCCCAGCACAAAGTCCAGCTTGTAGTGACGCTTCATGTAGCTGTACTCCTTGCAGAGGTCGGCTCTGTACGGGCGAAGTCCGAACTCCGCTCCGATCTTTATGTCGATGTCACCGTAATATTTGAGTTTGAGGTCCGAGATCTCTGTGATGTAGCGCTCCATGTCAAACTTAAAGAGCGGGATCTTTGCGTCGCTCTCAAGGCCGTTCACAAAGCGGTGCAGCATCAGGCCCTTGTCTCCGAGCGACTTTTCGATCTCTTCACGATAGACTTCCGGAAAATCAAGATCGATATGGTCTGTGAAGCATATCGCTTCCATTCCTCTCTTTATCGCGGTCTTTACGATCTCTTCCGGGTCTTCCACAGAATCGGTTGAAAAATACGAATGTATATGAAAATCAGTCTTACCCATTTATAACCCATCCTCAATATCGCAGGCGCTTTTCCAAAAGAAAAGCCGTTTCAAAACATACTTGTTGTATTATAACATTTCCATGAACTCAAGACAATCTGTTTTTTTTCTCTTGACTTTTAATGTTTTATCATGCATAATAATGTGGTTGCCGTAAGGCACAGGACCGAGGTGTGGCTCAGTTTGGTAGAGCGCTGCGTTCGGGACGCAGAGGTCGTGGGTTCAAATCCCGTCGCCTCGATAAGGGTATTTGCACCCGTAAATGCAAATGCTAGAATGGCTCAGTCGGTAGAGCGACGCACTCGTAATGCGTAGGTCGCGGGTTCGATTCCCGCTTCTAGCTTAAGACAGACCGACCGGTTTGGCTCAAAGTCAATCCGGCCGGTTTTTTTGATGAGTCAAGGTGAGTCAATGGGGACGGTTCTTTTTGACTCAAAGCAATGCTTTGAGTCAAAAAGAACCGTCCCCATTGACTCTCATATTCACTCACTTCACATATTCCGCGAGTTCCTTAACACTCGTAAAATACTTGTCCGAGTTTTTCTCCATGAACTCCCTGATCTCGGGAACTCTGTTGCACCACCCCGCGCCGATAAAGTCGCAGCCGAAGCTTCGCGCCATATCATAGCCGGGTTTAAGGTCGTCGATCACGACCATATCAGAAGGCTCAAGACCGTATTTTTCCGCTATCACGGTAAGCGCATACGGCGAAGGTTTTCTTTTTCCCCCGGGCACCTCCCAGCCAAACACCATGTCGGGCTCGGGAAGCCGGTTTTCTTTAAAATCACGCCTTATGTTAAAATCAAACGAATGCGAGACCACAGCGAATATCCCGCCCTCACTGCGCTGCCTCTCCATGATCTCACGTATCCCGTCGTAAGCCGTCGGTATCCTCGTCGAAACATAGTTTTTCCAGATTATCTCTTCGCGCTTGAACTCCTCGTCCGTCATGGCATATCTGTCACGACAGAACTCCATGAATCCCGGGTCGAAATTGAACCTGAAATAGTCATCGCAAGAAAGCGTTTCCCCGGGGCGCATTTCTTTGAGCGCCTCGAGGAAAGCGGGATAATGTATCTCTTTTGTTGAAGCGACCACGGTATCGTCGTGGTCAAAAACCAGGCATCTATACTTCAAAAGTGCGTCCTCGTCTGCAAAAGATCATTTTGTGAGAAGCAGCATGATCTCGTTCGAGCGCTCCACAAATGCGGTCATCTCTGCGGGATCGAGCGGCTTATGCGCAAGCGTTGCAAGATCGTAGAGCTGAGCGCAGATGATGTTTGCGTTCTTTGTTCTTGAATGCTCGAAAAGATATTTTACAAGCGGATGGTTTGCATTGAGCACAAGCGTCTCCCCGCCTGCGAACAGGTCGTCTCCGCCCATGTTCATGCCGTTCATCGAGTACATTCTCATCATGTCCTGCATTCTCCGCTTCTCTTCGGAGAGCGTGATCATGGCGGCGATCTTGTCGCTCTTTATCTTTTCGACCTTTACCTCAAGCTTATCCTTGTTCAAGGTCTTTCTGAACATCTCGGTGAGCTTGTCTGTCTGCTCCTTCAGCTCATCCGCGCTCACTTCGTCCTTGAAATCACCTGCGACCTCGGCATCGATCCTCATGAATCTCACGTTCTTAAGTTCATACTCAAGCTGTGAGATAAAAGGCTGGTCGATGTTGTGCGTAAGCATCACCGCGTCCTTGCCGTTTTCCTTGAACATGTTGATATACTGGCTCTGCTGCTTTTCGTCGGTCACATAGTAGACGGTGTCTTTCTTTTCTTCCTTGTCGGACTCAGTCTTGCCGTCGTCAGTCTTGTCACCGTCTTTTCCTTCGCTAACGACCTCAGCCTCAACGCTCTCACCGTTTGCGTCCTTTGCCTCGGTAACGGCGTCACCCTTTGAAGCCTTGATATAATCATCAAGCGTGAGGTACTTTCCGTCAAGGTTCTTGTAGAGGATGAAATCCTTTATCTTGTCACGGAACTTGTCGTCCTTAAGGCAGCCGTACTTGATGAAAGGCGAGATGTCGTCCCAGTATTTCTCATAGGACTCGCGGTCTGTCTTGAACATTCCGGAAAGCTTGTCCGCAACCTTCTTTGTGATATAATCCGAAATCTTCTTTACAAAGCCGTCGTTCTGCAGTGCGCTTCTCGATACGTTGAGCGGAAGGTCGGGGCAGTCGATGGCGCCCTTTAACAGGAGCAGGAACTCAGGAATGACTTCCTTGATGTTGTCCGCGATGAATACCTGATTGGAATAAAGCTTTATCGTTCCCTCGATGGAGTCGTACTCCGTGTTGATCTTCGGGAAATACAGAATGCCCTTTAAGTTGAAAGGATAATCCATGTTCAGGTGTATCCAGAACAGAGGCTCCTTGAAATCGTGGAAGACATCACGGTAAAACTTCTTGTACTCTTCCTCGGTGCACTCGTTGGGATGCTTTGCCCAGAGAGGGTTCACATCGTTAAGAGGCTCGGGTTTCTTGGGTTCTTCGCCCTCCTTGACTTCTTCGGGCTTTGAATTCTCGTTCTTGAAATAGATCGGGACGGGCATGAAAGCGCAATATTTCTCAATGACTTCCTTTGCCTTGTATTCATTTGAGAACTCGTAGGAGTCCTCGTTCAGGTAAAGAACGATCGTGGTACCGCGCTCAGGCTTGTCGCCCTCATGCATCTCATAGCTCATGCCGCCTTCGGACTCCCAGTATACCGGCTTTGCGCCTTCCTTGTAGGAAAGCGAGTCGATGGTGACCTTGTCCGCGACCATGAACGCGGAATAAAAACCGAGTCCGAAATGACCGATGATCTGGTCCTCTCCCGATTTGTCCTTGTACTGTTCAAGGAAGTCCTTTGCGCCCGAAAATGCGATCTGGTTGATGTATTTATCCACTTCGTCCATCGTCATGCCGATACCGTTATCGGTAAATGTGATGGTCTTGTTCTCCTGGTTAACAAATACATCCACCTTGTACTCTTCGCCCTCGGGAAGGGATATCTCCCCTATTCCGGACAGCTTCTTGAGCTTTGTGATGGCGTCGCAGCCGTTTGAGATGAGCTCTCTGTAAAATATGTCGTGGTCACTGTAGAGCCACTGTTTGATTATGGGAAATATGTTTTCCGAATCGATGGAAAGATTTCCTTTTCTTATTTCTTCAGCCATTGCAAATGCCTCCGTAACATAAAAAATAAACTCTGGAGAGTAATATAATACTATAAAAAACAAAAGTCAAGAAAAAATTAGCACTCATTTTGAATGAGTGCTAACATTTTGCAATTGCTGCTCTATCGGTGACTCAGGATCAAAAAACTTAACATATCCTTCAAGCGAACCCGCTTTGTTTCTGAGCGTCCTTGACCTGGACGAAACAAATATCTGCGCTCTTCCCTTGCCGTTCCTTGCTTCCTGTATCATGTTCGCGGCGGCGGAATTTCCGTCAAAGGCGATCACTATCGAAGGACGCCGTTCAAATATCTCGTAGTTGAAGCTCTTGTAGATGCCGGTTCCTTCACTCTCCGGGGATACCCTTATGTATACTCCCGAATCCAGAAGCTTTTTCTTTTCGTGCTCCGATATCAGTGACGGCACGACGGAAAAGATCCTGAAGCCTTTTTTGTCATGCTCGGTGAGATACTTTTCATAGCCAGAGAGCTTGTGCCCTATGACAAAGCAGTAATCCTCAGGATTTAAGGATTCAAGGAGCGAATCTATCTGCTTTTTTCCTTCTTCCGTGAGGACTGTGGACCGCTTTTCCGTGTTAAAGCTCCCGCCCATCACTATCACAGGCGTGAGATCCCATGGTATCTCCTCTATCCTGTCCTTAAGCTCCGCGACGGCATCCAGTTTTTTCACGCCCTTAAGCGTCAGTGCGGAGTCGGCGGGAGTCATCCTTGAAAGCAGGAATTCCTCAAGGTCGCGGCCTTCCGTGAGTTTTTTAAGCGTTTCTTTTTTACGGGTATATGCTGCCTTTGCGGCTGCTATCACTTCGCTCTCCGCGTCCTTCATCTTTTTTATGTCTTCAAAAGAAAGGTCCAGAAGATTCATCAGTGTCAGCTGCTCGTCGATCGGCGTCGTCCCGTACATTGCCGCGCCGTCGGTACCCTGAACGCACGCTATCCCGTTTCTTAAATACGCCTTAAGCGGATGCCCTTCAAGCGAGTTCAAGTTGTTCAGTCTTACATTTGAAGTGATCTGAAACTCAAGGACGATATTGTTTTCCTTTAGTTCCTTAAGCACTTCCTTTCCTTTTTTTGATCTTAAAGAGTAGGTATACAGTCCGTGCCCAAGACGCATCACAGGCATTTTCTGGCCCTTTGCGAGGTTGTCACGCACACACGCGATACTGTGGCTTATGTTGTCCTTTGTGCTGTCGTTCTCTCCCGCATGCACACGTATCACGAAAGACGGGTCTTCTGCGGCGATCTTTACTATCTCTCTGAAAACGGGCTTCAGCGCGATAATGTCATTTATCTCTTCTCCCACAAAATCACATCCCGCAACATACGGATCCACGGCTACCGCCTTTAACACCTCAAGGTTCCTTGCAAGGTAGTCGGACGGCGTGATGCGGTCTTTTACGATGGTGAGCGGTATCCTTCGCATCGCGGCAAGGAACCTGATCATCACTCCCGTCTCTCTGTATATCTTTGGCATCACCTCATGGATCTCGGTGAGCATCTTTACGGATTCATATTTCTTTACAAGCGTCGTGTCCGCGATCTCCGCGTAAAATATCCCCTGTGCCTTGTAGCCTCTTGCAATCCAGAGGAGCTTATCCTGAAAAATGGAATTTTCTCTGTAAAGCTCAGTCTCATGATCCAAGAGCATGCGCTCAAGAGTCTTTTTCACATCCTCATCGGGAATGAACGAAACTCCTGTGATATTTATCTTTTCTTCGCTTTCTCTCCCTTTTGCAAAAACGTAGCGATAGAGATATACCTTTTCGAGATTTGTGAAAACGGCCTGCCCGTCCTTCAGGATGGAAAGCGAGCCGCGGATCTTTACTATGTTTTCTTCCGCATTGTCAAGGTTACAGAGGATCAGGTCGGCAAAGTTTATAAAGGTCTCGTCGTCTATCTTTCTGTCAAGGTATTTACCCGTGAGCTCTGAGTTTACAAACTGCCGCTCGACCTTCTCACGCTGCTGCATGACCTTTGCTTCCTGCGCGGCGGTGAGCTTCAACCCCAGCTTTTTCACGTAATAGAACGGATATCTTATCTGATGGTAGATGCCGAGCGCGATCATCACATCGGGCGGAAGATTGCCGTTCATGTGCGTATGAAGGTCGGACCGGAACTTGAGTTCCTTGGGGATAAAAGACTTGAATATGGTCTTTCTGATGTCAAGCCCGTAGTCTCTGGTCTGCGACATGAGCGTTTTTGAGATCGCGGGTATGAACGCCTTTATCTCGATGTTTCCGTCGGGATAGATGTTCGCAACCTTCACGGGGCCGAGCCTGAACACATATATCTCTCGGTTCCCGCCGTCAATGTAGCAGGGCACTTCTCCGCGTATCACAAGCTTCCCGTCATCGTTCTCGCTTAACGGCAGGTCACAGAGCGCGGCAAGGTTCCTTAAGAGATTCCCTGTATGATGGTTTGGCGTCTCAAGCTCAAAAAACAGCCTGTCCAGGTCCTTGTACAGGTTCACGATTATATCTTTTTCATTGTCGAGGAAAAAATAAGAAAAATAAGTCATGTTCCGCTTTCTTATGAGGCTTTGCTCTCAGACATGATAAGGCTCATCTCTCCGGAGAGCACAAAGTCGGTACAGGTTTTGGGGATGATGAAATGCATGCCTTTTTTAAGCTCGTATTTCTTTTCCGAGCCCGTGACGCTTAAATTTCCCTGTCCTTCTATCACAGAGAACAGCCTGTAATTTGTGGAATCGGTAAAGGTGAGCGTTCCGAAGCAGTCGCACTTGTAGACCTTGTAAAACTTGCAGTCCACGAGTTCTTCAACCTTTGAATCCTCCACCTCTATGAGCACTTCATGCTCTGTTCCCCTGTCGACATGAGGGCAGGTGATGACATCAATGCTCTGTTTAAGGTGCAGTTCTCTGGGCTTTCCGTTCTGCAGCCTTCCGTAATCGTACAGACGGTAGGTGACATCACTCGACTGCTGTGTTTCAAGGATCAGTGTACCCTTTTTGATGGCATGCACAGTGCCGGGCTCTATCTGGAAAAAGTCGCCCTTTTTGATGGGGCGAGGAGTGATGAGATCGTCCCAGCGGCCGTTGTTTATCATGTCAGCCAGTTCTTCTTTTGTCTTTGCATTGTGCCCTATTATGATCTCGGCATCCTTGTCGCAATCAAGGATATACCAGCATTCGGTCTTTCCGTAACTTCCGTTCTCGTGTTCAAATGCATACTTGTCATCAGGATGCACCTGGATCGAAAGATCCGCTTTTGCATCGATGATCTTTACGAGCAGAGGAAAGCGCTCCTTGTTGTCTCCGAAAAGCTCAGGATGAGTCTTGTATAGCTCACTCAGATGCATCCCGTCAAACTCACCGCCGTCCACCACGCAGTCGCCGTTCGGATGCGCCGAGATCGCCCAGCATTCGCCGGTGTCGTCTCCCGGTATGTCATAACCGTATTCATTTCTCATGCGGTTCCCGCCCCAGATCATCTGTTTGAAAACGGGCTTCAAAAACACAGGTTCATTCATGTCTGTCATATGCCTCCGTATATCTCTTGTCTATATTTCCCTCGTAAAAGGATTGAATGCTTTTTCATGCGCGATGGAAGTGACATCGCCGTGTCCCGGGCAGACTCTCGTTTTTTCGGGGAGCACATACAGTTTCTCTGTGATCGACCGTATCAACTGTTCTCCGTCTCCCGTAGGAAAATCGCTTCTTCCGACGCTCTCGTAAAACAGCGTGTCTCCGCTTAAAAGGATGTCATCCTCCGGAAAATAAAAGCAGCATGATCCCTTTGTGTGCCCCGGAGTCGCGATCACCTTAAAGCCGATCCCCGCGATCTCTTTCTCATCGCCGTCGTGAAACACTTCATCGGGAGTGAGTTCCGTTGCCCTGTGAAACCTTCTTGAAGAATTGAGCGTATCGTCTCCGAGCACCTCCACCTCTTCATCAAGGCAGTACACTTTTACACCGGGATACCTTTCTCTCATGGCAGGTATCTCATTGATGTGATCGAAATGCCCATGAGTCAGAAGGATCGCGACGGGCCTCAGCCCGTCCTCATCGATCGATTCAAATATCAGTTTCTTTTCGTCTCCGGGATCCACCACGATGCATTCGCTTTTTCCGTCATTATGCAAAATATAGCAGTTTGTCCCTAGATAACCCACTTCAACGTTTTTCAAGATCATCTGAATATTATCCCCTTTGAGATCGTATCCGCTTTTTCCGCGCCTTCAAGGTAACGTACTATCGCGAGCGCAAATTCTATGGATGTTCCCATGCCGCGGCTCGTGATGACATTTCCGTCGACTACCACACGCTCCTCACTGAATGTCTTGCAGTCAAGTCTGTCCTCAAATCCGGGATAGCAGGTCGCTTTCTTTTCTTTAAGGATCCCGGCAGCACCAAGCACTGTGGGAGCCGCGCATACCGCAGCGACAAGTTTTCCCTCTTCAAAAGCTGTTTTAAGTATACTCTTTACAGCTTCACTTGCAAGCAGGTTTTCGGTGCCTTTTTTTCCGCCGGGAATTATAAACGCATCGTAATCACCGGGCTTAAAGCCTGAGATCACCGCATCGGCGAGAAAAACTATCCCGTGTGAGCCGTTTATCTTTTCGTCTTTTCCGATCGACACCATATCGATCTCGATCCCTGCGCGCCTTAAGATATCCACTACCGTGAGGCCTTCAATCTCCTCACATCCGTCTGCCATAAAAATCGCTGCTCTTTTCATGTCTCCTCCGTTTTTCCCGCGCCCCTTATTCAAGCTGCGCGGCATACAGACTGTAATATGCTCCGCGTTTTGCCATAAGCTCGGCATGTCTTCCTTTTTCCTTTATCCTTCCCTCATCGACCACGATTATCTCGTCTGCATGCTCTATGGTCGAGAGTCTGTGCGCTATGATAAAACAGGTCTTTCCGTGCATAAGGCGCTCCATCGCGCTCTGTATCTGCTTTTCGGTGCGTGTGTCGACGTTTGACGTAGCTTCGTCAAGGATCAGCATCCTCGCGTCAAGGAGCATCGCTCTCGCAATGGTGAGAAGCTGTTTCTGGCCTTTGGATATGTTCACGCCGTCTTCGGTGAGCACCGTGTCATATCCCTTCGGCTGGTGCGTGATGAAGGAGTGGATGTGCGCAGCCTTTGCCGCGGCCACCACTTCGTCCATTGTCGCGTCCTTTTTGCAATATGCGATGTTGTCAAAGATCGTACCGCCGAACACCCATGTGTCCTGCAGCACCATGGCGTAGGAACGCCTGAGTGACTCTCTTGTGATCTCTTTGTTCTCGTGCCCGTCCACACGGATCTCTCCGCTCACGGGATCGTAAAACCTCATGAGGAGGTTTATGAGCGTTGTCTTTCCCGCGCCTGTGGGGCCCACCACAGCGATGAGTTTCCCGGCCTCTGCTTTAAGCGAAAAATCCTTCAGGATGAGCTTCTCCGGAACATATCCGAACTGTACGTCCTTCACTTCCACGTCGCCGAGCACGTCCTTTAGTTCGTAAGCGTCCGTGATATCCGCGGTCTCGTTGTCCTCGGAAAGTATGCGGTTTACGCGCTCCGCCGCCGCGAGCGCCGACTGCAGCTCACCGATTATGTTGGCCGCTTCGTTTATGGGACCCGAAAACTTCCTGGAATACAGAACAAACGAAGAAACGTTTCCGAGCGTCATGCTGCCGATGATATAGAGAAAAGCTCCGAATATCGTAACAAGGCAGAGTGAGAGGTTGTTTATCATATTGACCGTGGGGCCTATCGTCGCGTTCATGTAATCAGCGTCGTAGTAGGCATCGGCCGCGGTCCTGTTTATCTTTCCGAAACGCTCCACATATACAGGCTCTCCCGCATATCCCTGGATCACCTTCTGCGCGCCCACAGTCTCCTCAACATAGCCGTTCATCTCACCAAGGCGTCTTGACCTTATGGAAAACTTTGGCCTCGTGATCCCTGTCATTTTCTTGGTATACATGAAAGATGCGGGGATCGTCACGCACATCACGAGCACAAGTATCGGTGAGATCTTTACCATCATGATGAACGAGCCCACGATCGTCACAGTGCTTGCGAGTATCTGCACCACATCCGTCGAGAGCGAAGTGTTTATCACGTCTATGTCGTATGAGATACGGCTTATGATGTCGCCCGCCATATGTGTGTCAAAAAAGGACACGGGAAGCGCCATCAGCTTGTCAAACACGTCCTGCCGCATCTGCCGCACTATTTTCTGAGTGATGCTCCGCATAAGGAGCGCAAGGCCGTAAGAAAGCACCGCGGAGACCGCATAGAACACCGCCATTAGTGCAGCGTATCTGAATACTGTCTCAAAATCCACCATGCCTTTGCCTTTGATCGCGTCTATCGCCCTTCCCGAAAGCTCAGGTCCCACAAGGGCCAGGGTGTTGCCGCCTATCGTAAGGAGCAGCGCAAAAAGGAGCAGGACCTTAAACCTGCTTAGATATCTCCACAAAAACCTGAGAGCTGCCTTTGGATCTTTTGCATGCTCTACAGCTTTTCCTCTTCCCACATTTACTTGTTTGTTGTCTGCCATTGTTGTTCTCCGAAAAGCAATGTGTCACGCAAGGCTTCCGAGCTGCGTTGCCGCGATCTCTCTGTATACCTCACAGTTTTCCATCAGTTCATCATGTTTGCCGTAGCCGATCATCTTTCCGTCATCAAGCACTATTATCTTGTCCATCTTCATGACGGAGCTTATGCGCTGTGCCACACTGATCATGGTCGATCCGGCATAATCGGCATTTATCGCTTTTCTCACTTCCGCGTCGGTCTTGTAGTCAAGCGCGGATGAAGAGTCGTCAAGAATAAGGATCTCAGGGCTTCCTGCAAGCGCTCGCGAAATAAAGAGCCTCTGCTTCTGTCCGCCCGAAAGGTCGCTTCCCTTGATGGTCGCTTCATGCTCAAAGCCACCGTCCTTACCCATGATGAAATCATAGGCCTGCGCAGCCTTTGCGGCCTTTTCGATATCTCTGTGCGGTATATCTCTTCCAAAGCTTATGTTCTCTTCAATGGTGTCGGCAAAGACCACGTCGTTCTGGAATGCGGCTCCGAATTTCCGTCTGAGCTCGTCAAGCTCATATTCCTTTACGTTCCGCCCATCCACATAGATCTCGCCCTTTGTCGCATCGTAATAACGCATGAGAAGGCTTAAGATCGTCGTCTTTCCCGAGCCGGTCGCTCCTATTATGCCAAGTGACTCGTCAGGCTCCACTGTAAAGCTTATATTCTTTAAGACCATTTTCTCGTCGGTCGCTTCCGAAGGGTCTCCGTAAGTAAAAGAAACATTCCGGAATTCTATCCTGTGCCCGTTCGTGCTGTGCTTCATTTCCGCTGTGACCTTCAGATCGTTTTCCGAATCCATCACGGCCCATACACGGTCTGCCGAAGCAGAGGCCTTGGAATAGTTTATGAAAATGCGGTTTACGGTGATGACCGCGTTGAGGATCATGGTGAAATATGTGAGGAACGCAACTATGACGCCGGGAAGCGATGCACCCGAATTTATGCGGTATGCTCCGACTATCACCACGAGCACAAGTCCGAGATTCAGGCTCAGACTGATGAACGGCCCCGATGCGGCCATTACGCCCGCTGCATGCAGTTCATTTTTTACCGTATCGTCGTTTGCGCCCTGAAAACGCCCGCGCTCAAACTGCTCCTTTGAAAGGGCCTTGATCACGCGGATCCCTGAAATGTCTTCCCTTATGACACGCACCATCTCGTCCACCGAGGTCTGCACTTTGGTATAGAGCGGCACGCCCTTTCTGGAGATCGTAAAAACTATCAGAAACACGAACGGCAGCGTTGCGACAAGAGTGAGCGTAAGAACGGGATCGAGAGTCGCGGAAATGATGAGACCGCCCGTGATGATAAGAGGCGCTCTCACACCGATACGCTGGATAACGTTGAAAAATCCGTGAATGTTGTAGACATCGCTTGTAAGCCTCGACACAAGAGACGGGATACCAAAGCTGTCGGTCTGCTTTCCGGAAAGGTTCATTATCTTTTTAAAGAGATCGTCCCTGAGCGTCTTTACGGCTTCCTTGGAAGTCCATGCCGCACGGCGGTTTGCAAACATATTCATAAAGCGCGCCGCGAGCGCGAGGAGCACCATAAGCCCTCCCCAAAGCGCCAGGGGCATGTAGTTCTTTGTTGTTTTTACAGAAGGCACTACCTCATCGAGTATCTTTGCCATTATCCAGGGTATAAAAAGCTCGACCACGGTTCCCAGTATCTTTACCGTGTAGCCCGAGATCAGCCTCTCTTTATATACCAGCAGGTATTTTATCGCTCTTTTCATGTCTCACCTTTTTAGCCGTAAGCCCGGACCGGAACCATTCCGATCGGGCATTTATATCTTTGTATTGTATAAAAAAACAGCCGGGAGGTCAACTCCCGACCGAACTTAAATTCATTTAATCTGTATGACAATGTGTCAGCCTATTTTCTTTAATGTGCTTCTAACGCCCGGTAATCAACCTTCCCTCTGGAAGTCCTGGGGAGATCGCTCCTGAATTCTATCTCTTCCGGGATCATGTAGTCAGGTAATAGCTCTTTACAACCGCTTAAGATGCTTTGCTTCACATCATTGCTTTGAGGAATGCCCTCTTTCAAAACAACAAATGCTTTGGGATAGTTGATCCTTGTTTCATGTGGTATTCCGACCACACAGCATAAATCAACGGCCGGATTTGCGTATATGGCTTTTTCTATACGGTCCGGGAACAGTTTTGTAGCCAGGCCGTCATTGCCTTTCGTCATGATGATCCTTTTGATACGTCCGGTAACAAATATCACGCCATCTTCATTTATGTATCCCAGATCGCCTGTATGAAACCAGCGTTCCCCATCTCTGTGTTTTTTTATTACTGCATCAGTAGCTTCCGGATTATTATAATATCCGTCCATTACTGTCGCGCCGGAAAAGCAGATCTCTCCTTCTTCGTAATATGTCAGTTCCTTTTCACTTTCAGGTTCAACAATTTTACATCCAACCCTGACCATGGGAATCCCAACGCTCCCGGGCACATAGCAATTATCATATATAATTGTCGCGCCCGCCATCATCTCGGTAGCGCCCATACAATTGTAAAGTTTTGTATTTGAACCGCATTTTTGAATCAGTTGATTTATCTTCTCCTCCATGCTCAGATCCATCTTTTCTCCGCCTGCATAAAGGTGTTTGAAACAAGACATATCTATTTTTTCTATATTCCTGATCCTAAGCAGTTCTTCCCAAGTTTTTTTGTACGTGTAACAGAGCATAAAAAAGCCTGTGCAACCCTAGTCACACAGACTCTTTTCACTATTTCATGCTATCTTACTGGATAACCCTTACCGCTCTCACGCCCTCGATCTTCTGAAGGTCCTTGGTGATCTTTGCGGTAACCTTGTCGATGTCGATAATGGTGTAAGCATTGTCTCCGCGGCTCTTGTTCACAAGGTTTTCGATGTTGATCTCGGATGCCGAGAATGCGCCGGTGAACTGTGCGAGCATGTTCGGGATGTTTTTGTGGAGAATGCACACGCGTGCGGCAGTCTTTTTGACTCCTGCGTCGGTTGCGGGATAGTTTACGGAATTGATGATGTTTCCGTTCTCAAGGTACTCCACAAGCTCCTTTACTGCCATAACAGCGCAGTTGTCCTCGGATTCCTCGGTGGATGCTCCGAGATGAGGGATGGCGATGGTGCCTGCCATCTGAGCGCTCTTCGGATTCGGGAAGTCAGTGACATACTTTCTTACCTTGCCGGATGCGATAGCCGCAGCCATGTCGTCGTCGTTTACAAGAAGGTCTCTTGCAAAGTTCAGGATGATAACGCCGTTCTTCATCATCTTTAAAGTGTCGGCGTTGATCATATATTTCGTGTCATCAAGAAGCGGAACGTGAACGGTGATGATGTCGCACTTCTTAAAGATCTCTTCTCTGGTCTTTACTGCCTTTACGGAACGTGAAAGCTTCCATGCGTTCTCTACGGAAATAAAAGGATCGCATCCGTAAACTTCCATTCCGAGGCCTACAGCGGCATTAGCAACAAGTACGCCGATGGCTCCGAGGCCGATAACGCCGAGTTTCTTGCCCTGAATCTCGGTTCCCGCATAGTTTGACTTGCCTTTTTCGATGAGCTTTGCAACTTCAGGCTCTTCCTTGATGGTCTTTACCCAGTCGATACCGCCCACTACATCACGGGAAGCAAGGAGCATGCCCGCGATAACGAGTTCCTTAACACCGTTTGCGTTTGCGCCGGGTGTGTTGAATACTACGATGCCCTCTTCCGCACAGCGGTCAAGCGGGATATTGTTAACGCCTGCGCCTGCGCGTGCGATGGCTTTTACGTTCTTTCCGAACTTCATGTCATGCATGGTAGCAGATCTTACAAGGATCGCATCAGCATCTTCAACATTTTCGCAAAGCTCGAAGTTTTCGGTGAAGTTCTGTGTACCTGTCTTTGATATCTTGTTTAAGCAGTTGTATTTAAACATATTCGGCACCTCCCCTTAAGCGTTCTCAGCTTCGAACTTTTTCATAAATTCGACCAAAGCTTTTACGCCTTCGATGGGCATGGCATTGTAGATGGATGCTCTCATGCCGCCCACAGTGCGGTGACCTTTGAGGTTTTCAAAGCCCGCTGCCTTTGCTTCCTTGACGAACTTTGCGTCAAGCTCTTCGTTTCCTGTAACGAAAGGCACATTCATGAGAGAACGGTCCTTCTTTTCAACGGTACCATGGAAAAGCTTGGAAGAATCAAGGAAATCGTAAAGGATCTTTGCCTTCTCTTCGTTCCTCTTCTTCATTGCCTCAAGGCCGCCCTGCTTTTTGAGCCACTTGAATACTTTGCCGCAGATATAGATACCGTATGCCGGAGGTGTGTTGTAAAGAGACTCCGCATCGGCATGTGTCTTGTATTTGAGCATGGTGGGAGTGCCGGGGAGCACGTCCTCGGTGATGAGATCCTCACGGATGATAACGATTACAACGCCCGCAGGACCGACGTTCTTCTGAACGCCGCCATAGATCACGCCATACTTTGTAACGTCTACGGGCTCAGAAAGGAAGCAGGAAGAAACGTCCGCTACCAGTGTCTTGCCCTTTGTGTTGGGAAGTGTCCAGAACTTTGTGCCGTAGATCGTGTTGTTTTCGCAGATATATACATAATCCGCATCATCGTCGATCGGAAGGTCGGAGCAATCAGGGATATAGGAGAAAGTCTTGTCCGCAGAGCTTGCGATCGCAACCGCGTCTCCGTAGATCTTTGCTTCCTGATAAGCCTTCTTTGCCCACTGGCCGGTGATGATGTAGTCCGCCTTTTTGTTTTTCATAAGGTTCATGGGGATCATCGCAAACTGCTGCGAAGCGCCACCCTGAAGGAAAAGAACCTTGTAATTGTCGGGAATATTCATGAGCTCCCTCAGATCCTTCTCCGCGGTCTTGATGATGTCGTCATACGCCTTTGAACGATGACTCATCTCCATCACCGACATACCTGTTCCATTGTAATCCAGCATTTCATCCGCTGCTTCCTTCAGCACCTCTTCCGGTAACACAGCCGGACCTGCCGAAAAGTTATAAACTCGACCCATAAATATTCCTCCGTTCCGCGGACCTAGGCCACCAAATCCGCTATTTGTAATTATTTCGCCACTCCTTAACACGTTACCAAGTACCGCCATTGCCTCTTCCGACTTTGACTTAAGAAATTATCACTTTACCGCGTTAAATCGACGATATTTGCATTGTACCACTTAAAACAAAAAAGTCAATACAAAACCGACCCTCAATTCGAGGATCGGTTTATATAAAAAACTAATATGCTTTCTTATAACAGACGCCAATCGTCACCTTACCAATCCTGCCTGATATACGGCACCATGAGCGTATTCCATGCCGCTTCATCTGAAGTAATCGGTTCGTCCCAGATGAACAGGAAATTCTTGTCCTCAGTGACATATGCATAGAAACTGTAAAATGCCAGAACTTCTCCTGTGCTGACATCATATGTGATGGAATGGAACATTTCCGTTCCGTCGAGTTTTCCACCGCTTTCTCCGCCGGAGAACATGTCGATGCCGTTTTCAACAAAATAGCCGTAGGCGGTACGCCCTGCGTAAAGTCCCTCTTGAATATATTCCCTTTTCCCGGTTCTTAATTCTTCGCGTAGCATCTCCGCAAAGGCTTTTACGCCTGCCGGCGTGAGTTCGGGGTCTTCGCCTACTCTGAGCAGATACATGGACTCAGCGTAAAAGGCGCTCCAGTTTCCCGCAGCGTCCACTTTTACTGAATCATCTTCCGGAACATCCGGAGTTGGCGTAGGTAGGACCACATAGGCAGCTCCTGTGCTCTCACCTTCGGTAACGGAGCCCTCTGTTGTTCCGGTCGTTTCGCCCGATGTCTCACCGGTCTCCTCGGTTACTCCCGAGGATTCACCTGCCAAAGGCGCTTCCGTAGGCTTCGGGGTAGCTGTGGGCTTCGGCGTGCTTGTAGCCTCAGCCTTCTTTGTATTCTCGGGCTTCTTTGTCACTTCGGTCTGTACGTTTTCATCAGCATCGGAGATGCTTATATCTCCACACCCGGCAACAAACACGAGTGCAAACGCCAAAAGACTTGCAAGTACCAATGTTTTAGTTCTCTTATGTCTCATATTCCGTCCTTTCTTCTGTCAGTATTCTAAACCCGCATAGATACAAAGCTCACTGTATCTTTTGAAATATGTTACCCTAAATTCCGCATGACATCAAGAAAAACATGTGTTCCCACATCATTTTTTATGATATACTTTTTCCCGGAAGGTTAACACTAATAACTGTCATGAGGTTTGCACATGAAAAATCCGTTTAAAAAGCTGTTTGGAAAGAAGTATCCCCAGGGCGCTGACGAGCCGTTATGCGTTTATGCCGGGCCGGAAATGATGGGACGGCGTAGACCCGATTCCTCCGAGATGAATGACGTTTACATGGGACCTCCCGATGAAATTGATGAGCCACGCAAGCCGCTCCCTTCAAAGAAAAACCGCGTGATCAGCGCCGAGTTGCTTGAAGACCTGGATCTCCTTGAAGATCTTGGTTTTCTTGTGGATGAAGATCCAAATACCAAGACAGCAAATTCAGAGCCTGCCAACGACGATATTGAGCCTCCTCCGATCGCACCTGTATATGCGGGACCTGAAAAGATGGAGGACCGATGAAATACAATCTTAGAATGTGCGTCTGGGAGATCACGCTCGCCTGCTGTTTCTCCTGCAAATACTGCGGTTCCGGAGGCGGAAAGGCACGTGAAAACGAGCTCACCACCGAAGAATGCCTTGATGTCGCGGATCAGCTTAAAGAACTCGGATGCCGCCGTGTTTCCATGATAGGCGGCGAAGTGTTCATGCGCCGTGATTGGAAACAGATAGTAAAAAGGCTCACAGATCACGGGATCTGCGTAAACATCATAACAAACGGATATCTTTTTAAGAACGACCTCATACAGGACCTTAACGAAGTAAGCATCGAATCTGTCTCCGTCTCCCTTGACGGTCCTAAAGCCGTTCACGACAAATACAGGCAGGAAGGCAGCTTCGACCGCGCCGTGCATGCAATGGAAACCTTGCTTTCCGCAGGCATTCCGGTCTCCGTCATCAGCACGCTGAACAGCGAAAACTCCAGATACCTCGAAGAGATATTTTCGTTCCTCCGTAAATACACGATCTACGCTTGGCAGCTGCAGGCCTGCTCTCCCATGGGGAACGCTGCAAACAACGGCATTGACTACCGTTTTGACATGGGGGCAGTGATGGACTTTGTTGCCGCACATATGCATGAAGCACCGTTCGCGATGGGCGTAGCCGACAACATCGGCTACTTCACCGAACACGAAGGCTCTGTCCGCGGCAACATGAGCGGAAAAGCGATATTCAGAGGATGCTCCGCAGGCATCACTTCCGTCGGCATAGACAGCGTCGGAAACGTTCGCGGCTGTGAATCGATGTACGATCCCGTTTTCACGGAAGGAAACTTAAGAAAAGAAAGCCTCAGGACCATCTGGGACGATCCTGAGCGCTTTGCTTATAACCGTAAATTCAATAAAGACATGCTCACCGGAAAATGCGCAGAATGCGAACTCGGTGAATATTGCGCCGGCGGCTGCAGATCTTACAACTACTTTGTTCACCGTAAGATATACGAATCACCGTTTTGTGCCAAAGCGGGAAGGGAATGACAGGTCATTGCCTTCCCATTTTTGATTCTTTTTTGTTCTGGTACATCCTGTCGTCCGCGATCTTGAACACCTTTTCCGGAGTCTCGGCTTCATCCTCGTAGGCCGCGCCGTATGCTGCGCTTAAGGTAACGTTGTCGCCTTTCTGATTGTGCTCCGCCATTTTTTCCTTAAAGAGTTCGAGATGCTTTTCTACCCATTCCTTTGTGGTATTCCGTACTATAACGGTAAACTCGTCGCCTCCGACACGCGCCACCACACAGGGCTCGGGAAATGCTTCGGAAAGCTTCTTCGCGAGAAGCGAGAGCGCCCTGTCTCCGGTAGCATGCCCGAATGTATCGTTCATCATCTTTAACAGGTTCATGTCG
>JAEEGF010555018.1_pt1 | contig 22126 bp, 18 predicted proteins | sample 9134171 | NCBI WGS metagenome assembly JAEEGF01 (sample SAMN16246542, study PRJNA631951) | gut metagenome | biome: gut microbiome; feature: rumen; material: AP-attached | host: Bos | place: Iran: Karaj | collected 2018-10 | reverse complement strand
GCCACTCCTTTTCTGTATCAGAAAAAGCAAGACTTGAAACACTTCCGGAGTAATATCTGTTACGAAGATTGGTGATATAATTGGGTTCCTCGCTTGCAAGCATTGTCTGAGCATTATTAAGCTCAAACAAAAGATCCTGTCTGTCTTTACTCACACACAGATAGAAATCAGAAGATCCGAAAGTACACAGTACCACCGAATTTTCTCTACTGTATGCGCCATTACCTTCAACAGCGATGATCTCAAGTTCTTCGTTATCAAAATCTTCAAACAAAGACACATAGTCATCATATAAGACAATATCAGCGCTGACTTCCTGATCCTTAAGATAATCGTTAAGAGCATTTACAAGAATACTGTCCAAAACTCCGATCTTGCGACCTTCAAATGATGCCGGATCAGAAGTTACACTATTATCAAAGTCATGCTTGATAAGATTATAAAGACCGCTTCCCATAGGAGCATCCGGATAGGCTATGATCTCTTCCCTTTCGTCGGTCCTTGCAAGACCTGCAAGAAGATCTATCTTACCATCAATAAGCTGCTTATAAAGCTCTGCGTATGTTCCATATATATACTCATATTTCCATCCGGTATACTCGGACATCTTGCGATAATACTCATATGCATAGCCTGATTTGACTACGCCTTCGCCGGATCCTTCCTGGAATATCTCATTCTCATAATATCCGACTCGTACAGTCTTGTTGTCATCCGCAAATACCGGAATATCATTCATAAGAAAACCGCTAAAAAAACAGACTACAAGAAAAAAAAGAAAAACTTTTTTAATATCCCACGACATAAAACAATACCGATCTCCTATCCTTATCACTAAAATACCCCTGACGCATCACCTCCATGTAAGCGCTTACAATATTCTATTTTAAACTATTTCCTATTCAAAAACAATTCATATCTCAATCAAAAAACACAACTGTCATAGGATCTTATAATCTGAAGCTTCGCATTTTTCAAACATACGTCACTGCCCTAAGGAGTGTCGTATACAATCATTCTCTGATATTTTTGAGCATGTCTACTGTTTCTATATCTTCTCTTGTAAGTTTTATATTGGAAATATATTCTCCACCATCAGGATCTGTTACCTTGATCTCTATTACGCTTCCCTCTCTTATCGCACCTTGTGTTACGCTTCCAAGAAATGCCTGAAATTTAGGATGCTGTGTCCTGAATATGTTAAGCCTCTGCATAAGTTTCATCATGATTGCCGGATTCATTGCCATAATTTTAAATTCTCCTTATTGTTAGTTAATTCAGATTCCTGTTTTTATAACAAAATCCTAATCTTCAATGTTCTCCATGTGTTCGCCAAAATATTCTAAATCTTTGACAAACCTATCCCTAGCGCTCTCAACGGTATCCTCATAACCTGTCAAAGCTGCAAATGGCGAGAACTGCGCTGCCCTTTTCATGCTGTCCATAGCAGGATGTTTTAATGATACAGGGCGCTGCGCATCTATTATATCAGAATACTTTCTGATTGTTTCTTTTTCCTGACCGGAAAGTTCCTTATCCATATCATACTTAACCTCACGTCCTACGCTTATATGTATCTTACGCTTTATGACCGCCTATCTGAGAGTTTCTAGCAACAGTCTGAGCACCCTCTTCAAGATTCATGCCTTTAAGGATAGCATTCTTACCGTATTTTTTCTTAATGGCAAGTACCGCTTCCTGAGCTTTTCTTTCTCTTTCGCGAAGCTTTTTCTCTTTTGCTCTCTTTTCTTCTAATTCCTTATAGTCTGTAAAAAGATCCAACTGTTCATAGGAAGTTTCCTCATAAAGGTTCTTCTCATCCTTTAAGTGATTGGCCGTAACATTGATACGTCTTACTAAAAGATCCTTATTGACGATCCTGTCATACAAAGCCATAACAGCATCCATGATCTTGGTCGTAGAAGATGTAAACTCCTGCATATTAGCGCTTCCGTGAGCATGTTCAGGGATTGTCCTTCCCAGATAGTCCGTTGTAACAGCTCCCTTGTACTTCTTCCGAATATCGGGATCGGTAAGATTACTGATATCGTATCCTATAGTCAGTACTATCTGGTCGGTAACAAGCTTCTTGTCTACAAGATCCAGCACCAGAAGATCTGTCATCTCCCTTACTATGAGCCTGCCTCCTGCAAAATCATAGGGACAATGAAGGACCTGACCTGATGACACAGAGTTATTCTCTGGTTTATATGCCTTGATCTCTTCTATAGTAGCCGGTTCAATGCCAAAAGCATGATCTATCAAAAGCTCTGCATTTATACCAAAAAGCTTGTATAAAAGCTCCTCATCTCTTATAGCGCATCTTGCTACATCTCCCATAGTATACATGCCATGTGCTTCAAGTTTTCTGGCATACCCTCTTCCAATACGCCAGAAATCTGTAAGCGGCTTATGATCCCAGAGCTTATATCTATAACTCTTCTCATCAAGCTCTGCTATCCTGACTCCGTCCTTGTCAGCAGGGATATGCTTGGCAACTATGTCCATTGCCACCTTGCACAAGTACATGTTGGTTCCTATACCGGCTGTTGCCGTAATACCAGTCTCTTTAAGGACATCCCTTATCATAGTCATGGCAAGCTCATGAGCAGTCATCTTATAAGTTCGAAAATAACCAGTCACATCCATAAATACCTCATCGATGGAATACACATGTATGTCCTCGGGAGCTATGTACTTAAGATATATACTGTATATTTTGGCACTATAGTCCATATACAGCTGCATTCTGGGCGTAGCTATAATATAATCTATCGTCTTACCTGTAGACCTTTTGATCTGGCTAACCTTCTGTTCTACCTCAAAAAGCCTGGCGCGCCCCGGAATCCCGTAAGCCTTTAGTGCGGGAGATACCGCAAGACATATGGTCTTACTGGTCCTTGACGCATCTGCCACAACAAGTCTTGCCGTTAGCGGATTAAGCCCCCTCTCCTGACACTCAACAGAAGCATAAAAAGATTTAAGGTCTATGGCAATGTATGTTTTCTCCATGCTATCACCATGTTATTTCAATGCAAATATTGCCTTGTTATACTATATTTATTTTTTATATGAAATTTATTCTAAAAATATCAGCTTATTTTTTATCATAATCATCAAGGAAATTGTGTCTGACACCATCAGGAGTCTTATATCCCATGATCGCATTAATATGGACATTTTCTACACTCTTAAAGATATTGCTCTCGATATATGGACTCTTCTGTCTAAGTTCCTTGATAAGTCCCTTGATCTCACCGCGTTTAGAACCTTGCTCTGTTCCGCCGCAGCTGGCGCAGCTCTCTGTAAGTCTGCATGCACACTGGATGAAATGAAGTCCATTGTAGTCACGCCACTTTATAATATCCTCTTCTCTTATAAGATAAAGAGGTCTTATAAGTTCCATACCGTCAAAATTAGTTGCATGAAGTTTGGGCATCATAGTCTGTACCTGTCCGGAATAGAGCATTCCCATAAGGATTGTCTCTATTACATCATCATAATGATGACCAAGTGCTATCTTATTACATCCAAGCTCCCTTGCCTTCTGATACAAAGCGCCTCTTCTCATGCGAGCGCACAGATAACAGGGGCTTCCTGCCTTGGCTATATCATCCTTAGCAACAATATTATATATGTCAGAACGAAATACAGTAATAGGAACCTGCATAAGTTTTGCATTATTAAGAATTGTCTGATAATTGATGTCATTGTATCCCGGATTCATTACAAGATATACGACTTCAAAATTCTGCTTACCATGTCTGTGAAGCTCCTGAAAGAGCTTGGCCATAAGCATGGAATCCTTGCCACCGGAGATGCACACAGCTATCCTGTCACCATCCTGTATAAGGTCATATATATTGATCGCTTTGGTGAACTGACTCCAGATATCTTTTCTGAACTTCTTGATAATGCTATGCTCTATATCCTTGCAGCGCTTATCGGATGCTTCGCCGTCCTTCATAAACATTTCAAGCTTTATTCGAAGCCATGAATAATAGCCGCCTTCGACGCTGTATATCTCATATCCCTCTTCAGAAAGGATATCTGCTATATCTTCAGAGTTGCGTCCTGAATAACACAAAAGATAAATAGGCCTATCCTTGGGAAGCTCATCCTTATGCTCCATAAAATCTTCCCAGAATATGTTGATGGCATCAGGATATGTTTCCTTGTCAAAGTCATCCTTTTTTCTAACATCGACAACAAGCTTATTTCTGGTATCCAGAAGCATCTCTTCGATCGTAATGGTACTACTCATAAAACAAAAAACCTTTCATAAAAAGCCGCAAAAAACTCATTTACCTTGTATTCTATAATCTGAAAAGCGGCATTTCAGATTTTTTTGCATAATAGCTGTACTATTATATCAACTTTTATCCGATAGGTCACGAATAACTTCGCCGGCGATTATAAGACCGCAAACAGATGGTACAAAAGCTATAGATCCCGGGGTTCTACGCCTTCTTCCGGTACCCTCAGCGCCTGTTCCAACGGGTTCTTCTTTGGAATAGACCACCTTAAGCTTCCTGATACCTCTTTTTTTAAGTTCTCTTCTCATAACTCTGGCAAGAGGGTCAACTGATGTCTTATAGATATCAGATACTTCAAATGCGCTAGGATCCAGCTTATTGCCGGCGCCCATGGAGCTTATAACAGGTGTTCCTGCTTCACTGCACTCTACTATAAGTCCTATCTTGCCAGTTACTGTATCTATGGCATCAACAACATAATCATAAGCAGCAAAATCAAACTTCTCTCCTGTTATCTTCTTATCTGTATCATCAGAAGCATTTCCATTTTCTGTTTGACCTTTGTTTCTATCTGTATCAGATGCATTTGCAGAAACGCTAAGCTGCTTCATGCTTCTTGCTTCAGGCGGAAGATAGAAAGTCTTATGAACATTAACGATGCAATCCGGGTTGATATCCCTGATTCTGTCTGCCATGACATCTACCTTGTATCTGCCTATTGTGGAGTTAAGCGCAATTATCTGCCTGTTAAGGTTGGTATAGCAGACTCTGTCATTGTCTATCAGATCGATCTGACCTATTCCGCTTCTTGCAAGCGCTTCACATACATAGCCGCCCACGCCGCCTACGCCAAATACCGCTACGCGGCATTCTGAAAGTCTTTTCATGGACTCATCACCAAGAAGTATTTTTGTTCTTTCAAATTTATCTATCATGATCATTCCCTTCGTTTAAAGACTGAATACAACTTAAATATTATCAAATTCCCCACACTCCTGCATCTTCCGCGAGCTGGTCTTGTGCAAAATACTAAAACTGGATATTATAATAGTTCCAGTTTATAGTATCATAAGTCACAAGATTATATGCGCAAAAATGTATGAATATTTATGACTTTTGGGAAAGAAGGATGATTTTAATGACTAACAAAGAAGATGTTTACAGAAATACGACACTTGACCTTGATAAAATAGCTTCTCAGGCAAGAGCCTGTATCAATGAAATCGTAGAAGCTTCAGGTATAAGTAAAGGGCAGGTATTCGTAGTAGGATGTTCTACCAGCGAAATCTGCGGAGATATGATAGGCTCCAATTCAAGTCTTGAAGTTGCCAAGGCAGTCTTTGGAGCAATATATGATGAGCTAAACCAAAAGGGGATCTATCTTGCATCCCAGTGCTGTGAACACCTTAACAGGGCTATTATTGTAGAAAAAGAGTGCGCAGTTTCTATTGGTATGAAGAACCATATTGCATGCGTAGTTCCGCAGCCCAAGGCCGGTGGCTCTTTTGCTACCTGTGCTTATTATACCTTCAAGGAGCCTGTTGCTCTTGAAGAGATTCAGGCAGATGCCGGAATCGACATAGGCGGAACTCTTATAGGAATGAATCTAAAAAGGGTCGCTGTGCCTGTAAAGCTTACTAATAACAAAATAGGAAGTGCCAATGTCCTTGCAGCAAGGACAAGGCCTAAATACATCGGCGGTGAAAGAGCTATCTACGAATCCGATGAAGACATGAAAAAGCGAATACTTGGATGATCGACCATTACCGGTAGCCAAAATAGCCCCTGGAGACGGAGTCAAGAGACCAGCAGAAACTTTGTTTTTGGTGGTTCCTTGACTTCACCCCCAGGGGCTATCGCGGTTATTTGATCAGCTGCGCTGCTCTTTCAAGTGAAGCATCGATATTGTTGCAGAAGTTCTCTTCTCCAACCTTGGCTATGAATCCGGCCTTATCCATTGTATGTCTTGGCTGTTCATTGACATGTGAGAATATTACTGTTGTTCCGCCTGATGTGATCTTATCATAGGTCTGCTCGAGAGCTCTCATAGCTGTAGCATCAAGTGCAGGTACACCTCTCATACGGATGATAAGACATTTGGTTGATTCCTTAACAGTTATGTCTGCAAGCATATCAGATACGCCGAAGAACATAGGACCGCTTATCTCGTATACGCTTACAGCCTTTGGTACTTCACGAAGTCTTATGGCGTCAGCGTCATGCTCTTCATCATCAACATATTTCCAGCTTCTTACTTCAGACTCTTCACTCATTCTCTTAACGAACAGAAGACCTGATATAAGCATACCGATCTCAATAGCAACAACAAGATCGAATACTACAGTAAGTACGAATGTCAGGACCAGAACTATGATATCGCTCTTAGGTGCTGTCTTTACAAGGTGAAGGAAAGCTCTGTACTGACACATATTGTAGGCAACCATGAAAAGTATAGCTGCAATAGTAGGCATAGGTATAAGTGCCGCATAAGGCATAAGTACTACAAGAACAAGTACAAGAACTATAGCGTGAACCATTCCGGCTACAGGTGTCTTACCACCGTTTTTGACATTGGCTGCAGTTCTTGCGATAGCTCCTGTTGCAGGGATTCCTCCAAAGAGTGCTGATCCTATGTTACCAACACCCTGAGCTACAAGTTCCATATTGGATCTATGCTTAGAGCCTATCATACCATCAGCAACAACACATGACAGAAGTGACTCTATCGCTGCAAGTATAGCAATTGTAAATGCATCCGGGAGTATATTTCTGATAGATGCAAGCGAGAACTGAGGCATTGTAAAAGAAGGAAGTCCTGAACTTATAGTATACAGATCTCCTATGGTATTAACCTTCATACCAAATCCCTTGACCATGATCACACCTACGATAACAGCTATTAAAGATCCCGGGATTACCTTATTGATATAAGGCCATACGATCAGAACCACCAGGCATGCGATACCAACTATAAGCGCCTGAATATTAACAGTTCCTATATTAGAAACGATAGCTCCAATCTTGTCTACAGTTTCTACAGTCACAGTTCCCTTAGGATATGTAAGTCCCAGAAAATCCTTGATCTGTCCGATCACGATAGTAACTGCGATTCCGGCTGTGAATCCTGTTGTAATAGTATATGGAATGAACTTGATAAGACTTCCAAGTTTTAAAAGACCCATGATGACAAGTATGATACCTGCAAGCACTGTAGCAAGAGCAAGGCCTGACATGCCTTCTCTTTGGACTATACCTGCTACTATTGTTGCAAATGCAGCTGTAGGACCTGCTATCTGAACTCTGCTACCGCCAAGAAATGAAATAAGGAATCCTGCGATAACGGCAGTATAGATACCCTGTTCAGGTCCAACTCCCGAAGCAAGTGCAAGTGCGATAGACAAAGGAAGTGCAATAATAGCAACAATGATACCTGCAACAACATCCTTAACAAACTGCGCTTTATTATAATCTTTGAGCGTAGTGAACAGCATAGGTTTTAAAGCATCGTTTTTCATGGTTCTTATCCCCTTTTTATAATTAAAATCTCTTCGAAATAAAGATCCTTTCATGTCACCAAAACATAAGCTAGAAAATTTTACCGCCATTTTACGCACTTTACAATGATCACTTTATATAATTTTATTCTTTATTTTCGAGAATTTTAATAATTAATACCATAAAACAATAATAGCAGCTTCGACTACAAAATAAGTCTCAGCTGCTATTATCATCATATGTGTTATATTAAAAATTCAAAAAATCCAGAACATCTATTTAATGGACCCGAAAAGAAGTTCAAAGATCAAGCAAAAAGATTAATTCGAAGTTTCACTGGCAAAGAGATTTGCAACATTCTTCCAACTGTATAGATTCCTTGAGTAGAATCCCGCAACCTGATCCGCGCCTGCCGGAGGAAGAGTTGTGCCACACTCTATAGTACATCCCGGAACACCGCACATGATCTGAGCATAGTCTGCAAATGAACCATTTGGATGCGTATCAGACAGATCCACATCAATCCTATATCCGGTAGAGTTGTGAACCGTTGCAGCTATAAGCTGTGACATAGCAAACATTTCAGGGCTACATGTAGGTGCATAGAAATAGATAAGATTCCCTCTCATATGATATGCAAGATAACAGTCAAAGCTATTCTCTGAAAGGAGCTGCTCCAAAACCGTAGTCTCAACTTCTGATGAAGGAGCTATTCCTTCATAAAAGGCATAAGAATTGGAAGGCATCCTGGTTTCTGCAAGTCCAAAACCAACCGGGAAATTGCGATTGATATCAACTCCATTAGCATTGGACTTCCAGGCACTATAATGACCTATGAAACCTATAAAAGCCTGATAATTAGCATCAGATGCTGCATTTGCGCCGCTCTGAGCTATAGAGACACCGTCAGGATTTACCATAGGTACTATGGTAAAACAGGTTGTAGATAGAAGCTCTTTTTCATTAGCTGCGTAATACTCTGCCATCTTCATGACAAGAGGTGTTACATAATACTCCCTTCCATGGATTGAAGCATGCACCAGAATCTGTCTGGGAGCACTCGGATTACCAAGTCTAAGCACAAGTATCTGGTGTCCAATAGCAGTCTGCGCCCTAAGTTCATAGCTGACAACATCCGGATAATACGTGCTAAGTGCCTGCGCATCAAGAAGCATACGCTCATAGGTATAAATCCCTTCAAAGGACACTATTTCAGGAGCACCTTCTGCTGATGAATCTATAGTATTGGTATATACAAGCGATACTGCGATCACAAGTACCATCATCATAGCGATTCTTCGAAGTATACTATTACTACCTAAAACTTTTTTCAAAATAAACACCTTCTCTTTCTGTAACCAAGTTTAATTCTGCGCAAAGTACATATCTATGCCATATATCAGCCCCTCTACCATAAGCTTTTGGAACTCATCATCATTCATTTTCTGATCTTCTGATGCATTGGTCATAAAGCCCATCTCAATTATGGTAACCGGAACTCTTGACCAGTTGATACCTGTCATAGTATCTGTCTCTGATACTCCGCGGCTCTTAATACCTGTTACCTGCGTATATCCTGACAGGATACATTCTGATAATAGTCTGCTACTCTGATACAGGTCTGCATTATATGGATTGGAAGAACTCTGACATAAAGTTGTCGCGCCAGTAACACTGCTATTATCACTGCCGTCTGCGTGAAGCCTTATAAATATATCTGCACCTGATGCATTAGCCATTTGGGCTCTTTCGGCATTACTGATATTGACATCGTTTGATTCGCGCACCAAGACAACATTATAACCCTTTAATAGCAGCTCGTCACGAAGAAGTAATGCTATATCAAGGGTAAGTTCGTATTCAGGAATCCCTGTAGATACGCCTTTGGTTCCTCCTGCTACCTTGGTCTTCATAATAGATGAGCCCGGTCCTACAGGTTCCTTGTCATAATCCCCCCTTGCCTGATGCCCCGGATCTATAGCAATTGTATATATGTGCGCATTATAGATATTATCGCTTTGAGAGTTTTCAGTCGTATTTATATCAGCATCATTATCAGTTGCATTATTATCAACAGCATTATTTCCAGTTGTATTATCAGAAGTATTATCAGAAGCATTTTCATCAACTGCTTCTTTATCATCTGCTTTATCTCCCGCTGTATCAGAACCATACAAAGGCGTATTGTAAAGCCCCTTAAGATGATTAAGCTCCGCCGCACACGCAGGAGATAACAGGCTATTATAGCTATAGAGTATAAACCCCGGCTGATTATTGTTTCTAAGCTCCATAACCTGATACATGATATTGGCATCAGATAAGCTCCAGCCAAGATCTGATGCAGGCTTAACCTCTGCCATATATAGTGCCAGACCTACATACATAGGAAGACCAAGCTTATTAAGAGTTATCCACTGTAGCAACCTGTTGGAAAAAAGCGTAACACTGCCATCTCTTGAATACATGTTGGTCCAGTAAATCTGCGGAGCTATATAATCGATATACCCAGGGACTGACATCCAGGTTACGATATCTGCCCCCTTTGCAATGTTATTGTCAACATTGCCTGTAGGGCTTATTCCGAATACTTTACCGTATTTGTGGCAGGTCTTATACACATCCGCAACAAGGCTGTTATGAACAGATGCATCCATCACCGGGAAGTAGTCATCAAAGTGGATCCCATCAACCTTATAATTTCTAAGTATCTCATCGATACCCGCAACAATATTATCATGTGTGGCAAGACTAGCATCTCCGCAGTATTCGCCGTTTCTAAATCCGTAAGGATTGATCCAGGCATGTATAGATAATCCCTTTTTATGAGCGATATCTACCATGATCTTAAGAGGATCATATCCGGGATCTGTCCCCATCAGCATCTCTGTACTCCAGGGATAGATCTTGGAAGGATATACCGCATCATTATGAGATCTTACATGCATTATCAGCGTATTACAGCCTGCGCCCAGGATATTGTCTGTTATAGTTTCAAAAGCTTTGGTAAAAGAATCTTTATCTTTGCCCTGAAGATATTTTTGCCAGTCGCGAAAAGAAAACCAGACAGCTCTGACTTCAGTATCTATGCTGCTTGAAGCATTAAGAGTCATGACATCTTTGGCTTTTGCATTTAAAGATGTATTAGGAGTCAAAAGGAACATAAGTAGAATAAAAGACATAATAGCAGACACTATTACAGATAACTTCTTTTTTCCCATAAATTACCCCTTTCCTTACTTTCGTGCACAACTTCAAATATATGACGTATTACAATACGGCATTATGTCCTTGCAAGAATCTTCTCTATATCCTCTGCTCTCATAGGTTTACCCCTCATAAAGCCCTGGGTTGCATCGCAGCCTATGCTCTTAAGGAATTCTTCCTGCTGACTTGTCTCAACGCCCTCTGCAACAACCTTATAATGCCTTGAATGAGCAATCTCTACGATCTTCTCGATCATGAACAGGTTCTCCTTGGTAGGCTCTGTTCTTATAAGCGACTGATCTATCTTGAGGCACGAGAATGGAAGCCTGTTAAGATAGCTAAGGGATGAATAGCCTGTCCCGTAATCATCTATAGAAAGCCTTATCCCACCTTCTGTAAACTGGTTAAAATAGTCTGTCGTAGCACTTGAAGTTGTAAGGAATGAACTTTCTGTTATCTCAATGACTATATACGAAGGATCGATATTATATGAAGAGAGCTTTTCAAATACATAATTGGGATATCCCCTGTCACTTAACTGAAGATTAGAAAAATTAATGGATACGGGAGGCACATTGTAACCTTTTCCAAGCCACTCACCCATCTGTTTGATGGTCTTGTGAGTAACTACCCTGTCTATCTTGATGATAGACATATTCTCTTCTGCAACAGGTATGAACTCTCCCGGACCTGCAATATTATTCTTAAGACGTACCAAAGCCTCCATGCCAAATAGCTTATCTGTTCCCGTTATAAACTGAGGCTGATAGAAGATCTCAAATCCATCATCAGAAAGAGCCTCTTCTATAGTTGCTTTGATCTCACGTCTTCTAACCTGAGCCTTGCCAAGATCCTGATTGAAGAAATAGTAATTGTGTCGAAGTTTGTCCTTGGCATATCTTAATGCTTCACTTGCATTATTAAACGCACTCAGACTGTCCATGGAAGGAGTTCTAAGCGCAGCGCCCACAGTAACATTAACTGCAAAGCTTTGACTATCAAGTGTGACAGGCTCATCAAAAGATCTGATGATACTGCGGCAGTATTCTTCTATATTGTCTACAGAAGATTCTTTTAACAAAATAATGAATTCATCGCCTCCAAGTCTTCCTATAATGCTATCTTTAGAAGCACTTGCCTTAAGCCTTGATGCAGTCTCAACGATGACCTTGTCTCCTGCATTATTGCCATAAAGGTCATTGATGGATCTAAAGTCATCTATATCTACAAGTATGAACCCATAATGATCTTTGCCGGCAGATATCCCTCGCATCTTATCATCAAGATATCCTCTGTTAGGAAGGCCGGTCAGATAGTCTCTTGAAAGGAATCTCTGGCGGCGTCTGCTCTGAAGTATTATCTCAAGGAATATTACTACAATGATCACTATGCAAGGTATTATGATGTTATGGTATTCTTTCATGAATTCGGCAAATGACAGAGGAGCATTCCTTATGGTACTCCACTTGGGAAGTGAAGACGTCTTTATACCATATCTATCAAGAATATCCTTATCATATACAGGGATTGTCGGTGTCTTGTCTATTACAGTAATATCCCTTGGATCTCTGCCATTTATTATCTGCATTGCCATGATAGCAGCCATCTCTCCTGCCTTGACTGAATCATAGACTATTCCGCCTGCAACTCCCTTCTCTGTAAGATCATATGCAAAGCAGAACACAGGCACAGAAGAACTCTGTGTAAGTATCAGTGCATTGTACAAAAAGCTGTTGACCATGCCATCACTTGTCTCGTAGGCATCACTTAATATAACAACACTATCAGATGACAGATTCTTAAGAAGCTCACAGGCAATAGTCATATCTGTCTCAGAGATATTGACAAATATCCATTCAAATTCGCTATATTCCTTTTCCAGTTCAATAAATTCTGCCTGATCCAGCCTTCCTATATAACTGTTATCTGTTACTACATAAAACTTTTTAACTTTGGGAAGCATGTTGTGGATGGCCTTAACATTGCCCTCAAAGTCGTAGTTTTCTGTAATACCGGTAACATTGTCATACTCCTTAGCAGCCTCTATATTGGCATCATCCTGTATTCCCATATATACTACAGGCACGCCATCGATAAGTTCATCATGATCTAGCAAAAAAGAAAGTGCAGCATCATCCAGGGATATGATACAGTCATATTTTTTGCCACTTAAAAGTTTGTTGGAAAGGTAGGAATAGTAGATCCTGATATCTTCTTCAGAGTCATAACGCCTTGAATCCATGAATTCAAAGCTCAAGTTATAACTTGATTCAGAAAGGATATTATTGATGCCCTGAATTTCAGGCTCGACTATAGTATCTCTCATACTATAGGAACTTAATATGAGAACACTGATCCTGGTATCTTCGCGGGCATACTGCATATAAGTAAACTCTCTGTCATCAGCGACATTAGGGTCTCTTGGTATAGGTTCTTCTTCATCAGTATCTGATATTAAATCTATATCTGATTCTGTATTATCAACATCTGACTCATTTTCTTTTATCTCTTTTTCGTCATCATATACGCCTGATATTACTCCAGCCTGTATCATAGGGATTGCATATGAGTGCATGACAAAAAGTCCCATTCCCGCCATAATACTCAGGCATAGGGCAAGGCAAGGCATGAATCTTTTTAAGAATCCAAGCTTTTTCATTGTCACCTCAACAGGCCGTATTTGGGACTCAAAGCCTATATCTTTTTTCGGACAAAAGGTGGTTTTGCATTATAGTTTTGGTATTATCGAAATGGTATAATTCATCTAAAAAACACATATTATTATCTATGGGGGATGCATATGGAATATTTGTATAGGGATGCTCTGTCAAGAGCTGGTAATATTCATGCGATAACTGATCTTTGGAAGAATTTAAGGGAGGGTATTACAGAAAATGCCAGGAAGTATCTTATCAAAGATGCTGAGCATTATCTTGGATATAGTTTTGCTCCTATTCCTGCAACTTTATTTATGGACTTTAAGCGTACGGGGAACAGAGTGCGTTTTGAGGATGTATATTTTAACAAAAGGCGTGTGCTTAATTCACTTGTGCTCGGTGAATTGTGCGAAGATAAGGGACGCTTTGTCGATGATATCATAAACGGGATCTATAGCATATGTGAGGAAAGCGCCTGGCAGCTTCCTGCACATAACTCATATAAGCGCAATACTCCTCAGAATATACTGCCTGATACTGACAGTCCTATAATTGAGCTTTTTGCCTGCGAGACAGGGGCTCAGCTTGCTACTATCTCCTATGTCCTTAAAGATAAACTTGACAGTGTATCTGATGAGATCTGTCATCGTATTAATTCCGAGCTTACAAAGCGTATCATAAAGCCATATCTTAATGAACATTTCTGGTGGATGGGCAGGGAAGACGAGCCTATGTGCAACTGGACTATCTGGTGTACTCAGAACATCCTTCTTACTGCTGCCCAGATGGACGATCTCACTATACCTTTAGAAGACATTCTAAGCAAAGCTGCAGGATCTGTAGACTATTTTCTCAAAGACTACGGCGATGACGGATGCTGCGATGAAGGGGCTATGTACTATCATCATGCCGGGCTGTGCATGTATATCACAACTTATCTTCTGGACCTCATGACAGATGGCGCTTTCAAAGGCTGTATGAAGAATGCCAAGATCAAAAATATCGCAGAATATATCTCCAATGTTCATATTCATGGTAGTTTTTATCTTAACTATGCAGACTGCGCTCCAATATTAGAGCCTGCCGGCGCAAGAGAATACCTTCTTGGCAAAATGGTTGATAGTCCGTCTCTTATGTCATATGCTGCGCTGGATTTCAAAGCTTCATTAGAAAGCAATGAAGTGTCATCTACCGGTAGCTTTGCTTCTGTCAAAGCATCTAGTGCGCACTATCTTAAGGATGAGATCAATCTCTCCTACAGGCTTCTGACCATAATGTATGAAAAAGAGATCCTAAACTATGCCAAAGAGAACCCTGATCAGATACCTGCAGGTAATGTATACTATGAAAGCGCCGGTGTATTTGTAACAAGACATGGCGATATAGCGCTGTCAGTCAAGGCAGGTGACAATGATGACAGCCACAATCACAATGATACGGGAAGTGTTATTTTATATGCAAAGAACAAGCCTGCTCTAATAGATGTCGGTGTTGAAAGCTATACTGCCAAGACCTTCTCAGAAAGACGCTACGAGATATGGACCATGCAATCAGGCTATCACAATCTTCCCACTATTGCAGGATACGACCAGCTTCCTGGAGCAGATTTTCATGCAAGCAGCGTACAAGTATCTGATGATCTTACCAGCATAGAACTTGATATCCGGGATGCATATCCACAGGAATGCAACCTAAGATCATACAAAAGGTATGCATCTTTAATATCTGAATGTAAACTAGTCATCAAAGACAGCTGGGAATTTGAAGATGATGCTGATAATAAAGATATCATTCTTAACTTCATGACTTATGAAAAGCCGGAAGCCATGCTATCAGAAGATCCAAGTACAGACGGAATCTTTAAGATCGGCGATCTATGCACCTTTAAGGTCACTGGAGCATGCAGATACAAGATAGAGGCAATACCTGTAACTGATCCGCGCCTTCAAAAGACCTGGAAACATGAAATATACAGAGTCCGCTTCTATCCCTGCGAAAACTCAAATGAATTCACACTTAGAACAATATAACTTGAATCGCTGAGTAGTCGGTGCAATATCCCAAAAAGCTTACTTGGGATACTGCACCGGCTCTATGGCAAGTTTGGGTTAGTAATAAAAAGCGCCTCAGAATGCATTTTGCAAACTGAGGCGCACTTATTATTAACTAACTTTTTTCACTGAAGAACCACATCTCCGTTATTCTTGAGCATGCTGCGAAGGCTTATGATACGGTCCCAGTTTCCATCAGATTCTGTCGCCGGTATCCAGCACTTACCTTGAAGGTAGATATAGTGATAGTAATAGTACATATCTCTTTCAAGTCTCTCTGTTGATAGTCCAAAAAGCTTAGAGAATCTGTTGATCGCAGGGATCTCCTCTTCTGTATACATTACAGCCATAGCCCCGCTTTCAAGCATAGGGAGTATATGATTTTTGGCATAATCAAAACCTTCATCCCAGGCTCTGTTATCATCCTTGTCTATTCCTCGTGATGGACTATACTCACTTCCAGCCTCATCAAGGATAGACTTGATAGCATCAAGACTTGCAATATTGGTATTGGATGAAAGATTGGCAATAAAGTCACGGAACATAGTAAGTATATTAGTATCATCAGCAACTGATGCAAACCACATCTTACCATTCTCATCATCAAGAACTATAGCCTTGTCATAAGTAAACACCTCATCACCACTACATCTTGATGCAGTCTGTGAATAGCATATATTCTGGGATATCGCACGAGAATCTTTCATGTTATGAATACATGCATTTAATATAGCTACCATATACTTGGTATCTACTATAAGCATAAAGGGAAGCTTGGACTTACTGACTCCTACAGCATCTATTGTAAATCGGCCTGCACTTGCGGGCTCTTCTAAGGCTACAAGGATGCCTTTTCTTATGACTTCTTCACTCTTGTCAGCACGGGTAATCTTTAAATATGTATTAGAAGACATGTAATCCATAGAAACCTTCCCCTTCCTAAGAATATCAAAAAGTTTTAACTATTTCTACTCCCACATAATAATCTGTTAAAACCACAATACGAGCGGTTCTACTGGTTTTTATTAAATTCAAGTTATCTAATATAATAATAACACATCCTGTCAGTTTATTGTAAAAAGACAAATAAAAAATTCGGTAAATCGCACATGTTGTGGATCCTGATCTATTAATTCCATATCATCAGAAAAATCTCTCATTGTCTGCTTAACATTTGGGAAACCTTTTTTATATATGACTCTGTGCTGTCAACTCTTTTATCGCTCAGCCTTAACCAAAAATAATCAAATTCATAATTCCTTTTCACAAAAACAGGATAATGCCCAGGCTTTTCAAAATCCTGAAGCAATTGCCGATATAATTTCGCGTTTGAAATGTTGTCTTCGCACAAGTTGCCTGTGCTAATAGCTGAAACAGTATCAAGCCTGCCTAATTCAATCAACTTCATGCTCATAGCCAAAACCTCTCATTTGTATCGTTAACATCAATGTTAAGACACATACCATTAGCTGTCATTCTTACTCGTGGTTGAAAAAATTGTGCGCAACATAATAGAACCTGTCCGTTTGGACAGATCCTATTGATCAAATGAAATATTCACTTAGCTTTTATCGCTACTTCTTTTCCAGAAAATGCCATACCCAGCTTGATGATATCATGAATCCCAGCTTGTACCATTTCAGAGTCATAGTGCTTGTTATCTATTTGTTTCAGAGCTTTATCAGCGAGTTTAGATAATGCGCTTTGATCCATATCTTTTTCCCATTTTATTTCTATAATTATCCCAGCATTATTTTTATCTTTTGGGAAAAGACTGACATCATATCTACCATCTCCTGACTCACGGTTTGATTTGATCTTGTACTGGTTATCCATTAGAGCAATCAGACCAAGAACAAGTCCATGATAAAATCCTTCTGCTCCGGCATCGTAGAAGCTTATAGATTTGGTCATGTATTCGCCAACTGCCTTCTGAAGTCTGTCTTTATCATTGGAATAAAGGCTCTCTGCGATAATATTGGAAGTAGCATCTTTGATAACTCCAATTGTCGTATAGTATGACAATATCTCGCTCTTATAAACTGCAAAGATTTCATTATTTGGAATTGCTATTTCACACATATAACTTCCATCTGCCTGCAGCTGTTTTTTTACTGTTTTCAAATAGCCTGCAACCAGAAGTATACTGTATATATTTGCAGGATCATCAGACAGAGATCTGTAAACAGTTGTCTGGTTGATCCTTGCCACTACTTTTTCGCCCTGCATTAAAGCAAGTAATCTTTCATAAACATCATCAGAAGATACCTTCATAACATCTTCTATGATTTCATTTCTACCCGCATTAACCCAGTATGCCTGGGGATTACAATCTTTTGATATGTAATTGATAACAGACCATGGGTTATAGATTTCCTGATTACCAAAAATATATCCATCGTACCATTGCTGCAATTCTATTTCTTTATGAGTACATCCATAGTATTCCAGCATCTGATGTACTTCTGGGTAGGTAAATCCAAAGAAGCTTTCGAAATCATCGTCTAGTACGGTATTGACTGAAAGATTATTAAGTCCACTGAAAATGCTCTCCTGAGCTATACGAAGAATTCCTGTAAGGAAGCCATATGCAAGATACTTGTTATCTTTGAATCCTCCGGAAAACAGATTACGCATAAAGCCTATTATTTCGTCATAGAAGTTTTTGGAATAGCCTTCCTGAATTGGCGTATCATACTCATCGACGATTATTATGGCATTTGTTTCGTAGTGCTTATATAACATTCTGGAAAGGTTCTCCAGAGCTGAGGATAGGTCTACTTCGTTTGCTGATCCGCTGACTATCTTGTTGTAATAAGCCTTTTCATAATCGGCCAATTTAGGGCTATCAGCCAGCTTCGCGTGTCTGCCATATTCAGTCTGAAGGAGTGCTGACAACTTTGATAAAGTAGCTTCCCAAGAGTCAAACTTAACATCCTTGAAAGATAAGAATATTACAGGGTATTTACCCTGATGTCTCGTATATTCTTCTCCACAGGCCCATATTCTCTTATCTTTGAAATATATGCTGGTATCTTCTTCTGACATTTCAAAGAAAACCCTGAGCATATCCATGTTGAGAGTTTTTCCAAATCTTCTAGGTCTGGTGAACAGTGAAACCAAGGGCTTTTTGTCGAGAAAATCCTTGATAAGCAAAGTTTTATCAACGTAATAGTATTCGGATTGAGCACGAACATAGTCAGAAATTCCGATGGGAAGAGGCTTTCTGGACATAGTAGCATTAGACGCGGTGGAATTATCAGTGTTTGGTACAAGAACGGCTTTGTTATCACTTTTCCTGTACTCCCCTGTTTTAACTCTGCTATCTTCCGGCTTAACAACATCATCTGGAATCTGCCAGATTCTACCTTCTTTATACGCACCAGGGATCCTGCCTCTATTGCACAAATATGAAACTGTACGTTCGGATATTCCCCATTCTATTGCGATTTCTTTGCTTGTTTTCATATATTCTCCAGAATCTATAGACGTATTTACGATACATTCTACTACTATTATAAATATATTGCGGCAATATATCAAGTTTTGGAGGATATTTTGCCGCAATATATCATTTTCCACGGTAATATATCAAACTTTTTGCGGCAATATATCATGTCATTTTGATATATTGCCGCAAATCATCACAATTTCTTATCTTGTTCAGACCATATCTTCTTGTATACGTAATGACTCAAAGCTTCATCGAATTTTCATCTCCCAATGCACCCAACTATAAGCACACCGGCTTATGCTATTTAGTTTTTTACTCATTTTATCAAGAGCTACTCCAAATACTTCTGTATAATATAATTACGATATCGTAACAGAAAGGACCAAGAGCATGGAAAATATTCAGCTGCTTATAGAAGCTATGGAATATATAGAAAACAATATATCCCGGCCGCTTAAAACAGATACTATTGCTGATCATTTGTACTGCTCAAAGTCTACTATTGAGAAGCTTTTCAGGTACATTAACAACATCAGTATCAGGGATTATATAATTCGAAGGCGTATGAGTAAGGCCTCAAAAGAGATTGTCCATAATCCGGAAAAGTCCTTGCTTAATATTGGTTTGGACTATGGTTATAGCAGCAATGAAGCCTTTTCAAGAGCTTTCTACAGCGTATGGCAGGTCTCACCTTCGGAGTTTAGAAATAATCCCTCTGAATTTGAACTGTTTCCCGGTTACAAACTTGACCGGGAGCTAATGGAGGAAAAGACAATGACTGACAGGAAAAAGATTGATATAAGTAAGCTTTATGATTGCATCAAAGAAAGAAAAGGCTGTTATCTGGTGCTTGGTGATATCAAGAGCCTTATTCCGATAAATGAGATTTCTCATAAAGCAGGAGATCTGGCAATAATAACTGCCATGAAGCGCATGGAGCAGGCATCCGGCGATGAGGATATCGTTTTTCGTATTGGCGGTGATGAATTCGTGATCCTGACAAATTCCAAGGATGAAGACTACGCAAGAAGTATATGCGAAAAGATCATCAGCCACAATGGAGAGGCTATATCCTGGAGTGGAAAAGATATTCCACTCTCATTGTATGTAAAATTAGTGCGTTATGAAGGTGGAACAGCTCTCCGATATTCTGAGTTTTTCACAATGCTTCAGAATGAGCTTAGTGAAGAATTCAAGAACCAGTATCCTAACAGACTTTCCGATTAATGTTTAAACCTCTATCTCATTTTGATATGGGGTATTCCCATTGTTTACTTTAGAAGAATCATATCATTTTGGGATAGAGGTTTTTCATGTAATCTTGTAAATCTTTTTTCTGTTCTATAGAATAAACAGCAATACAATTATTGGAAGAGCCTTCCTGTAGTCTCTATTAACAAATATATATGCTGCTCCAAACAAGAAACCGCTTAGCATTGCAAAAATTCCCACCATAATGTTGCCTTTAGATACTATGTGAGATAATCCCCATATTATTCCAAGAATTATCCCTCCGTAAGGAATGCAGTCTTTATTGAACCATTTTTCAAATGCTTTTTGACCAAAAACAATGACCAGCGAAATCAGAAATCCCTCAGCAAGATAATATATGTATTGGAATAGAAACAATATTGGCTCTTTAGAATTCCATTCAATCAGAACTTTGAATCCATTCCAGTCTAAATATTTGGCAATTATATTAATCAAGAATGTAACAATAATTGCGACTATCTGCCATTTCTTTAATTTATCCCTATGATTCCAAATATCAAATCCGGTTGTTTTCCTGCCAATATAGATAACAGCAAAGCCTGCAATAATCCATAACAAAGTGGTTATCACCCAATGAATGATCATTTGAAAAACAGTACCACTATTTGTATCAATGCCAAGCTTCCCTTCAATAAAAACCAATAATAATTCAATAGCAAATGCCGCACATGCATATAGTGCGCACCATAAATAATCTAAACCTTCTCCTAATCTAGCCCTCATAAAACAAAATCTCCTTTTTAAATAATCTTTTCTCTTTGTGTACTCTTAGATATAGCAAAAGAAATATCGTTAAGGCTTTCAATCAGCTCGTTTAGATCTCTCTTTGCATCTTCGAAAGGATTTTCGCCAATACTTGAAATTGTTTCCGGAACACTGATGAACTTATCAATATGATTAAATGAGACATACAAATAATCAGAAGTTATGGTAAGTGCAAAAGTATCGTATTTTGCTCTAAATGCCTGGAGCTTTTCTATAACATAGGCATTAAGAACGTAATATCCTAAATGCTGATCGCTGGCATATACTTCGAAGTTATCATCAAAGGCGACAGACCCGGTCTCGATCTTCCAAGGAGCAATTGGCGATTTACCTCTTACAAAGATCGTTTCTTTTTTGATAAAAAGAAGTTTAAACTGCCCGGAAGCTATAACTCTTACAACCCCCTGTATTCCAGTAGGAGTCTTATAGCTTACAACTGTACCGCTGTAAGTCGTAACCGTTCTGGAATCTCCGTCCGAATCAGATTCAGTATGCTCGCACAAAAGAGAAAAGTTCTCAAGTTCATGCTCATCATTAGAAACAAGGTGATTAGTCACTTTTTCATATTTATCTCTGGTAATAAGTCCTAAATTATGGAATCTATCGAGATCCAGATGCTTCTCTATGTAAGTAAACTCAGCACCCGGAAACACTTGCCTTGCCATCGGCAATACAAATGATTGACCGTACTGATTCATTGCGCTATTTCTAATATGCAGCCCCCATAAAAGAAGGAAAATAGAAATCGCAATACCAAGAATTATCAAGAGAAATTCATGAGATATCAATGCATAGACACCTACTGCAAAAGGCTCAATCACGCCTATTATTCTAATAAATTTAGCAAAAGCCAGCTTTCCCTTTATTGCCCCGAGCATCCTCTTACCCCCAAAACTTCATATTACTTTTTAACACGCCGTGAGCAAGAAATCCCCCACCTCTATATCCTCATCAGCATCATAGATAGCTATT
>JAEEGF011004747.1_pt1 | contig 22134 bp, 18 predicted proteins | sample 9134171 | NCBI WGS metagenome assembly JAEEGF01 (sample SAMN16246542, study PRJNA631951) | gut metagenome | biome: gut microbiome; feature: rumen; material: AP-attached | host: Bos | place: Iran: Karaj | collected 2018-10 | reverse complement strand
CGAATGCGGAGCTATCTGCGTATTTTGCCAAACTGTCCTCCGCTTGTGTGGAACTGAACAGCGTGGAGCGTTTACGCATTTTCCATGATTTCTTCCGTCAGGGAGAGGAATCGGAGTTCGCCATCAATCTCAAAAGACTTATGAAATCCGGGAGGTCATTCCGCGACTATATCTGCCCCGATTCGTTTGAGTTCAATTCGGACTATTTCAAGATGGGCGATCAGTACGGGCGCGTATTCTTCCTGAAGGACTACGCATCGTACATCAAGGACAGTTTCGTAGCCGATCTCTGCTCCCTGACGCGGAATCTGTTTTTCTCCGTGGACATTATCCCCGTACCTACCGACGAAGCAGTACGCGAGATCGAAAACAAGCTCCTCGGCGTGGAAACCAACATCACGAATTGGCAACGGCGTCAAAACGCCAACAACAACTTCTCTGCCGTGATCCCATACGATCTTGAACAGCAGCGGAAAGAAACGAAGGAGTACCTGGACGATCTGACGAACCGAGATCAGCGCATGATGTTCGCGCTCGTCACGATGGTGCTGTCTACGGACAGCAAGGAACAGTTGGAACGCGATTCCAAGATGCTTCGCTCCATCGCCGGCAAGCACCTGTGTCAGTTGTCCGTGCTGAAGTATCAGCAGATGGACGGCTTGAATACGGCGCTCCCGTATGGGCTTCGCAGGATCAACGCCATGCGAACCCTCACTACCGAAAGCACCGCGATCCTCATGCCGTTTAGAGCGCATGAGATCATGGAACCGGGCGGGACGTACTGCGGCATGAACGCCATTTCCAACAACCTGATTATCGCCAACCGAAAGAACCTGTTGAACGGCAACGGCTTCATTCTCGGCGTTTCGGGTTCCGGCAAGTCTTTCTTCAGCAAGCGGGAGATCGTATCGACCTTCCTCGGAACGAACGATGAAATCATCATCGCCGATCCGCAGAATGAGTACACGCCGCTTGTCAATGCGCTCGGAGGTGTGGCGATCAACCTGTCGCCGACCTCGCCTACCCACATCAACGCAATGGACTTGGCATTGGGCTACGGTGATTCCGCAAACCCGCTGATCGCAAAGAGCGAGTTCGTGCTGTCCTTCATTGAGCAGATTATGGGCGGCACGGGCAAGCTCGAAGCCGTGGACAAGTCAATCATCGACCGTTGCTTGACGAAGATCTACGCGGACTACCTCGACAGCGGCTACACGATTGATCCTCCGACGCTCGTCGATCTGCACAAGGAGCTGAAGAAGCAGAAAGAGAAGCAGGCGAAGGAACTCGCGCTTGCGCTTGAAATGGTGTCCGAGGGCAACCTCAATATGTTCGCGCATCAGACGAATGTGGACATTCACAATCGTCTGATCTCCTTCGGCATCCGCGATCTCGGCAAGCAGCTCAGAACGCCCGGTATGCTGGTTATGACCGACGCGATCCGAAACCGTGTGGCGCGAAACCGTGAACGCGGCATCCGTACCCACGTTATCATGGATGAGATGCACATCTTTTTTGCAAACGAACTGTCCTCACAGTTCTTCGCGGAATCGTGGAAGCAGTTTCGGAAAGACGGCGCGCTTGCAACGGGCATCACACAGAACGTGGAAGATTGTCTGCGGTCTGTCACGGCTCGAACGATGCTTGCGAACTCGGAGTACCTCGTTCTGCTGAACCAAGCGCCGACCGATCAGATTGAGCTTGCAAAGCTGCTGAACATCTCGGACAATCAGATGAGCCATGTAGATTCCGTCGGCTTCGGCAGAGGGCTGATTAAGTGCGGCAGCAATATTGTTCCCTTCGTGGATAATTTCCCGAAAGACACCAAGCTGTACCGGCTTATGAGTACCAAACCCGAAGAAATGCAGAAGAACGTGTCTTGACGCGAATAGGCAGCCGTGCAATGCGGCTGCCTATTTCCCTATCTCGACGAAAGGAAGAAGAACATGGCAAAAGCAAAACAGAAACCCGAAACCGATGAATCGCCGCGAGTAAAGGGAAAGCCCGCAAGCACTCCCAAGAAAGCGGCAGAGAAAACAGTAAAGAAAACGGTGCAGAAGGCGGAGATGAAGGCACGGGAAACCGTAAAGGAGCAGGCAAAGCCCACGTCCGATACAGACGAATCCCCGGAACGGTATGCGGAAAACCGTATGGAGCAATCTGCGGAATATGCTGTGGATCGTACCAAAGAGCAGCTAAAGCCGTCGCATCACCGATCAAGGCGAGATTCCCATGAAGAGAAGCAGGAAGATCCAACCGATACTCCCCAACAGAAAGAGCGACCGGAAAGCGTTGAGCCGAAGGAACGGCCGGAACAGCCGCAGCGCAGTTCCGACACTCCTACTGTTCGTGAAGAACGGAACAGCGAGCCGCCACAGCGATCCCCGCAAGCGGAGCAGTATCAGCGGACGGAATCGGCAAAGAAGATTACGAAAGAAAAGCAGCACAACGCAGAACAGCCCCGAAGCCATGAGCCGGAAGAACGTGGTAGCGTTCGAGAAAAGCTGATCAACGAGGAGCGCAATCCTTCTCGTGATACTGAAAAGCCCCTTGACGCTGACCGTTTCCGCAACACCGAATCCACAGATTCTCCGCTGAAGGAGCGATCCGGCAATCCCAAAGAACCGTCAAACCCGAAGATCAAAGAGTACCAAATCAAGAAATGGCAGGAGCAATCGGTTGAACGCAAGTCTGATCGAACTCTCGAATCTGAACCTGTAAAGGAAAAGACGTTGCGAGAGCGTGAGCCGGAAATGGCTGACCGTTCCTCCGCAGCAAGTCCCGATCCAAAGGAAAAGCTTGATCATTCCAGCGGGCAGGAAGAACCTGTCCGTGCGGACGTAAAAGACTATCAGTTGAAGAAATACCGAGAATCCACAAAGCCGGACTCCGAACAGGCAGCCCCCGATACCCGTACCGTTCGGGAAAAGACCGTCGATGTGAAAGAACTGGATCGTCAAGCTCCTTCTGATCATGTACGGGATCGACTATCCGATATTGATCCAAAGGAGAAAGCGCCGGAAGCGAACGCCACCGCAAGCCAGCAGCGGCAGTACGCTATGGAAAAGTATCGGAACGCGATCAAAGAGCGCAAAGCACGGCATTCTGAGGAACGGTACGAACCGAAATCCACCGATACCGTTGCTCCAATGGAAAGCGGCCCCGCACAGAGCGGAGCAGCGACCAATCAACGATACTATTCCGAGTATCGTCCCGTGCGGTCGAACGGTTCCGAAATGCGCTCCTCGTATGATGTGAAATCCCCGAAAGTGCAGGGTTCACACTCTGTCAAAGAGCCGACCAAAGCGGTCTCAAAAGTGGAGAAAACAGGAAAGACCGCCGTAAAGTCTGCGGATAAGACGATCAAGACGGCTGAGAAAACTGTTAAGACTACCGAGCGAAGCGCGAAAACAGTGGCAAAGACCACCGAGAAAACGGCACAGGCGACAGCAAAGACGGCGCAGAAAGCAGCTCAGGCAACAGCAAAGACGGCACAGGCCACCGCAAAGACCATTCAAGCGGCGGCGAAAGCGGCTGCACAAGCAGCAAAGGCGGCAGGCAAAGCAATCGCATCTGCTATTAAAGCGATTGTCGCTGCTGTCAAGGCGCTTATCGCCGCGATTGCCGCAGGCGGTTGGGTGGCCGTCCTGATTATCGTCATTATCGCCCTGATATGCGTAATCCTTGCCTTGTGTTTCGGGCTGTTCGCTTCCAATGAAGCAACGAGCCCCACGCAGACCGGCAAGCCGATGACAGAAGCTATCCAAGACGTCAACAACGAATTTGTTGACCAAATCAACGCCAAGATCAGCCGGTTCAAGAAGAAGTACAAGCCGGATGAGGTAATCCTGATTTACGAAGGTGACACCGACAGCAAAGGTACGGTTATGAATTGGGCTGACGTTCTCGGCATCTATGCTGTTGGAACGACGACCGATCCCGAACAGCCGACCGACGTGCTGATCGTTACCCCCGATAAGGTGAACATCCTCCGAGACTATTTTATGCAGATGAACAGCGTTTCCTACGATACGGAGGTTGAGAAAGAGGAAATCCCTGCCGTTGATGACGACGGTGACCCGATCTTCGATGATGAAGGGGAGCAAGTCATGGAAACAAAGACCACGCTAACGATAACAATAACCATATCGAGTATGGACTACCGTGACGCCGCTTCCCACTACAACTTCAATGAAAGCCAGATGGAAATGCTGACCGAAATCATGCAGCCGGAGTATTATCCCTTGTTTGCGGAGCTGACCGGAGATGTGATCGGCGACGGCGGCGAATATGGGTTTGGTTTGGACATCAACCCCGATCTGCCACCGAACGAGCTGGGCTATCAGATCGTACAGGCGGCAAAACGCTATATCGGACGCAGCTATGCGAGCATGGATTGTTCGTGTCTTGCGAGAACCGCATATAAGGATTGCGGCTTGACCTCGATGAACGGATTATCCTCGGTTCGCATGGCGCAGAAGTGCCAAGAGATGGGCTGCCTGTTCACCGATCCGTCGCAGCTTCAGGCGGGCGATCTGATCTTCTTCGCTCGTTTCGATCCGAGCAGGGGCAAGGACTACTGCGGCGATGTGAACCGTTGCGGAACGGGCAAGTGCCGCCGTTGGCTGCATATCCATCACGTTGCGATCTACATCAACGACGAGTACCTGATCGACAGCACGGGCGGAGATAACAGCGTTCAGATCCGCAAACATTGGGGTATGAACACATCCAAATGGAAATGGGTTTGCTTCGGCAGACCGACAACCTAATTTTAGAAGAAAGGAGACCGAACATGACAAAAGCACAAAAACTGATCCTGATCGTCCTGACCATAAACGCGGTTTTGCTTGGCTTTGGGCTGATCGTTTTATACCGCTATGTTGGGCAGGAGCAGCCGCAAACGGCAGAACCGACCGAGGTTCCAATCCAATACATAGAGATCGAAGCGACACCTTCTCCCTCACCTAATCCGACACAGCTTCCGGTGATCGAGATCAGGATTCCCGCGCCGGATGAAAGCCCTTCTGCAACGGCATATCCGGTCATAGACGAACCCGTCTTTACGGCTACGCCGACGCCGGAACACGCCTATGTGTATCTTCCAACCGCTGCGCCTGCTGTCACGGCAGTTCCGACCGTGCCTTCAGGTATGGCTTTCACACTTTCGATTCTCGGCAAGGTAATCAATGTTGCGAACAACGTGGACGAGGACACGCTCGAAAAGCATCCGGGGTGGCTGCCGACCTCTGCAAAGCCGGGGCAGGAAGGCGTCTGTGTCGTTTACGGACATAGGAACAGGAATCACTTGCTGATCCTGAAAGAGATCGAAGTCGGGGACGAGATCGAGGTCGTTACGTCGAACGAAAAGGTCTATACCTATGTTGTGGAAAAGACGGAGATCCTTGATACGGACACGGCAATGCGGATTCCGACAATCGAAGGGAAGCACATGATCCTGATGACCTGCTATCCCTTCTACTACACCGGCCACGCGCCTCAGAAGTTCGTGGTGACATGCATATTGCAATCATCCAAATAAAAAATCGCCCTCAAGCTATGATGCTTGGGGGCGTTTTTCTCGTTTCTTTTTAACTATAAAATTCGGTAATCACGCATCGCATCACATTTACTCAAGAATACCAAGTTTGTCAAAAAGGACTTTGTTCCGCTTCTCCGAGTCGTTTCTAATTTTATCATAGGACAAAACTTCTATATAAGCATGAAGCTCTTGATTATAGAAATAAGCGCCAAGATTATCTGGTGTCCTTGTAAATGACATTCGTTCCAACACGCGCTCTAATGATGATGTTATATCACATACCGCATATAGATAAAACTGCGTTGTCTCTGAAGCATGGATCGGGCGATGACGACTGTCTTTTGCCTTATCATCCTTAATCTTCTTTGCGTAATCCAACAATTGAGTAATAGGGTTTTCCTCCATGTTGTAATCATCACGCATCGGGCGCTTCAGCTCAAAAATGGTGATTGCATCGAATGCTGTACCCGTATTTTTGCTTTCAGCTACAACAACTGGACTATCTAAGAATAGTAAATCCGCTCGATCTTCTCCTTGAGCATTATCAAACGGTTTATCCGAAGATATGAACTGACAAAAGGAAAGCTTCTCATCAAGTAACCACAAATTATGATTCTCATATGGAATATCATCTGATGTGGATCTCATCGGATAGATCAGTTGATGCATATACTTCTCAAGATTGAATTTCCCATCGTCTTTTATATCTAGCCCTCGTCCAAAAAGATTTAGAATTATCCTTCGATGTACAACATATTCAGCCAATGCCGCTCGGTTAACATCACTTACCTTTCCAATGGTTTCCTGGAATTGTCTCTGATACTCTTCTGTTGATATTTCTCCTTTTTCCAGTTTTTTCATCAGCTCGGCGCATTCAGCCTTTGTCTGGTTTTCAAAACTCCTTTTGATACCATATAGGGCATCATCTAACTCCTCATTTGAAAGCCCCGGTTTTAATGCTGCAATCTGATCAGGAGCATAATGCTCAAGATGGCGATATTGGGGAGCGATGTCAGTAGTATACTTCTGAATTCTCTCTTGTTTCCGCTTTTCTACGCCAACCAAGTAATCACCCAAGTATGCCTGAACAGCACAAGACGCTGCTTTAATAATTTCGTCTAATCCAGGAGCGTTGGGTAATAAAGCACTACTTTCTTGAGGAATGTTAAAGGATAACCGATTCATATCAACATTCTCATCTAAGTAACAGCTAGTAAGTATTCCAAGGTACCAATAACCTTCACGTTCGAAGATTTCTGAATCTAGATCAACGATTATTCTTTCAAGATCCTTGCTATCAACAAGCCGATCGTTAGCACATAAGTAAAGCCTATTCTTATGCGGAAATGCCTTATCATTGATTCGTATATTCAGCAGGCTGAATCTATGCCCTCCAACAGAAAAGCTGCTACGGTTTTCATCAGTTGAAAAATGATTTTTGAATATCTGATTCAAAGAAATCCTTTCCGTATCATCAAAGATCTGTATCTCTGGGCAGTTTTCGTTCAAGAAATACACGAAGCAATGCTGAATAATCCTTGTTGCAATAGTTGAAAGTTGCTTGGGGACTTCGTTCTCATAATCCTTAATGTAATCAATGAGCTTAACCGTAGTCTGATAATCTGTTGCGTCTGTTGTTTCGTTAAGAGCATCCTCAACATCAAGGTGTTCAAGCGAAAAAACAAACTCACGGGTTACGAATCTTGATCCTTCTTTGTATGTGCTGACAATCTGTACAGAGGAAAAAGCTTTAAGCCATGAAAACCTACCGACACCTTTGCCACCTATAGTCATCTTATACTCTGAATCGGCCTCCATAAATGACGCCATATTATCTTCATCAAAGCCGATTCCGTTATCACGAATACAAAAGCCTTTAACTGTATTCTTGTCTGATTCTGCAAGGAGTGTTCGTTCTCGTACAACTTCGATTTCAACTTTACCTTGAAACGAACCTCGTTTATTAACGCGCTCATCTATCGCGTTAATCGAATTAACAACAGCTTCGTATAGCGGCACAAGGGGCCTATTCTTCGGAAGGGAAAAGTTCCTCACCTTGCCCCGAAGATTGGATGAAAATGAACGTGCCATTATTATTCCCTCCTTATTTCACTCATCGTTCTCACTCACGGAGTGAAATATGTATCGACTAACTCTTTCAGCGTTCCTTGCTTTGATGCTTCAGCAGCATCACATTCCACGAAATTGTGGGTTTCTTCTTTCAGTTCTTCATCGAATCCGAGGATATAATTTGTAGCAATCAAATAAATGATGCGCGTTGGTGCCATTCCATAAACCTGATGACGAAGAATGTGACGTATGCGCTCTTTATCATTCGGATAAACCGCCTTGATCTTTTCACTTCGATAGAGACGTTTGACTATCTCTGTGATATACAGTCCGGACTTCATATAGAGATCTGCAAATTTCTTAGTCGGATCGTCAAAGCAACCGGGATTATTCTCCTCCAGCATATCCACCATCATCGACACAACATGACGCGGTGTAAAGATCTGATTTGTCTTTTGCGGAGGAACATAGTCGAAGATGTCTTCCGTGTTGCTTTCATCGAAATAGTCAGCCAACTTTGTTCTCAGTCGCATAAACTCACGAACAGAATCGTCAAAGACAACAGGATCGAATAGATGTCCACCGAACATCTTTGTTTCTCCTGTGTTTTCATCCGTGTATTCACCGCCGTCCCGCAAGAATACGAATTGTTCCAGAGTGATAGAAGTAACTGCCTTGAATACATCCGCAGGAATGATCTTGTCGAATGTATCAAGAGTGACAGCATCACTACCATAAGCCATTAGGAAAGAGGGAATAGTGCGGCTAAATCCTCTGAGATGATCCTTTACGCTAGATTCGATGTCTTTCTTCTCCTTTTCCTTTTTCGCAGTTTCTACCGATCGCGCTATATCTTGCGCTGCTGTCTGCACGAAGTCCGGTATAGCATCTTGGATCGTCTTGGTTAGTGTTTCTGCAACTTCACGCTTTCTCTTTTCATATTCATCCTGAACATATTTGCGTTCTTCCTGTGTTCTTGCAAGCTCAAGGAGATCGTCACGTTCCTTCTCGGCTTTTTTGCTCTCAATCGAGAAGTCGCCATATGCACGATCAATGATCCTTTGCGATTCTGCTTCAATCTTGCGCTCCAACCGTTTCTTATCGGATGGACGCAGTTCAGAGCCATAGTGTTCTTTCGCAGTATCAAGAAGTGGATCGGTAGCCGCTTTTTTGAACGCTTCGGATAGTCTTCTTCTCGCGGCGTCCTCATCGTTCTCAGGCGTTGGAGGCACATGGATAATTGCATCTTGCACCGCGCCTTGCACGTCGTAGATCTTATCTCCGAAAATATCCTGAGTGGTTCCAATCACATAATCATCGGACAGAGATACTTCGCCATTTTCGTCAATCGCCAACCTGTCAGCAGTATCTTCTGTGATATTGATCTTCGCTTTCGGTTCAGCGACCGGATTAAACTGTTTGATTATGTCGATAACTTCCTGTGGAGCATGGAACACGTTTGCAACATTCTGGAACAGGAAGTCACTCATAAACCCACGACGAACAACCTCTTGGCAGCGAATGCGTCTCGGAATCGAAAGCACTTTCTCTGCGTCGAGTTCAATCATCTCGCCGTTTTCGTCTTCACCAATTACAGGGAAGAAATTGAGCAATGTTCTAATATTCTCCCTGCGCGTATCCAAATCACCACGACCGTCAGAGGTTTCGGCGGATAAGTCATTTGCAAACTGCTCAAAGATCGTCAGCGTTCGCGCAGGATCAAAGTCGAATACATAGGCGCTTTCCTTTTGCAGATACTGTGTGCCGCGCTTGAAGATGTGCGGATTCTGTGCGCGGAATGCCGCCTGCATATAGAGGGCTGGGCTCTTCACGTTCGACAGCATCAACACAGCCGTCCATTCAGGGATTGTCACGCCGGTGGTGAGCTGACCGACGGACAACGTGATCGTGTATTCATTCTCCTCTATGGCAGCTCGTACTCGCTTAAACGAATCTTCCGTTGCCTTTTCATCGTCAAGATTCCCATCACCGGCAGCCAATACGATCTTATACTTACCATTTCCAAATACTGGATGTGCGTCAAGTTTTCTTGCCAATGCTCTTGCGCTGTCCACACGGTTCAGCAGCCAAAATGTATGTCGAAGCTCGTTTCTTAATTCAGGCGTGGAAAATGGGAACTTTTCTTGCGTTGTCAGAGCATCCAAGAAACGATCTACGGATTCATTGTGTTTGAATCTGCCGTTTCCATCCGTCGCAAAAAACTCATTCAAGTCAAACGCATATTCCTCTGTTTCACCTTTGATTTCAATACCCTGCGACAATTCATCCTTAATGATTTCGCTCATTTGATAGGTAAACAGATTCAACTTCGGCAATGCTTCGTAGGGGTTGGATTCGTCGCCATTCCAATCCCGTTTCGCCTGTTGTTCGTCAGCATACGTCCAATTAAAGATGGCTTCTTGCGGGAACTTGTCATTTGCAAGTGCCTTAAATGGTGTGCCGGAGAGGTGTAATGTGAACCTGCGTTTGATATGATCGAACGCTACGTCTGTTCGGTAGGTATCAACACCTTCATGCGCTTCATCAATGACGAGCAAATCCCAAGTATAGTATGCAAGGTGCTTCAGCTTGTCGAATTTACCGCCAAACTCAATCGCGCCTTTCATATCTTGTAAGGACACGAACTCAATCAGCCCCATCGGTTTTGCGCCACTTCCCGTTTGACGTTGCCTGCGGTCGTTCTCATAGTCCTCGTGTGACATAACAAAGGGCTTGTCCTTGATCCCATCAACGCTGCTGACAAAAAAGTAGCCGGAGGTACGACCTACGAATTTGGCATAGTCACTATACCAACTGTTTGCTATCGCAGGGCGATTCGTTACGATCAGAACACGCTCGGCTTTCATCCGCATAATCAGATCGTAAGTCGTTAAGGTTTTACCGAACCTCGGCTTTGCGTTCCAAAGGAATGAACCGTTTTCATGTTCTCGTGCATACGCCATCGTCTCGCTTGCCGCCTTTTCCTGTTCCACACGAAGCTCGTATGGAAACGCAGCCGGAATCAAGGCATCAGGAATAACACCTCTTGTAGAGCGATATTCATAAAATCGCGTCAAAGAATCTGGAACGCTGATATGACAGTATTCCAGCCCTTTCATGACTTCAACTCCGTTCTTCTTCAGGTAGTTACGGAAGTCATGATCGGTAAAGGTGTCCCCGGAGCCGTCATCAAAGATGGCGTTGCCTTTCCATTCAATCTTCTGAATGACGTCAACGGTATGCCCCTGCTGCTTGACACGCTGTTCTACCGTTTGTTTGTCGGTATAGCCAATTTTCAGCCATCCATCGTGACGCTTTATCTCAGGAGTGGAATAGGCGTAAATCATCGGGATGATACGCTGTGTGGTTTTTAAGGAAATGCCACCCATATTAATTCATCTCCTTAACATGAGTTTCTATAAACATGATTTCTGAATCAGTCAACTTGTACTTTTTGTAGAGTTGTTTATCAATGCTATCAACTGATTCAGTCCAATTAACCGTTGAATTATCTGAGAATGATTGGATAGGTACAAATCTCCAAACATCCTTATTGTTCATTTGCGTAACTTTCAAAACGGAAAGCATCGCCCGTGCAAATTTAGTTTTTAAGTATTTCAATGCTCCTTCTGCTTCTTTTTCAGTATCAAAAGCTCCTATTCCTATAAATGAACGGGTATATGCTTCATAAGGTTTTTGAATTACGGGTGTACTTAAAGCTTGCCCAAATTCTCCGCTACCACTTGCTACCGGAAGAACGACTTTATAGTGTTTCAAATTCTCATGGTCTGTATCAACATACTTTGTTGGGATATATCTCCATTCGCGTTTATTGTTAAAGATTCCAAGCGTTCTTGTATCGTTTTTTCCTCCTTCCAAAGAAAACAGAGGTATTTTTGCAAATATGTTCTTTTCAAAACGCGAATCTTTTCCATCACTTCCAATCGAGGATTTACATTCCGGATGGTCATGATATAGTTTTTCAAGGTTAAATCTGTTTTGAATATAAATGATGTTCATTAAACTATCCGATTCATTCTCAGGGGCTACTTTTTTCAAAATGGAATTAAGTTCAGGATATTTAGTGAATACCCTGATAGCATCAAACAGTTTATTTCTGTCTCTGTAACTTATTACAACTCCACCTTTTATGTCAGTATTGCTGAATAGAACACTAGCGTCCTGTTCATAATGAAGTATTTTAAAGTGAGGATCTGCCAGCATTTTTTCGTTCCATTCTTTAGGGGTACTGCCCGCGTTAAATAAAAACCTTGCAGGATGGACAAGCTCCACAGCTTCCCCTGTCTCATACGCACTATCCATGAATTTGTGATATATAGGTGGCGCAAATCCTTTGTTGTCACCTAAGGTTTCATCCTGATATGGCGGATTTCCAATAATAAAGTCAAATTTCATTGCCCTATTCCCCTTTACATAATGTCAGCAAGTCTAATGCCATCATATTCCCAATGTTGCGCCCCTTGATATGCACCGGAGGGACGTGCCTTTCCGCGTCTGCTTTCAATCTCTCTTGTAAGCGTTGACAGATGCCACTTCTTTCCCTCGAATTCGACCTCCTTGTCACTTACAACGTGAGCGCGAATGGAAGGATCATCAATGAAGTCAATATCCAATCCTATTAGCTGCAATTCTTGGAACGACAGCCCGCGTCCCTCTTTCAGCAGGAAGTTGTTTACCTTCCGCATCTTATCGGGGATTGCCAACACATCATTCAACAGGAAATAGGTCATCCATTCCGTTCTGTGTCGAATGGCATCGGCGTCCCACTTGTCATGGTTTGTTATCTCCGTCTTTGCGATTTGCAAACCGGCTTTGTTCTCATACACCTTCTTTTTCTCAGAAAACTTGTAATTTTTCAGTTCTTGATTGTGTCGGATCAGCGTAAGGTTGCCGATTGTGTTCACCAACGCCTGATGAATCTCCTCATGATTCTCACCAAGCTCTCTCTCCCAATCTGCATTCAGTTTCTGCGGCATGATGTGTTCAATTTGCAGCTTCGGATCGGATTGATCCGGCAAGCTCTTTGTAATCTTCTCCTCCATTAGCGAGAGGTAGAACTTGCAGTAACGGAAGTTATAGAAGTTCATGGTCTCCAGATAACGAGAAAGCTCAATATCATTCGGCAAGCGGAGATTGCTTTCCTGTTTGGAAAGGATCTCAAACATTTTCTCTTTCTTATTTGCCGCCTTCTTCAGTTCCGGGATTCTGCTTGCCAACACAGGGAAGTTCTTGTTTTCAGCAGCAGCAAGAGCAATCAACCTTCGGCGCAAGCAGTAAACCTTGAAGGCGCTCAAAATGTCAGTAATGTCTTTAGTTGAGAACTCCGACGCTTTCCACTCTTTCAGAAGAACGAGAAGGAATGAGTACGCCGTAGATACATTCAACGTCCGCAGATCGTGAAGGTCTCTGTCGATCTCTTTGCTTCCAATCGTTTCATCCGTAATGATCGAAGCGTAGATCGTCGCGCTCTCAGACAGGTCTTTCAGGAGATATTGAGCATTCGATCCGGTGAAGATTTTTTTGAACAGACCATACAACTCTTTGTAATTGCCTTCCGTCGCTTTGCTAAACGGTTTACCCTCGTGCGCTTGCATATAGTCGCGGACGAAGCTTGATACTTGTCCCGGAATCACCTTCTCAATGTGCATCCAATACTGCGTATAGAGGAACTCCTGCGTATCTGCACTCAATCCGAGCAATAAGTAGTTCCGCACCAAGTCAGCCAGCGAAAGCGGCTTGCCGAGAGAGTTCATAGATTCAAATATTTCTTGCGGATTTTCCCATGCGTTCTTCTCCGGTTGAAGCTCAATCGTTATCACGCTGAACTTGTCTAAACCCTTTTCGATTAAAGCCGTAAGATCTACGCCGTTATCTTTGTAATCAGATAGCTTATTGAAGAAGTATTTATAATTCCGATACACAGCCGAGTTTTTCTCTGTCGCGTTCAATTCCTCCGACAGAATGATATTCTTGTATGCAACCCAATCCGTCTCGACCTGCTTCAGCTTAACCTTATACTCCGTGTCCCCTGCAACGGAATTATTCTTTAGGTACTGTGAATCAATGAAGTGCCCAAGATCGGCATTTCCAAGAATATCTCGGAGAGCAACCAAGAATAGCATTGTGGTTGTGATACGCTGCTGCCCATCAATCAGCACCAATTTGTTTGGCTGTCCGAATGCCGCTTGTGTTTGGAAATATGTGATAGAACCAAAGAAATGCTCGGATGGCTTCCCTGCGACATTTGCTTCGTAGGTTTTCCTTACGTCTTCTAAAAACACCTGACATTGTTCGTCCGTCCATTCATAGTTCCTCTGATACGGAGGAATGAAGAATGTGACGTTGTGGTTTGAGAGCATTTGGAGCAATTTGATTTCTTGCGGTATCATACGTTTCTCCTTAAACTGATGTAGGTCAAAGCGTTATCTTTTCGCCAATCATAAATCTTGCAGGGCGATTGTTTGTTTTCCTCTTGCTTTTCGGAAGAATCAAGGTCGAATAAATCAAACAAACTGACTTGCTCGACTTCTCTGACTTCATGGTACGGAATTGTACCGGTCAACCCGTCCATTTGCCATATATTCCAAGCAACTATCGTAATGATCTTTCCGTATTCTCGGAGATCAGGTTTTCGCTTCATCCGTTCCTCGAAATACTCCTCAAAAGTCATCACCATGTTTACCCGCGCAATCAAGAGATTGTCGCCTTGAAACTCATATCCGTATGTAGCTTGAAACGCCCGAATTGTCCATTTCAGCCATTCTTCGTCGGTGCTTGCATTCTCGTTCACAACGCGAAGCTTACGATCCAAAATCCCAATCCGGCGATGTGTTGGAATAACCTCTCCGTTTTCCACATCGTATCGGCTTACAAGGTATGGGGCTTCTCCACAGGTGATTTCTAATCTGCGAGAATCAACGTATTGCTTCCAATCCTTGCCTTCAGGAAAAACGACGCAGTTCGTAGGGTTGTTTCCGTCATTGAACGCATCCCGATACCCGAACCAAACCTCATCTATGTCGTTATTCATTCGGTTGCAAACCCAAAGAGGAGTGAACACCTCTGCGTGTTGCCGGGTGCGCTCGCTTTGCTGTTCAAGTTCTTTGCGAGCTCTTGTCTTGATTATGTTTGATCTTTCTCCGGTTATACTGTCACTTGTAATCTGCGCGTACCGACCGTATTTCTCGCCCAAAGCGTTATATGCATCGGTTGCCCAAATGATATTCTCTTTTGTTGTTTTATCTTCTAAAAGACGATCCAGCAGCCCCAATAAATGAAGCTTCAAAATGTCATCTTGAATGTTTACAATCAAACGGGTTTCGCCCCCTTTATAGTCGCATTTATCTTCGGTATTATATTTTCAGTTTATCACACAGAAAGTCCCGATGTCTGCCCTTTGGGTTATTCGTCGTATATTTTTATTAGTTTTTTTGCTTCTTCTTTCATCAAAGCAACTACGTTGTCTGGAGCTGTGATCTTCAACCCATCACCAATTGCAAACATCCATCCAAGAAATTGCCTGCTTATAGCCACATTTACCTGCGCTTGGAAGTGGTCTTCACCTCTCGGTACGATTGAAATGTCTTTACCGAAGCGGTCTATCACAACACCTACCAAATCGTTCCTTCCTTCCAGAGTAACAGATGTCATTTCGCCGCTAAACATTCCAAACAAACTCTTTGTGTATTTCGGAAGGTCGAAATCCTTGAACTCTTTACTCCCTAACCGCTTTTCCTCCGTGACAGTAATGTTCAGCATCTTATCAACGCGAAAGTGCTTTATGCACGCCTCTTCCGCATCATAGGCGACAAGATAATAGTTTTCGTCATCCCACATTAAGCCCCACGGACTGACCTGATACTCTTCTCCGTTGTGCCGAAGCTCCATTTTCTTTTTGACGTTCCACTGATAATAATGGAATCGGATCTGCTTATCGGAATTGATCGCATCATGCAAAATGTCCACGTTATAGTAGATTGATTCGTTCATGGACTTGATGCGCCCTGCAATATAAACTTGCCTGTGAAGATACTTCGCTTCATAGCGGCTGCCAAGAGATTCAATCTTTCGGATCAGTTCTCTCGATTTCTTTTCGGAAAGAAACTTTGCCGACTGAACAGAATCCACTAATAGTTTCAGTTCAGGTAATTCAAACCTCCGCGACCCCACATGATACAGCACACGATTGTCCTTTTGCTTTTCGGAGATAACATCAACACCGAACTTCCTCAGCTCTTCTAAATCCATATAAAGAGTCTTTCTTCCGAGGCCCACTCCATATTGTGCAAGCATATTGCATATTTCGGACTGGTCAAGCGAATGCTCGTCATCAGTATTTTCCGTCAGAATCTTAACAAGATAGAGCATTTTGAGCTTTTGATTTTCTCTTGGTTCCATTGATGCCTCCATGAGATTCTGTTTTATACATTGTAATAAAAATGGGTCAAAAATGCAAGGGGTAAGGGCAGACTTTTGGACTTACCCATTGCTATAATTTGGGTGTAGGAAGCACAAAGAACCCTTTTCGCCGACTAACCTATGGAGGAATGATCTATGAAACTATTGCAAACCTCTTGTCCTCGCTGCGGAGCGAATATGCGCGTGATTCCTGAAGCAAACAAAGCTGTGTGCGACTACTGCGGCACGACGGTACTGATTGATGATGAAATCAAGCGCATTGAGTACACGAACGCGGAGGAAGCCGGTTATAATTTTGAAAAAGGGCGGCTCCGCGCACAAGCTGAACAAATACAGCATCCAGCGATGCAACATATTCAATATGAATATGTCACACCACAGAAGAAGAAACGTCATACCTTTTGGTGGGTGATGGGTTGGATCTTCATCTTCCCCATTCCAGCAACGATTCTAATCCTGCGAAATAAGAAGATGCATTGGATTCTCAAAACCGTTTTGATTCTCCTCGTATGGGGAATCTACCTTGCAATCGGATTTTCCGGTAGCGCAAACGCATAAGGAGGAAGAAATACATGGAAGCAAAAAAGTATTGGTACTGCAATGTGTCAGTTAAAGGAATCTCTCGCAGCTATTCCTATATCAGTGATATAGGCGAAATCTCTGTCAGAAGCTATGTGGAAGTCCCGTTTGGAAGCAACAACATTTCTCGCATCGGCATCGTACAGGCGTGTGGTGAATACTCCTTTGAAAATGCACCTTATCCTCCTGCCCAAACGAAGCACATCATTCGGATTGCTTCCATAGAGGATTATCTCCAGGATTCTCCCCATGATTCTGATGAAGATGATCCCTTCGACGAGTTCTCTCAAATCAATGAATTCATTGCTTATGCAAAATGGGACGACGTTCTGGAATGGGCTTGCGATCATCACGAAACGACCAGCTCTGTTGTTGCGGCAAAGGTTATAGAATGCTACGAACTCTGCATTAAGCAGAATATGCCCGACGCATTCCTGAACCTCGGTACATATTACTATAAAGGGGTATTTGTGGAGCAGGACTATCAAAAAGCATTCGCGTTGTACAAGGTAGCAGCGGATGCCGGTCTAAAGCAGGCACTCTGCAATTGCGGTTATTGTTTCTACTATGGACGACATCAAGAAGTGGACTATGCTGAAGCATATCGTTATTTCCTGCTTGGTGCCATCTTGCATAACGACGCAAACTGCCTCTATAAACTCGGAGATATGTATCTAAACGGGTATTATGTGGAAAAGAACGAAAAGTATGCGTTCATGCTGTTTGACCGCGCCTTAAAAGTATGTCGTGACAGCGAAAACGGCGATCCCGCCTTCCCTGATGTACAGTTTCGCATTGGGAAGTGTTTGCTGTACGGGATTGGTGTGGAACGAAACATCGAGGAAGCACACACCACACTCAGCTTCGCCCTGTTGAACTTCTATCACCGTCGGCAAACAGACCCGTATGTACAGCAGTTGATCGCATCTACAAAGAAGCTCATTGCTGAAGCGCAGAAGTATCTCGACGCAGATGCGATCATGAGGGATTAAGACATGAATCACCGGATTACAATTCGTGTTCCCGTGGAAAAGCGCGGATTCTTTGGCAGGAAGAAGATCGTCTACGAAGAACGTACAATGGTTGTGGACGGTAAAACATTCCGCAAGATAAAGAAGGCGCAGGAAGACGCTGAGCTGGAAGAGTTCCTCGATTTCATGGAGGAAATGGATCTCATAGATGAAATGATGGACGAATAGGAGACATACATGGACGATTTTCTTGATTACTTTTCCTTCGACGGCGACGGACATTTGCCATGTTTGGAACTGAATGATCCTACCGATCCTGTTAATGATTCAAAGATGGAGCCCGATAAATACTTACAAGAGAAGAACTGAACCCATGGTTGCATTAGAAGGCATGATAATAGCATGATGAACCAACATAACAATCCCTCCTAGCGGCTGCAGGCTGGCCACAAGGAGGGATCTTTCTATATGAATGATTATAGCATGTCAGCAATGTTGATGATTGTCTTACCTATGCTTTTCGCATACTGAATCGTCTGATATGCACCGCCAGAATTATGTGTTACATAGAAGATAACCAAATCGGAGCGATCCACCATGCTACGATTCCGTATTTGGTAGGCAGCTTTCGGATAAGATCCATCTGATTCCGGGCAGGTTTCAACTTCATCATAGTATTGATCATACGCCTTCTTGTTTTCCCGATATTCAGCCAACTGAAACGGCATGACCCAAATCAAAGAGCTTTTACCGCGATAGTATTCTTTTGCATGACGAACTGCTGATGCTGCAATCTGATCAAATTCTCCATTCCTGCCAACAAGAAAATCCACATAGTCCTTCTTTTCAATCAGGTTTAGAACAAGGGACACGACTTGCCTCTCAACGTCACGAAAGCGATCAACCTCTCTGTGTCCGAAAAATGATACGGTGTAAATATCTAACATCTTTGCCCCCTGCAACGGTTTCAGACAACAAAAAAGTGCGCAGCCGAAACCGCGCACGAAAAACGCAAGCTCCGATTGCTGCGACACAACTTTTGCAACTCAACCGAGAATGCAAAATGAAGCTTTGCATTTTTACCAAGTGGTAAAGAATGCAAGCTCGGTTGAGGTTGCGAAAATACGGTTGTGTCGCAAGGATTATTATACCGAGAATCGGTCAAAAAAGCAAGGTGTTATGCCAAAAGCAAATTAACGAAAACATAATAGAACGGTACAAAAAAGCTAACTATTTGTACTGTTGCCCAACAACTGTTAGTTCGTCTGTATCCGGATTATACTCGGCTACTATTATCTTCCCTAGAAGATGCTTATTCATTCTGTAATAGTATTCTGCTAAGCTCTCCCGCCTTTTTGAATGATGCGACTTTAGCATCACTATATACTTGTCAAAATGACTAGGCAGAAGCGAAAGATAGAATGCCGCCTCATTAGTGAATCCCATTTTTGCACTTGGTACGTTTCCTGTTTCTGTCCAAGTATATCGCTTACATTCGATTGCTATTGAACCATCCGCATCCACAATATCAAACTTATGCTCCTTAGGCGGATCACCAATTGGGATTTTCTTTTCCAATTCAAATGATGTTTCGAAATGATTTTGAAACCAATTTTTGACTTGTTGTTGGAAGATAGCTCCATTTCTAGGGTTGTCGGAATTGCTCATGCCGTGACCTCACTTTGCAAGTTCAATGAACGCTTCTTTATACTCTACTAGCAACCGCTTTGCAACAGCATCTATCATTTCATCATCTGATAGCACATCTCTCGGAAGCTCTCCAATTTTCATCTTTGCAATTAGATCACCAAGGCTTTTATCATGTTGCGCCTTTGAGATCGCGCCACGTTCTAAAAACAAATCAAGAGTTTTCTTTTGCTCAATAAACAGCCGGAGGTTTTTCTCCTGGTATGTCATTTCTTGTGTGTCCATTTCCCTGTTCCCAAAGTATTACTGATATTTATAAAATACCATTGTTTCCTTCTTCAAGCAAGCAAACTCGTTAAAAATCATTGTTTTTCAATCTCTTGATCCTTCGCATATAGTTAAAACCGCGATCCCGTCGCTTATATATCCTTATTATGGTACAATATCTATCCACAAGTTCTACCCTAAGTCCAAATTCTCGGACTTACCCTTTTAATGAAAAACTTATTTCTTGAAAATCGAAATGCTGCTGCATATAATAAAGCCAAGAGGTTAAGGAAACAAGTTTTTCATTAAGACGGAGGTGTTAGGAAGTGAAACCAGTTCGGAGAGATTTTTTCCCTCGTATTGAGCAATACATTAACGAGTACAAGGAAACCAATGGTACAGCGCCTTCCATCAAGGAGATCGCCGCAATTCTGAATGTTAGCAACGCAACAGCGTGGCGTTACGTTCAAAGAATGTCCATTGAAGGTCTGCTTGAATATCAAGGCGGATATGGTCGAATCTCCACCAAACCGAACCAAAAGGAATCCGACCCAACGCAAGCGATCCCTTCTGTTGGTTCCATCTCTTGCGGTCTTCCTCTACTCGCGGAAGAAAACATCGAGGAGTATGTGCGCTTACCGAAGAGCTGGATCGGCTCCGGAGATAATGTGTTCATTCTCCGAGCTGAAGGTCATTCCATGATCAATGCGGGGATTGACACTGGCGACATGGTTATCATTCGCCAGCAGCAAACGGCAGAGCCCGGGCAGATCATTGTCGCGCTTGTCGATGATGAGACCGCAACGCTAAAGAGGTATCGTCCGCGTCCTGAAGATAATATCGTTGAACTTGTACCGGAAAACGATTCTTTTGAAGTTCAGGTCATCGACTTGACCGAAAGGCGTCTTGCGATTCAGGGCATTGTAATCGGTGTCTATAAGAACTTTGAATCGAATGCCGCACTGTGAGTAACGGAGGTGATCTAAAATGACAAACCGACAACTGATCATGCTAAAGCTGATTCAGCTTAGCGATGAAGACTTTGCGGATCTAATGGACGATCAGATTACTGATCTTATGAACGGCGGCCTCTGTAAAATCTGCATGGCAAGCCATAGCGGCGAATGCCCGGAGGAAACCGGCGAATGGGATGGATGCCAATTCGATCTCGTCGAATGGCTCCAAAAACAGGCAAGCTAAAAAGGACACAGAATCTTGCGAAAGGAGGAGCAACAATGGAAATGCCGAAAGAACGAACGTATTTGTGCATCGATGGCAAGTGTTTCTACGCATCTATTGAATGTGCGGAACGCGGGTTAAACCCCTTTGAAACGAATCTCGTTGTTGCCGATCGCTCTCGCGGTAAAAACGCCCTATGCTTGGCAATCTCTCCCCACTTGAAATCGTTGGGAGTACATAACCGCTGCCGGCTCTCTGATATTCCGGGCAGTATCAAGTACGAAATCGCGCTACCGCGGATGCAGCTATATGTGGACTACTGTGCTGACATTTATGCCCTCTATCTGAATTACATCGCGCCAGAGGACATTCACGTGTACTCGATCGACGAAGCGTTCCTGGATATTACAAACTATCTGCACATCTATAAGATGAGCGCAAAAGAGTTTGCAAAATTCCTTATGAATGAGATCGCCGACAAACTGCACGTTCCAACAACAGCCGGTATTGGAACCAACCTCTACCTTGCGAAAATCGCTCTTGATCTAACCGCAAAAAAGGCAAGAGATCACATCGGTTACCTAACCGAGGAACTGTTCAAAGAGCAGTTATGGGATCATCAACCGATCACCGACTTTTGGGGAATCGCCAAAGGCAAGGCAAACAGGCTGAGTCACTATGGGATCTTCACCATGCGCGGTATCGCGGAAGCGGATCAATCTTTGCTGTATAAGACCTTCGGTGTCGATGCTGAACTCTTGATCGATCACGCTTGGGGACGGGAAACCTGTCTAAAGAGTGACATTAAGAAATACCGTAGCAAAAGTCATTCGGTATCCTTCTCGCAGATCCTTCCTCGTGATTACGACTACGATGAAGCTGCTATTGTGATGGCAGAGATGTCTATACATGGATGCCTGGAACTATACAAGCGCCATGTGATCACCGGCAAGCTATGGATTGGCATTGGATACTCGCGGTATGAAGCGTACCCGCCCGCACAGGCGTCCATCAAACTGAAGTGTCCAACACAACTTTCCTCGATCATCGAGCCTGCCGTGAAAGCAAAGTTTCGGGAGATTGTTGCCCGTGGTGTTCCTATCCGGCATTTAGCAATCTCTTTCTGCGACACGAGAGACGAAGGCTGCGAGGGCTATGACTTGTTTACCGATTGGGAACAGGTCGATAAAGAGAAGGCGGTCGAGCGCACCGTGCTGGAGATCAGAGACAAGTTTGGCAAGAACGCCGTTCTTCGCGGCATCAATCTCAACAAAGCCGGAACGCAGCGGGAAAGAAACGGATTTATCGGAGGTCACAGAGCCGGTTATGATGATGAGAGAGCAGCGCGCCAAGCAATTCATGCCCTTTGACGCAATGAAGGGGCTTGCCGAAGCCCTAAAAGATCGAGAAGAACGCCATTCGCGCGTTTTGAAACACGAA
>JAEEGF010130654.1_pt1 | contig 22136 bp, 23 predicted proteins | sample 9134171 | NCBI WGS metagenome assembly JAEEGF01 (sample SAMN16246542, study PRJNA631951) | gut metagenome | biome: gut microbiome; feature: rumen; material: AP-attached | host: Bos | place: Iran: Karaj | collected 2018-10 | reverse complement strand
CTTGCAGTAAAGGACAGATGGACGGTAGATGATATAATAAAGAGGACAGATAAACTTGTCGCTGAGGTGACTGAAATGTTCAAATTCCCCCAATAGAAATTTAATATGATCGGCAAATACCCCGTCATAACCCTCTTGGCAGCACCCGTTTCAAGGACCAATTCCTAGAGGCGCAGAAACGCCTTACCCTGGAAGGAAATATCGTCATCAGCGTTGGCCTCTTCGATGATGAAGTATGGATTCCAGATACCAAAGAAATGCTTGACGATATGCCTAATTGATTAGTTAGTATGATAGTCATTATGACTAATAGATGCGAAATATGCGAAACAAATAACCTATTTAATAATATGAAAAAAATAATCATTCTTTTATCGTTTGGATGTAGTCTCCTCTTTTGCCTTCCAAACTATGCTTTCTGTCAAGGTAGATATATTAATCGAGGACAATATCAAATTCAGAGAGGTAGGACTACAAGGAATACATACGGACAACCTGGGAATTCATGGCTGAATGAACAAAGATCGATGGAGAAACGCCAATCAGAATCACAAAAAAAAAGCGAATGACAAAAAAGAGAAAACAAACATTGCCGGCAAAGAATACTATATACACAAGGTTCTTAATAGAGAAACTCTAAAAACAATTTCTAAAGAGTATGGCATCAATGAAGAAGATATCGTAGAAGCCAATCCTGATGTAAAAAAAGGTTTGAAAGTGGGCTCTATAATCTTTATTCCCGTTGATAAGGCGAATATCTCGGACAAGACAAATCTCTCTGATGAAAAGAAATCAAAGGATAATTCTACATCAACCGCATCTTTGGATAATGTTCCACAAGAAAAGTCACAAAATAACGTCCAGCAAGAATCATTAACGCCCTCGCAAAAGAAGAATAAATGGGGATATGTCAACGCAAAAGGGAAGTTTGTTATCAAACCTACTTTTGAAGAAGCGGACATTTTTAATAATGGGTATGCTAAAGTTAAGAGTTCAGGGAAGTATGGTTTCATTGATGTGTCCGGGCAATACGTGGTGCAGCCCACCTATGATTTGATTGAAACTTTGGAATATGATAATCAGCCATACTATAAGATTTGGAGAGAGGAGAACGCCGGCATCATGGATAGTGAATTTAGGGTTTGTTATGATACTGATTATGATGAAATTACGCCAATTTCGATTATGAACCAAAGTATCGTTTTTAAAGGGCAGTCTAACAATTGCTATTATTTTTTAGGGAACTCTGTTCCAGATCGTGTTTCAAAGATTCCGTATGAATCGATTGATAATAAAATCGATGTCTTCATTGTTAAAAAGGATGGCTTATACGGATATATTAAAAAAGATTTTTCTTTTGAGTGCCCGCCTCGTTTTACGAAGAGCCCGATCGTGATTAGTGCTCCCTCTCGTTTTTATGACGATATAAAGAATGAGCCTTTGATTTTGACAGATTCGGGAGTGTATACCATTAATCAATATGATGATTTTTTATTTGGAAAACTTTCTTATGATTCTTATGTTTCTTCAAAAGTACTGCCCGATTGGATGAAAAGGCATATTGTAGTAGAGGAGGACTCAGATAAAATTACTACAAAGAATATTGATTTTCAGATTGGCATTTTTAGTCAGTTTTTAGAAGTTTCAAGAAATAGTCATACGCCATATATCATTGATGGAAATGATGATTATGAGGTTTATTTGCCAAAGGAATTGTCTGAAGAAGTGGGGGAAAATGAGTATAGGCATCCAGTGGCATATAGCGCTATCTTTGCAGATTTATATTGTTGCCTTTATATTGATTATAAAACAGAAGAAACGCGACTAATGATACGACCTAGGCCCAATCTTCCAAATGTGAAGAAAACAGGTACATATTATAGTTCTATTAAATTGCAAAAAAATCGAAATGTTAAGCTTAAGCCTTTGGTCACGGATGCAATTAATCTGTATGAAGACTCTTCTATAGGAGGAGGCGAGATCGTTCCTATACAATTCGGAAAATTAAGCAATGGTAATTGTATTCTAACCTTTAGGGTTTTATACAATATTAGGAAACAAAACTATCAGTATGGTCCACCTCAGTATGTGAATATTATGGGACAACCAGTAATGGTTAACACGGGTTCTCTTTCAAGAAATGTTGCAGATTATTTTGAAATTGCCCTAATATTAAATAATAATATGGAGGTAGTTCAATATTTGCGTTTACCTTATAATCGAGATAATAAATTGTATTATGATGATTCCGGCTTTTTATGCACCAGAGAGTTGTGGAAGATTGGTAATGGAGAGCCATTAATAAAGTTTAATAATAAAGGGCAATTAGAATGGGTTTATACCCCCAAGGAGGGCCAGACGTTTTATCACTTCAATCGAGATAAGGACCACTATTATTTTGCTGGCGTGACTACAAATCAAGGGTTAATAGGCAGGAATAATAGTTTATTAGTAACTCTCTCAAAAGATGGCTCTGTGGAGGACACGCAATTTGTTAAAGGAGGAAGCCCCTATGAGTGGGTATTTGCAAATGAAAAGGGGGTATATGTATCATCAGATGATAATTTAAAAGGTAATAAAGTATTCTATAGAGTAAAAAAGAAAGAAACAGCTTCTCCATCATGTGTATGGGAAAATTGGGCAGGACACCGAATTGGAGGATGTGGGATTTATGATAATTATGTTGGATGGATAATACGCCCCGTAATTAATGGCTCTCCGGAGTCGGATGGCGTATGGATGGTTTATCCTTTTGAAGGGGGTAAGGCAAAAGTGATAAAGAATGGAAAAGTAATGTTTGTCGATGAATCAGGAAAAATTCTATAGTCACTAAATATTATTGTTCAATAGAGAAAGCAATATGAAACAGATTTCTTTTTTTATTTTATTTTTGACGTTAATTGTTGCATCTTGTTCTTCATATGAAAAATGTGGTCCATTTGTAAATGGAATAGCTGTGGCAAAGGATAAGAATGATCACTACTCATATATAGGAAGTGACGGGAAACTGATTAACAAGAAAGCCGTTTTTCAGTTGGCAAAGGATTTTTCTGATGGTTATGGTGTCGTTCAGATTAGTGACCATCATTTTGCCTTGGTGAATAAGGATATTCAGGTTGTTACAACAGAGAAGTATCATTATCTCAAGCCGTTTATAAACGGATACGCTTTGTTTACCCATGATGGGGAGCATTACGGCATTATGGACACGGCTCTTAAAACGGTATTACCTCCTTTGTATCAGTTCGGTAGTACAAGTGAAGGATTGACTATCGTATCGTCTGATGGTTTATATGGTTTCGTTGATTCCACATATACCATTGTCGTTCCTTGTCAATATCAGAGGGTTCGTGATTTTGAGAATGGGAAAGCAATTGTTTATAAGGATGACGTCGCAGGTTTAATTGACAGAAGCAATCATTACACACGATTAGGAAAATTCGAGTATCTATCCAATTATGCCGATGGTTTTGTCAAAGCAAGGAAAAGCAGTAATGGACCATTTGCGCTCATTGATTCGAAAGGGCGTAAAACTTCTGACTATCGATATTTGGAAATGCGCTCTTTTCAAGACGGCTTTGCTCCGGTTTTGCATAAAAGAATAAGCGATGGGAAAGAGTGTTGGGGGATGATTAATACCAAAGGAGATGAGGTTGTTCAATGCGAGTGGGAAAAATACCAATTACTCGGCAAAGGAGTCGTAGCAGTATGTAAAAGCCGAATGAATGAAGAAACTTGGCAGTGTTTTGATACAAATGGTCGAGAGGTGTATTCTCAGTCATTCTATAGTATTACCCCTTTTGAAGATGGCAAGTCAAGAGTAATGACAAAAGCTGGTTTGGTTTGTGACCTTAAACCTAATGGCGATATTTCTGAGATTGAAAACGAGAATACATGGCTATTAGGTACTTGGTCATGCGAGGATGCGCTTGGTTACTCGTCATTAACGTTTAGTGGCGATGGGTTGAAGGGTGAGGTTGAAATGTTTACTGAATTACCTGCAAGAACGGGAGGAGGTAGAAGCCGGGTTTATGGCTCTTATGTTAAGAATGGGAGTTCAGTTATCGTTACTTTGCCTGAAGGGAAAGATACGTGGGAAGCTAATGCGGCTCACGATCAACTCAAAAGTACTATCGGTTCCACGGTGTTATACAAAAGTAAAAAAGAAAAGAAGAAGTATACTGCAAACATTAGGAATCACGAGAATGTCGATTATTATAACATGAATAAGAAATATGCAATGCTGATAAAAGAGATAATCCGCAATAATTGGGATTTAGATGAGTCATTTTTGAAGCAACGCTTCTCTAATGAATATAGTAATCATCTCTATAATATGCTGATTCACAATAAGGGAAAAGAGAATGGGGTGGAATTTATCAATGCTTTTAGGCCATTTATTAACGACGCTCCCGAGAAGGTTGAACTCATAGATTTGGATGTAGAAGGATATCAATACGAGGATTATCGGACAGTATTCTATGTGTTACTAGGAGAAGATAAAATGTATTATAAGTGCAAAGCCTACATGGATTTACCGCCCAATGGGAACTATTCATTTAGTTCTGCTATTAAATGCTTCCCTTATTCCGAAGATAGTCTTAAAAGGTGATTATTCCTTTAAATTCAGTAGGTACCAAGGTTATCTTCGATAATTAGAATGCCGTTTATAACTTTTTTCTTCCTTAGAATCATGGTCGGCAAATTTCCAGTCATTACTCTCTGTGGCAGCACCCGTTTCAAAGACCAGTTTCTTGAGACGCAGAAGCGCCTTACTCTGGAAGGCAACATCGTTATCAGCGTTGGCCTCTTCGGCCACAGTGGCGATGATGAAGTATGGACTCCCGGTACCAAGGAGATGCTGGACGTCATGCACAAGCGGAAGATTGATATGGCCGATGCCATCTATGTCATTAACGTAGGCGGATACATCGGGGAGAGTACCCGGTCAGAGATTGAGTATGCCCATAAGAACGGAAAGAAAGTAATGTATTTGGAACTTCAAGAATAGTTGCCCCACAAATTGACACAACCCGCCCATATCTTTGCACCCAGAAGCATCGCACCATGAAAGCCTATACACTCTTCCAACAATACATCTGGCTGGTCAAAACCATTCACAAAGCTGGACGGCTGACCCTCGAGGAGATTAACGACCTTTGGGTTAGAACAGAGATGTCCGAAGGTTTGCCGATCGCCCGCAGCACATTTAACAGGCATCGCGATGCAATCCTCGACATGTTCGGCATCGTCATCGACTGTGACAAGAAGGACGGCTTTCGCTACTTCATCTACAACGAGGAAGTGCTGGCGGAGGAATCTATCCAGAACTGGATGCTCTCCACGCTGTCGGTCAATAGCGAGCTGGCGGAAAGCAAGGGTGTGCATGATCGGATACTCCTGGAGTCAATCCCTTCGGACGGAACCTATCTGCACAGGTTCATCGAGGCCATGAAACGCGGCGTGCGAGTGTCGGTGCAATACCGGCGGTATGGCAGCGACCAGTCGTCTTATATGAAAGTCAATCCGTATTTTGTGAAGCTCCATGGCCGACGTTGGTATGCCCTGGTCAAGCTCCCGGAGCCGACGGCGTACTTGTTCACCCTGGCCTTCGACCGCATCGAGTCGTTGGAACTCACGAACGAGAAATATGCCTATGACCGCGACTTCGACCCGGCCGGATGGTTCTGGGATTGCTATGGCATTGTTAAAGATGAGGAAGTGCCCGTAGAAAAGGTGGTAATCCGTGCTTTTGGCAAAGAGGCAAACTATCTTCGCGACTTGCCGTTGCATCATAGCCAACAGGAGATTTCCTCAGGTGAAGGTTATACCGATTTTGCTCTGATGCTCCGACCGACGGCCGACTTCTTCAGCCCGTTGCTCGCCCGTGGAGCTGCCATTAAAATTATAGAGCCCCTGTGGCTGGCCGACGAGATTCGTCAGCAGCACCAGGCTGCAATGGCATTGTACGACTAACTCTTTGCACAATGGGTTTACTTGAGTTTCTGTTTGGCAAAAGCCAGCCTCAAAATAAAGATTGGCGGGACGAGTTGGATGATTCCACGGAGATCGAGACCGACGATCACTGGACTGTCGATCATGAGGTTGAAGAAGACCTTGATGACGACTGGGAAGAAGAGCAGGAGAAGGATTGGGGCGACGATTGGGGTAAATTCTAAAGAACAAACAATATGGCGACATTTCTACTTTATTGGAACCCTCATTTTTCCAGCTATAAACTGGACCGGTTCCTCCGAGATTTCAATTTCCCCGAAGGGAAGGACGTCCTGACAGGTGATGACGATTGGGATCGTTCACCGGATGACTTCAATTGGAGCATCGTCGAGCACGAGAAAGCGCAGGCCGGAGATCGTTTCTTCTTCATTAGAGTCGGCTATGAGAAGCCGACGGGTCTTATTGGCACCGGTATTTTCCTCTGTGATCCTTACGAAGCAGAGGACTGGTCTGGTCAGAACCGTCATATCTACTATATGGACATGGAATGGCACGAAGTCATCAAGCCAACATCCGACAAGATATTGAGGACCCACGAACTCATCAAGGCCATCCCAGAAGTCCACTGGGCCAGCGGCAAGGCCGGCGTAGAGGTGACCCCGGAGGTTGCTGAAAAGATTGAGGCTCTCTGGAGGCAACATATGGAGACAGTCAAGTAACAGAATAAAGAATTCTAGGACCGTGTTACGCTTCGGGCGGCTCGGACCACTCCTCACCCCGGTGAATTTTTCATCGGGGTGTTGTATTTTTTTTAGACTGTCCCATGATTTGAGCCAGTCTCGCTTTTACTTTGCACGTGCCTTGACAACGTGGGCCTGTTGCTTGGCAGACACCCACCTGGTTGGCCTTAGGGGAGTGTCAAGGAAGAGGGTAAGCCAAGTACCCCTCGAAAGGAGCGTAGATCCACGATATTGGTTACGGTGGACTGGAGACAGAATGAAAAGAGCCCGAAGCGCTAAATCGGTTGCTTTATTAATCTGTCTCTAGGGGGAAAGGTTCGAATCCTTCGCGCTCCCGAGGAATAACGTGGTAACCCACCTGACGGGGGCTACGTTCGGGTTTATGCCCATTTTCTCCGAAACGGGTGAGTCAGGTTCACGCCGTGAAAGGAGAGCAGACACCTTCATATATCGGAACAAGAGGAGCCGGCTTTTGCCGAGGAAGGAGAGGGTTCGACTCCCTCCGCTCTCAAAAACTAAGAAGGGCACGTTATCGTTGGTCGCCTACGACGGGTAGCATTCGACTGTCTTTGAACTGTTGCGCCTTCCAGTGCGGACAGGTAGAGCCTGGTCCGTTTTTTATAATTCATCCTATTGTCTCACATTTTGGTACAACCCCGTCTTTACTTTGTACCCGAAATCTTAAAACAACTACTGTCATGAAACCATCAGAAATGAAAAAAGTCCATCTTGACAGCTTCCACATCGCCGGATTCGGCTTCTGGGAAGGCTGCGAGGCATTCCGCGACCTGCACATCGGCACTCGGCTCGATCTGGTACGCGAAGATGACAACGCATTTGATCCTTATGCCGTGGCCATCTATCTCGGTGGTAAGAAGCTCGGCTTTGTGCCGCGTGGGCACAACCACGACTTGAGCAAGTACCTCGATATGGGCTACGGCCGGATGTACGAACTCCGGATCACCCGTATTACGCCGGATGTTCATCCCGAGAGCCAGGTGGAAGTTATCCTCAATGTAGTGAATCGTGATCCCAACAAGCACAACTAAATGAAAACACGAATCATTATCCTCGGACTTTTCGTACTCGTCGCTCTGGCTTGCAATCCAATAACGCCAACGCCAGAGCCTGAGCCCGATCCGACACCAGCGCCTCCCAAATCACTGGGTACGTTCAAAAATGTCAGTTTGGACAGCAAGTCATCCAGTCTAGTGGTCGATCTTCCCCGTGATGTTACAGGGGAGGGAGCCACGGTGAAACTGAAGAACGGTGTATCATGGATCAATGCCCTGACATTGAACGGTAAGAACATTACCTTCAACGTTGAGGAGAACACGAATAGCTCTACCGGACATCGCTACGATACGATTTTAGTGACCGCTCAGGGCGTACGTATCGGTGCCATCTGTGTCTCGCAGGCCCGTCCCCGGAAAGCGGCCGAGAAACTGCAATGGACAACCTCCGGCAAGACCTATTGGAGTGGAGACATTCCCAAGTTGTCAGGAAAGGAAATGACAAAACTCATCTACAATCTCGAGAAAACAACCGGCGGTAAAGACAACTACAAGAACTACCCGGCCTTTGCCTACTGTATCGAGATGAACCACGACCCGGACAACGACATGGAATGGTATCTCCCTTCTTATGACGAGCTTCCCGATATGCGTATGTACCCGGCCTTTTCCGACATGTACTATTGGACATCATCCTCGCTCTCAACCGGCGATGAATCGTCTGCACGCGTTTTCAAGTATAACTCTGCAGCTACCAGCCGCAAGAAAAACGAGTTGATGGGCGTCTATGCCTTCCGCAACGGATCAATAGAATAGAATCATCATGGACGAGAATGACCACAATGAGCAACCAAAATCGGGAGAGGCCTGGCTAGTATGGCTTACGCTGTTGCTGTTCTCATCGTCCTATGTGTTCTCCTATCGTTATGACAACGTCTGGATCGCTCTCATTGGAATTGGTATTTCCAGCTTTCTGTTCTCAGTATTAGGTCGTGATAAAGAACACCCTGAGAAAACGGCTGGAGGAGGTTTTGCTGTGTTTATCGCAGCAATGGCTTTATGGGTCACTATGTATACGTTGTTCGTAGCAGATTAGAAAACCATCAATTATTAGTAAATTTGTAATCAATGAATTATCACCCTTCTCACATGGAAAAAGAACAAGATCGAACCCTGGGCTGCATGGTCGGCGGTGCAGTGGGGGATGCGCTGGGCTATGCCGTTGAGTTTGAAAGCTGGCCGTCCGTTTCTGCGAGGTACGGCCATCGCGGCATCACGCACTATGAATTGGACCATCGTGCCCTTGCGCAAATCTCCGACGACACCCAGATGTCACTCTTCACGGCCGCGGGTGTGCTGCTGGGGATGACGCGAGGATATATGCGGGGCATCATGGGACGCCTTGACCTGTATTGCCGGTATACCTATCTGGACTGGCTTCATACACAGGAGTGGCCGGCGCGAAAAGCGGGCGAACGGGTGGATTCCTGGCTGATGGATATCCAGGATCTCTATTCTCGTCGCGCTCCCGGCAACACCTGCATGACAGCATTGCGAGCTATCGAAGCGGGAGAGGCGGTCAAGAACGACAGCTGCGGTTGTGGCGGCGTAATGCGCACGGCACCCATTGCTCCCATCTGCTTCCTTCACAGATATAATGATGGTCAGCTGGAGTATTGTGATATGGTTGCCGCTCAAGTCGCCCGAATCACACATTTGCATCCGCTGGGCTTCCTGCCGTCGGCCGTCCTCAATGATATCCTGATGCAGCTGCTCGCCGGGAAGGCATATGATTCTGACAGCCTTGTCGCCGTAGTTCAGGGAGCGTCGGATCGCCTGCCAACCATCGTATCGGAAGACGACGATGGAAAGACGTATGGAGAGCTATGGCCCCGCCATGTCGGAATTCTGCAGCACAAGCTCCAGCAGGCAATCAGCCTGGCGCATTCACACATCTCTGATCCGGAGGCCATAGAACTCATCGGTGGAGGCTGGACCGGCCACGAGGCCATGGCCATCGCTGTCTACAGCGCTGTCAAGCATGCCGACAACTTCGAGGACGCCATCATCAGCGCTGTCAACCATTCTGGCGACAGCGATTCGACAGGCGCCATCTGCGGCAACATCATGGGTACGCTCTTGGGCCGGAGCGCCATTCCTGATCATTTCACGGAGAAATTGGAACTCCTGGATATCATCGAAGAAATGGCCAACGACCTATATACCGGCTGCATCATTCACGAATATGAATATCGTGACACCCCAGAAAAGATTCGCTGGGAGGAGAAGTATTGCCAGCATCGATATTCGTCTTCTCGATAACGAAGGGAGCTGTATCCCAATGTGCTTTTAGTGCTCCTTATCTGCAAGCCTTGCAGCAATTTGGTGTCCTGGCACGGGGCCGGTAAATTTGCGATGTAATTCAAAAAACACATCGCACCATGAACATCTACAACGTAATCATTCTGGACGAGAGCGGGAGCATGTCGTCCATTTACAAGGAAACCCTGCAGAGCATGAATGAAGTGCTCGGTGGCATCCGGAAGGACCAGGAGGAGCACCCTGACCAGCAACACAACGTGACCATCGTGACCTTCGAGGGCCATGGCATCGGTGGTATCAAGACGCGTCGTGACCGCGTGCCCGTGGAGAAGATCGAGAACTTCACGGAGAAAGACTATCGCCCTGGCGGCTGCACGCCGCTCTATGACGCCATGGGTCAGACGCTCAATCGGCTGGAAGGCCTCGTCACGGCGGAGGACAAGGTGATGGCCACCATCATCACGGACGGCTATGAGAACGCATCGGAGGAGTACTCTGGCAAGACCATCAAGTCGCTCGTGGCACGCTTGCGCGAGAAGGGCTGGGTGTTCGCGTATATCGGCGCGAACCAGGACGCCGTCGAGGTTGCGAAAGACCTGAATATCTCCAACGCACTGAACTATGACGCCACACCGGAAGGCATGGTTCAGATGCGCTTCAGTTTCAGCAAAGCCCACCGCAAGATGTCGGATCTCGTGGCCTGCTGCGCGGAACGCTCCAAGTACGACAACCTGTTTGACGAAGAAGACAAATAAGTTATCTTTGTACACGGACTCCACGATATGCCATACAAAGAAGATAAAAGAATCGATTTTCCCATTCCTTGCCTGACGGAGAGGACGGTGTTTTATGTCGGAAACGAAAACGACTTGTTCCGTGCTGAAGAGTTGTATATTAGCCGGGCTAGCGTCGTCGATCTTTTCCGCTCGTATGGGAAAAAGCTCGTTTTCCTGTCGGATATCTTGAAGACGCTGAATCCGGACATGCTTCGGTATATGTTTCCGGGTCAAGATGATCTTGTCGTGGAGGAGGTGTACAAGCGGCTTGTTGAAGCAATTGGGACCGGCGAATGTCCGGGCTTCCTCTACAGGCAGCAGGGGGGCGTATATTTCCATGTCGTTACTGCTACGGACTCGGGCAAGGCGCTGGAGGATATCAGAGATTTCGTTTCGTCCATATCGGTCGAAGTGGAGAGATTGCCAATGCCGTCAGTAGGATCTACATTGTTTTCTGTAGAAGCTGAAGAAAATGAATCTAGGCAGTATGAACGGCGTTTAAACAAGGAACGTGGAGAGAAAGAGGAAAGAAAAAAAGAGAAGAAAGGCCCTTCCTTCATTGACATGCTGTTTTCGGATCAGGAGGAGAAGCGTTCGAAGAAGGAGGCGAAATGTTCGAAGAATTTGGCGGAACGAGAGCAGCTTCTCCTGGATCCTCGAGTACAGGCCATCCTGGATGCATGGAGGAAGATCGAGCAGGAGTTCGGAATCTCAATTGAGGTTCTGGAACTGCTGCTGGGCTACAAGGTCGAGTTGAGCAAACTAATTATCACGACCTCCTCTAGGCTGTTCCTGACAGACTTCGATAACCAAGAAGTGAAGATGAACGACCTGACCAAGGCTCTGTATTTCTTCTTCCTGCGCCATCCTGAAGGAGCCCGGCTGAAAGAGTTGCATGAACACGAAGACGAGATCCTGCACATCTATTCCGGCATCACCGGCCGTGACGATACCAAAAAGATTCGGGAAAGCGTCCGGAACCTGCTCGACCCATTTGGAAACAATCTCAACGTGAGCATGTCGCGCATCAAGAAAGCCTTCAAAGACGTCATGGGTGACCGTGTTGCCCGTTTCTACTATGTGGATGGCAGCTACGGGGAAGTCCGAAAGGTCGCGCTGGACCGCGATCTTGTCATCTGGGAGCACTGACAGCATAGCAAATCGACTCTCTGGAAAGGAAGCCGGGCAGAGGAGCTGTGTCATTCTGCCTGCCGCAAGGCTCCGTCAATGTCCGTCCTCCTGACGGAGGTTTCCTTTCCCTTTGTATTCACTGATTTTTGTTACTAACAGTAATGGAAGATAGAAACGTTGAATTATGTCTCTGTCAAGGAGGAATACGATTTCTGGTGACAATCCCAAGTATTGTTGCCGACAAAATGGGTGAACTGTCCAAGCAGGAGCCTGAGAAATGGAAGAATAGAGACGCGGAACTTCTCTTAGAGGCAGAGGGGGTTATTGAGAATCACATAAAGGCCTCCACACATCCAATTCACAAATCAGATAAAGACTAAACTATGAATGAATACGCAGCAGCATTGGACTTCGGCAGTGATAAGATAGCGCTTGCCGTCGGCGAGAAAACCTCTTCCGGAATCAGGATCGTGAGCTATCATGATGCCCCTTCTTCCGGAATTGAGTGCGGGGAAATCAACAACGACAGCAAGGTTGAAGAGATTGTCCGCAGCCTTGTTGAACAGGCAGAGGCAGACATTTCCGAGAAGCTTTCGGAAATAACAGTCGGCCTTTCCGGACGAATTCTCCATAGCAAAAAAGTTTCATGCAATCCTAAGCGGAAGAATCCCAAGCATACTATTGACCAGGAAGAAGTCCGTCAAATCATACGTACTCAGTATCAGATTACCGGAGATGGTGAAATCGTCTTCGAAGTAAGCCCCCAAAGATACAGTACCGAAGACCGTATTGGAATCACGGAAGGCGAACTGCTGGGTATGCAGGGTGCGCAGCTTGAAGCAGACTTTCTCTTGTTCACCGGCCGAAACGCCATCCTCGACCGGCGGCTTGCCGTCCTGAATAACTGTGGTCACCATCTTCACAAAGCCATCCTTTCTCCGATCGCATCGTCTCGGGCCGTACTTAGCCGGAACGAAATGGAAAACGGCGTCGCTCTGGTCGATATCGGGAAGGGAACTACAGAAGTGGCCATCATCAAGGACAGCGTCCTCCGCTATACCACTATCATACCCTTTGGAGGTGAATCTATCACCAGTGACATCAAGACGGTCACCGGTATCACCCGCCAGTGGGCTGAGATACTCAAGGTCGAACATGGCCGTTGCTGTGAGGAATATGCCATAGAGAACAGAAAACTCATCTTGAAAGACGAGAATAACGTTGTAGAAGGCGAGGTGGAGATGACCCTGCTTGCACGCATTATCGAGGCCAGGATGAGCGAGATCCTTGATGCTGTCCGGTATGTCATCGAGCAGTCAGGCTATGCTGCGAGGATTCCAGCCGGCGTTGTTATCACCGGTGGTACCAGCCACATAGAGAACATCATCCAACTGGCGGGAGCTATCCTTGGCAGGCGCATTCGCCTGGCGGCACCACAGGGCTCCATCACCAACGACAGCGTGGAAGCCGCCTTCGATGTGTATGCCTCGACCGTAGTAGGTCTTGTCCTTGAGACAATCGAACCTATGCTGTCCCATGCCCTTGAACGGACACTTGAGCCGAAGGTTATTGCCGAGCCCGCATCGGAGCCTCGGCTCCAGCCAGAAGAGCCGAAATCTGCGTCCAAAAAACCTCGGCGTGGTTTGTTCGGTGTGCACAAAAAGGAGCAGAATGGGGGAGAGCCCGATTTGTTTACGCAGTTGTTCGGCTTTTCAAACGATAATACCGCATAAGCAGTTGATGCCTGCGATACCCGCGGAAACAATAGACCGCTTCCAATTTGGTGGCGGTCTATTTGCAATCTGATTGCGTCTAACGTTCTAGCGGGATCTTGGTCGAGTATTTGCCTTTATTGGCCTTCGCCTCGGTTTCACGGAGCCTGAGGATTTCCTCATTCCGGGTGACCTTGCTGTTAACTACAACAGGTGTATCAAAATACTCTACCGGAAATGCACTGAGAACATAAACGCCTTTCCACAACTTATTGCGCTCTTCTTCTGTGGTATACTTGGAGCGGATGATCTCCATATACCTTCTCCCCATCTTCTGTTTTGGTTGGAAATAGGCATAGCCCAGTATGGCGCAGCCAACAAGTAGAATCACGTTTACCATCAGCACCGCAATTATCTGTCCTTTCAACTTCTTCTCGGCGACCTTTATGAGATCCCAAGTTCTTGCGTAGGTGAAAACGTGTTCTACGGGATGTTTCTCGACGGCCTTCTTAACGGCCTCCTCGGCGGCCTCCTTAATGGACAAAGAGAAGAGAGAGATTGTCTGTCTGGCAATCTGCTCACTGAGCGCTTTGGTGTCCGGCAACTGACAGGAAGTTTTCCTGACAGCCTCGATGACAGCATTACAGACCTTCTGGACTTGGTCTTGTGATACTTCTGCCTGTACACGCTGTTTCATCATGTCTGCAACCAACTTCTTGAATTCCTCGTTGGCCGCCAAAATTCTTTTTGCCGCCTCAGTCAGCTCCGGCACCTGGCTCAAAGCTTTCAAAATGTCATTTGATTCGTCCATGTCGTGAAAAATGTTAATGATTATCAATGCCTTCGAATACCGAGAGACCGTGTCTGTCGGTTCTCGTATTCCTGTGTCAGCTTCAGTTTTTTCTTGGCTTCTTCACGTTCCCGGCGCTGACGGATGCGGTATGCGGATTCCTGGCCAGTGAGGCGCGCCCACTGATCGAGAAGGATGTTCAGCTGCGGCGAATCCAATACCTCGGAGGCCATAATGCACTGTCCCTTATAGGTGAGTTCAAGGTCTATCAAGCCTTCATTCTCGTCGAAACGCGGCTTACTGGTAAGGCCCAGGCTGGCGAGGTTGAGCCTCATCATAGTTTCATTTTCAGAGGTTGCCAGCGTCCGCATCAGATCAGTTCCGATAGCGGCCTTGTCAACCACATCGGTGATAGTCTGTTTGGCGATCTTAAGCTTGACGTCCTTCTTTCCGAGAAGGGCAACAATCTCTTCGACTTCGTCATTGGTCTTCGTCACCTTGATGCGGTTGTCTTTGGCCAGCTTGATGTCCGCCTTCAACGATGCCATTTCTTCGCGGGCCAGACGTTCGGCCTGAAGGGCCTTGTCTGCAGCCGTACCTTTCTTCATCGCCCATTTGAATTCATATGTGTCTTCGACCCTCCGGTCAATATTCATAAGCTCATCAAATATCTTCTCGCATTCGCCAACGAATGCCTCGCGGTCGAAGCCCCCCAAGACGGGCCCTTTCTGGGTGTTCCTGTGGTTGGTCAGTGGCGACAACTTCTTTCCGTTTCGCGATTTCCGGCCAACTACCCCGTGCAAGTGAACACCGGGCGTTCCGTTTCTCGTAAAGTGTATCTTCCACCAGATGTAAAGGTCATTGTATCCTTCAACGCCTTCCCGGTGAAAGCCCTTGGCATACGCGTTAGAAATAGCCCCAGCCAGAGTCACGGCATTCTCGAATACTTCCTCCTCGGTATCGCCCATCAGGGGCATCTCCTTGGCGGGGTCAGGCGCAATCAGCAGATGGTAGAACTTGTCGTCCAGCAGCGACAACTGGGCGTGGTTGCGGTCAAGCTTGTCTGCAATTTCCTCCTTGGACACGGGTGTTCCGTCAGGCATGAAAAAAGGAAATACGTTCAAACCCTTTGCGAGACGATCGGCGTCTTCGTGTTCCAGATAGTGTAAGATCCCTCTGGATGTGGAGGTGTTTTTCGAGCCAGATAAACTAGCGTTCTGTATTTTAACTAACATGGCTGTATTGTATTTATTTGTTAATCAACTTCTTTCAGCACTTCAATGAGTACCTTGAGACGGCTATCCATCAACTGAACAGCGTTCAAGATGGGAGCGAGATAGTTCTCTTCCTGGCGCCTCATATAGGCGATGATGCGATCGTTACCTTTCTTCATTGCCGGGCTGTCTTCCAGCTGCTGCTTGTAAGCCTCCGTAACGTGATAAAGCATCAGCCGGAGCGACAGACCCTGCCTCTCCGCCTCAGCAGCGATGAAATCGCGGACGGTAGTGTCGACACAAACCGTTGTCGTTTTGTGTTTATCCTTGACTTGTTCCATGGTATATGATGCTTAAATATTTATAACCTTGTTTTATAGAGATACCCCCGTCAGGGGGTGATACAACGGGACAAGTCCCGTTGCATCTGGCTGGTCAGCTACCTTTTGGCGTGGTGGCGTGTAACCACATGTGCGTGCGGTTCCAAAAGATAGCTGAACCCCGAGGCGCGAGGCCTGAAGGTCGGCGGTACGCCGTCAGGCCTTGACGCCGAAGGGGCCCCGCCTTCCGCACCATCAACGACCTCCAGTACCAGGAGGGAGTTGCGCTCGGAAATATCATAAGCCGTAAGGCTGATGTGTAAGGCGGTAGGAAAGATTCCTATTTGTATTGTCTTGTTCTCCCGGTTGCTGTATAAAAGTTCAATGGGCAGCTGCTTATCCCGGGAGAAGCAAGACAAAAATTTAAGATTCCCACAAATTGACGTATTGGAGACCTTGCTCAATTTGCCGGTCGTATGATCAAGCAGTATGTAGTGTATGCGTGTCATGGCGCTACTATTTTTTTAAATAGCAGCTGCCCATTCGAACTCACTGCAAATATACAAATAATTTTTATATAAACAAAGTTATTCTACTTGAGGTTAGTTTCTTATGGAACCTTTCTCAAGAAAAACTTTAGATAAATTCTTCTTTCTTATATTCAGGTTATAACAACAAAAAACACCGCCACATCAATGGTGAGGCGGTGTTTCTGTTAAAAGATATGTTACGGCCTATTCTTTATTTTGATCTTCTTTTTTCAGCAAGAAATCTTTCTTTAGGCGCAGAGCCGTTCCGGGGGAAATGTCGCACAGCTTGGCTGTGTTGCGGACGGACTGCCCGCTGCGCAAAAGCTTGATGGCTTTGGCATATTGCTCTTCTTTCTGCTCCTTGCTCTTGCGGTAGCCGGGCTTCCGCCCCATACGGACACCTTTCTCGATGGCGTTCTTCCGCCCGCTGTTAAGGCGTCCTAGGATCTGCTTGCGCTCAATCTGCGCACCCAGGCCGAGGACGGTGACCAGTACGTCAGCCATCGGGTTTTCCTTCCCGTCGGCGCTGAGGGTGTCGAGGTTGATGTCGAGGATGTGGATGTTCACGCCTGCCTTCGTCAGTCGTTCTACGGTCTCGGTGATGATCTTCACGGTACGGCCCAGGCGGGAAAGCTCGGACACCAGAAGGACTGATGCGTTGCCGACGCAGCACCATTCGAGGCACTCGGCCAGGACGGGGCGGTCGTCCCTAGCACCGGATGCCTTTTCCTCGAATATACGTATCAGTTCGAGACCGGAAGAGGCGGCATAGGATGTTAGATCGGCGACCTGACGGTCTGTGTTCTGGCGGTCGCCCTCGGACGAGACGCGCGCATAGATGACGGCTCCTTTCTTCATGTTGCTTTCAATTCTGTCAGCTTCCTGAAAGACGCTCAAATAAACGCCCAATTTGAAGGCCAACTGTATCAATGTTACAAATGTACTAAAATAAATCGTGAAAACCTATTTTATTACACAGAAAAATGTGCCAAAAAAATACAAAGGTTTATTTTGGCACAGCGGTCATTATTGCGGTTATGCTGCCTCGCTACTTCTTCGTCAGTGTCCATACTGTGAGATTCCAGTTACTATCGGCTGGATCGACGGGGTTGGTAACGGATGCCGGGCCGCTCCACTGGAGTATCGGAAAGTCCGAAGCTGTGCAGTTGGCGATGTCATGCATCTCGTCGGCGGTCATCACGTGGCCGTCGATGGTCACTGTGCCGCAGGTGGCATTGTTGCCAGCGCCGACGAAATTATCGCTGTAGCTCAACCCTGTGTAGATGCCGACGGCGACGCTGGTAACGCCACTGCCGATGGTCACCGTGCCGCAGGTGTTGGTGTTTCCATTATCTCCGGCCGCCCCGCTTCCGATGGCGGCGGCTCCGCCCTGCAGCGAGTTGGCAGTCACGGTGCCGCCGCTGATGAGGATATTGCCGCCGGTGACCGTACCATCGATGCAGTAGCCTGTGCCGATGCCCGCGCCGTATGCGTAACTGATGGCTGTGACGTCGCCGCCGGTGATGGTGATGTCGCCGATGGTTCGGCTATAACCCGAGAGATCAATGCACCCGCTGCCGATGCCAGCGCCGCTCTGCGTATCGTTCGTGCTCGATGCCGTGACGGTGCCGCCGTTGATGGTGATGGTGCCGAAGTTCGCATGGTTGCCGCCGCCAATGCCAGCTCCGTTCGTGCTCGTGGCCGTGATGGTGCCGCCGTTGATGATGACGTTGCCGCCGTCAGCGTAGCACCGGCCGCCGATGCCCGCGCCGTTGTAGCTCGTCGCCGTCAACGAGCCGTCGCCGTCGATCGTTAGCGTCTTGCGCACGTCGCCTACCTTCTGCACGAAGATGCCGGGGAGCGCGTCCGGTCCGGGCTTCACGGTGTTCGTTCCGCAGAGCAGGATGGTGGCGTCGCCCTCGCAGGTGATGCCCGCCCAGTAGTGGTCCGATAAGTTGGGGATGGCCGTGATGTCCACGTCGCGCAGCGTCACGGTGGCTCCGTCGGCTATGGTCACGTGGGTCTCGGTGCCGCCCGTGCCGGTGATGGCGTCTCCATTCACGAGGGTAAGCTCTCCGGTCGAAGGTGTAATCGTTATCAGACGGAACATCCGCACATTGGCGGGATAGAGATTGTTCTTCGCGAGCGCCTGGCCGGTGAGTGTCTTCCAGTAGTTGGTCGTGCCATCAGTGGCCGTGAAGGAGATAGTCTTATCGGCAGTCACAGGCTGCATGGCAACATAGATTGGCAACGACAGTATGGTAGCAGGCGATGCGGGCGTGACGGTGTATGTGTTCGTGCCGTCGCTGACCATCAGGCTCGTCAAGGCGTCGAGCGTGGCCGATCCGGCGAAATTCTTCGCCGTCAATTCGAGGATGGCGAACTGGTTGCTGAGGGTCACGCCGCCGGGCAGCGTAAAGGTACCGGCGTCTTCGGTCATCGTGCCGGAGCCGACGCCGCAATCGAGGTTGGAAGAGAGTTTAGCGAGCGTCCCTTCCTGCGCGGCCAGAGCGGCTGTGTTGACGATCCCTGCCGCATCGGTGGCCAGCGTGGCCAGCGTGGCATCGTCCACCACCATGGAGGCGGGATAGACATAGCTCACGGTACCGGCGACGGGCTCGGTTAGCGTGACGCTGATGGTGGCCTTTTTGCCGCCATCAAAGATGTCCGTTGATTTGAGTTGGGCTGTTACGGCCTTGACGGTTTTTGTCGATGCCCCTTCCTTCTGGGTGTAGATGACAGCTATCTCGTCGTCCACGGCAAAGGTCTTCACACCTTCAGCGGTGAGTGCCTTCGTAGAGGCATCAAAACCGACGGTGGCCGTGAGGGTGACGGTTCCGCTTTCCTCTTGTTGTAGCGGTTCGGTCAGCTGGTCGACGCAGCCAGTTGTCAGTGCGCCCGCAAGAACGAGGGCGGCTATGCTCAGAATGTTATAGATCTGTTTCATGCTTTCTTCGTTTTTCGGGTTATTACCAATTGTATGATTGGTTAGGGCGATTATAGTCCTCGGTGCCGCCGCTCTGGCATACAACTCCTTCATATTTTAACCCCACCGTTGTCAAAGACGGGGATTCATAGTTTAGTCTCTTTGCCATGTAAAGTGTGTTGGGCTGTTTAGAATTCAGGAGTCAAAGATATATATTTTTTGAAAAGCATGAAGAGTATGATTATGAATGCCCCCAGCAGTCTTTTCCTGAACCCATGACAGCAGAGCAGTTCGCCCTTGAGCTGGGCCATAGCATCAAGAGCGAACGCCTGCGGGCAACATACATCGAAGAGGCGGCACATTAGTAGAAGATTTCCTTGCCTATGCAATCTGTGCATCTTTCGCGAAGAAGGAGAGCGAGATCTTCCTGAGATAAATACTTTCTGATCTCAGAAATGTTTTGGCATTTGGCGAAGTCTTCTCGACGTACTGTAATGGCATCCTTCCCATCGCAGTACGGACACTGAACAGTAATGATGACGGGGTCACATTTGGAATCAATCTTAACAATTTCCATGAAACAAGTTTTGATTTGAAGAATTAGTTGCGTTGTTATGGTATTCGTCGCGGCGGCGGGCTTCGCCCCACATCTTCCGTGGCTCGGAAGGTATCCCAGCACCAGCACATTAATGGCAGATGGAGGATGTACAAACAAGAGCGGTGGGCCACGTGCGGAGGGCACAACGGCGAGCTTGTGCGCAGAACTCGCGCTGTTAGCTTGTAGAGGGGCGGTTCCCAGGAAACGGCCTACAGCTCCTCGAGGTTTGAAACTAGATGTATGTGTGCGGGGGGACGACGTCTCGCCCCCAACGTTGGCAGTATCTGTTGCGTCGCATGCTTCGTTGTCGCATGCGACGCTTTCCCATACTAATCTATCTTGGGAATCTGTCGCAGGTTCCGTGTCGGAAAGCATGGCGGCTGCCTCTTCACGCATTTCTTCGAGAAGAATGCTGCGCCATGTGGTTATTTCAAACTGTTTGTTCAGCTTTTTCCTTTCGCGGCTTACCTTAGAACGATTTTGCTTCCGCCACTTTCCCCAAACCGTTTCTTCGCGATAGGCCCACCATTTCTTGGCCTCGTCAGCAGGCATAGATTGAATCTCAGAGAGAGGTGCGAAATCCATCTTGTTCATCCTGTCAAAAAGTATATCCTGACAGGCGATGAACACTTCCTCCGACATCAAGTCGCGTAAAGTCTTGATGAACGGAAACACCTTACAAAGGTGATGGGCCTTTATTTCAAATCGGACAAGCTTGTCGCCTTTAATATAGAGTACGATGATATAGTTATTTCTTTTTGTCTTTTTCTCTACGAACTTCCAATAAGCATAATGGTGACTATCAATTATTTCGTCAAAATCGTCATCGCGTTTAGCACGTGTATGTCCATCGCAGAGGACGGCGTCATCTATTATACTGATAGGATCCTTTGCCCAAAGATTGAAGCCGACTTCCAGGCGAATAATTCGAGAATCCCAAGGGATATTGAACAATGCATGGAGTTTAATAATGGCAATCATTGCCTGCCGAAAGGTAAACGTGTTGTCATTTCTTCCATTCAAATAAAATTTATGCATCGAGCCTCTGACAATAACACTTTTTCCCCATTTCTCTACACGCATATAGGTTGGCCGTCCATCCGCATATTGAACCTCATGGCTCTTCGGGTTAACCTGAAGGCCATTCTTCTGCAGGTTCTTCACGAATACCGTGTAACGAGCAAGAACTTTTATGCGTATACCATCGTACATCGCCTATACCTCTTTTGCGGCTTTGTAGTTATCGATGCAACGCTGGGCCTCTTCTGCCAAAAAGACAGTCGTCTTGCCGACGCTCGGAATGATGGCAGGGTCGAAGACCCCCTGTTTTTTCAGTTTACGGATCTGTGCTTCGCTGCACCCCAGGTATTCGGCAAGGTTGGCAGCGCCGTAAATGCGATGTGTGGCGACTTCTTTGCCTCCCGCGTATTTATTAAAGGTATACTCAAGCAACTGGCAGAGTTCGTCTCCGGTCATATGCATGATGTATTTTCCGAGCAGGATTTTGATCAATTCGTCCATAGTTGCGTCTTACTGATTTGAGTCAGTAGCACCGCAAATACAGGGCCAAGAAGGCCATAACTATCTGAAAATCAATAGGATAGCAGAATATTCGAATTTCATTTTTTGTTGCCTTTGTGGCGCAAAAACGAAAATTCTAAAATTCTAAAATTCTAATGTCAGTAGGGCAGGTCAGATAATTCGAATAACAGGAAACGGAATCCAATGTAAGAGAATGCCCCAAAAATATAGATCAGTATAGGTGAGTAGAGGCGAGTATAGGTAGAGACCCCTGAAAACCATAAAAATGGGGCACGATTTGGGGCACGATAAAAGAAAAATCCCTCTCAGATTGCTCTGAGAGGGATTTCAGCGGTGCGGACGAGACCGTATTTGACGAAAATTCTCCCCGTCCTTTCGAAAGCATTTTTGCATAAATAATTGATAGTCAGTATAAAGACGAAAAAGAGCCTTCGACACACTCGGAGGCTCTTTCGAGATTTTTAGTACCATTTTAGTACCAGTTTTCGGAATTTTTCGTATCTTTGCAATACGAAATTTTTAACATTTTATGGCTTATGGCTACTACTTTTATCGTCAGAACTGACA